>Ga0182024_10007019_pt1 | contig 24463 bp, 20 predicted proteins | sample P32metaG_FD_120480 | JGI IMG/M metagenome (GOLD analysis project Ga0182024, IMG submission 120480) | Permafrost microbial communities from Stordalen Mire, Sweden - P3-2 metaG (Illumina Assembly) | ecosystem: Environmental > Terrestrial > Soil > Wetlands > Permafrost | place: Sweden: Stordalen...
ATCGGGGGCCGCTGGCCAGACGATCGCCAAGGCGAGACGGAACACGCACCCGTCAGGGAAACCTGGGGGACTGAGCCCGTCCGAACCTCACGGCAATCGAGCAACCAGCGGCCTACCTCACCAGGTGCGAGCCTTGCGTGCGGTGCGCATCTGGCGCGGTCGTGTCAACCGGTCGTGTCAGCTGGGTGCTACGAGCGGCCAGGAGACCTTCACAGCCCTTGAATTCGGTGGAAGCCCTCTCCGAGCGGCACGCCGGCGAGTGCGCCGTGCTCGGCAAGGCGGCGAAGCACTCGGGCGCGGAACTCGAGACTCTCGGGGTCCGCGTCGAGGGACGTCGTTGTGGCGGGAGCCGAGCCGGCAGATGTGATGCCCATCGTGGAGCGGAACTGGCTGCGGTGTTGGAGGAGTGCCGCCAACTTGGCCTCAGCAGAGTTGCCGATGGCCTCGACATGGTCGACTTCGTCCGCCTCGAACAACAGGAGCGTGTCCGGCCGGTGACAAGGCGCGTCAAGCTCGGGAAAGAAGAGGGGATCCCGGGCGGCCACGATGCCGTCAGTGACGAGCCAACCGGCGTTGCGGTGGTCGGGGTGGAGCCGGTGCCGCTTCCACGGGTCGTGCCCGAGGACGACGTCCGGGCGCCGGCGGCGGATCCAGGCGGCGACCTCGAAGCGTTGCCGGACGCCGGCTTCGAGCTCGCCGTCGGGCCAGCCGAGAAACGTCACGTCGTCCGATGCACCGAGAGCACGGGCGGCTGCTCGTTGCTCATTGCGCCTTGTGGCAACGAGCTCCGCCGGATCCTGGGCCGGGTCCCATGTCCCTTTCGAGCCGTCGGTACATACCAGCAGAAAGGCCGCACAGCCATTGGCCGCCCATTTGGCAAGCGTGGCCCCGCAGCCGAACTCGATGTCGTCCGGATGGGCGCCGATCGCGAGCGCCCGCGCCGGTAGCGGGAGGTCGAGACTCGCCCCAGTGGCTACAGGCACGAAAAATGAGGGGCGCTCAGCAGACGGGTGCGGCGAAGTCGTGGAGCAGCTGGAGGTCCTCGGGAAGGTCGACGTCGGCCGCCAACCGGCGGTCGCGGACGATCAGGCATGAAAGCCCGAGTCTGGCCGCCTCCGCCCGGTGGCGCTCGAAGGAGCCCGGGCCATAGGAGAAGCTGAAGCCGGCGCCAGCCGGCATCGCCGCCACATTCGTCCCGTCGTGGCGCAGGTCCGGTACGAGCGAGACGCAACCCTCGCTTCCGATCGAATCGAGGCCGGCCGGACAGGCCAGGTCGGCGTGGGCCACCACGACCACTTCGACTCCCTCGCTGGCGAGCACAGCGACGCCCGCCTGGACGGCTCCGGACAGCCCGAGCCCGGGCGTCCAGATGACGCGGGCGCCGGCTGCGGCCGCCCACTCGGCGACTTCGGTGTCGTCGCAGACGACGTTGCGCGGGAGAGCCCCGGCGGCGGCGAGAACCCCGGAAGCCAGGCGGCGGGCCAGCCCAGCCCGCTCGCTACCCGACAGGACGGGGGAGAGGCGCAACTTGGCTGTGCGGAACGACTTCACCGGAACAAGGAGTGCCCGCACGGGGGCAGCTTACGGGCAGCTGGCCGGCGGCGGCCGGTGCGGCTCCCGATCAGGCCGAGGGTCAGGCGGTGAGGATCATGCCGCCAGGATCCGGCCGCAGGGGGCGGCGTCGTAGCCGTCGAGCGCCGCCAGCTGCGCCGGCAGCTCGCGGCCGGCGAGCACATCGAGCAGAGCCCGCACCTCGAGGCTGCCGACGAGCGATCTGGGAATGTGCAGCTCCGACAGCTCCTCTTGCCACGGGATGAAATCGAGCGAGTACGCAAGGGCTGCGGGCTCGGTCGTCACGCCGGCGTCGGCGAGGCCGGAGGCGACGGCGGATGCCACGAGCAGATGAGCGGTGCACTCTGTCTCGTAGCCGGCCAGTTGGTCAGGGGCGATCTCCAGGCGGGCCATCTCCTCGTCGAGGAGCCGGCGTGCCTCCGAGCCGACCTCCCGATTGGCGATCCGTAGACCGGCCCGGGCGAGGTCCTGTAGGTCGCGAGCGGGTGCGCGGTGGCGACGAGAGAGGGCCAGGCCCTCCCGCCACGAGGCGAACCCCACCACCTCTATGCCCGGTCGCTGCCTCGCCCGGCTGTCAGTCGCCCGATGAAGCGCCGCCGCGTGCACTGTGCCTGCCTCGAGCAGTTCGAGAGCGCCCGCGTTGCCGCACGACCACCACAGGAGCCCGACGGGCGGCTCGTGACGCTGCAGAGGACTCTGGAGAAGGGCGAGCGCAGGATCGCAGCCGGCAACGGCGAGCATGGGCACTGGCGCCGTCATGCGACGAGCCTCGATGACCTGCGAGCGCAGACGGAGACGCCGGCCTTCAAACTCCTCGTTCTCGTTCTCGCTCTCTGCCGAGGGCATCGAGGTCGCCAGGGCGGGCGCGAAGCCCGCCACCACCGCCCGGTCGCTCGTCAGCGGGAAGGCCACGGTGTCCCCGGCCACATCTGCGAGCAGCAGCCGCGCACCGGTCGTCCTACTCCACGGCTGGCCATCGTCTGACCTGAGGTGAGCGACGGCGAGGCGGCTGCGCACCGGGGGTGACTCTGCCGCAGTACCGAAGAGCTGCTCGACAGAGGCCTCTAGCGCCCGAGCCACGGCGAGAGCGACGTCGAGCGATGGCGACCACCGTCCGGACTCAATCCCTGAGATGGCCTGCCGGGTAACACCTGCGGCGCGGGCGAGATCACCTTGCGACAGCCCGCGCGCCAAACGCGTAAGTCGCAAGCGGTCATCGGACTGCCGCCGAGTATCAGACACTCGATCTTCCTCCCTCTTGCCCTCCGCCGGGAAAGCTGGTCACGTTCGGCGGCACGTCAGCGGTTACCACTAGTTCAGTACCCAAACTGGGCGCGACTTCTACACGAACTTCAATGCGCAGTGTGAGAATAGATTCACAACCGTCCCGACGAGGTGATTCCTCTACGCCCGTGCACTCGAGCTCGCAAGCGAACCTGGTCCCGGCGGGTCGGCAGGCCCGGACCACACCGGCGAACACCGGGCCGGCACCCTCGTGCCGGCCGACCAGGAACCGGTCAGGGTGGAGAGCCCAGCTGCCGCCGTCGGGGCTGGGAACGAAGGTCGTGTAGCCGAGGAGCTCGGCTGCGCGTCTCGACTCGGGCCGGCGGGCGATGACCGCCGCCTGGCCGGTCTGGAGAATCCGGCCCGCATCGACAACGGCGATCGTGTGGCCGAACGCCTGCGCCTCGGCGAGGTCGTGGGTGACGAGCATCGCGACGGCACCTTGGGCAGCTGACGTGTCGATGGTCGCTTCGCGGAGCACCCTCCGCGACGGGACGTCCACAGCGGAGAAGGGCTCGTCGAGGAGCAGGGCCCGGAACGGTCGCGCCAGGGCCCGGGCGATGGCGACCCGCTGGCGCTGCCCGCCGGACAGCTGCTGCGGCCGGGCTCGAGCGAAACCGCCGAGGCCGACGCGATCGAGGAGATCGTCTGCCAGCTGTATCGCCGTCGGGCCGGCAGGCCGCTCCGCCGACGGGCCAGCTGCCGTCCGCTCCGCCGCCGCCCGGCCGGCGGGCCACTCCGCCGACGGGGGCTGCTTCCGTATGCCGTAGGTGACGTTGTCGAACACCGTCAGATGAGGAAAGAGCGTCGTTGGTTGCCGGACCGCTGCAATGCCTCGTTCCCGCGGCGGCACGGGCACTGCGCTGCGGCGCCCTCGTCGGCGCGAGCAGTTGGTCAAGAGCCCGTCGAGCCAGATCTCCCCGCTCTCGAGCTTCACCTCCCCGGCGATCGCCTCGAGGATCGTCGTCTTGCCGGCCCCGGACGTGCCGAAGATTGCCATCCGCTGCCCTGGCTCGAGATGGATGAGAGCTTCGATGGCGAAATGGCGGCGGGGCACGCGGAAGCCAGCGTCGAGCCCGCTGCTGTCGAGAGGCCGCGTCATGTCGGTCTCAAAGGCCGGCCGCCGTGGAGGCCGAGCGGGCGCGGGCCCGGGCCGCCCACAAGAAGGCGAGCAGCGGCAAGGGGAGCGCCGCTACCACGAGGAGGAGCGCATACGGCATCGAGCCGGAAAGGCCGTTCTCTATGAAAGAGGTGTCGATCTGGAGCGGCAGGCCGGCCGGGTTGTAGGCCACGATGAGCACGGCGCCGAAGGCCGCCATCGCCCTGGCCCACGAGATCGCCAGCCCGGCGGCCAGGCCCGGCGCCGCCAGCGGGATCGTCACCTTGGCGAAGGCCGCCGCCGGCCGGTCGCCGAGCAATTGCGCATCGGTCTCGAGCCGGGCATCGACGGTGGCGAACGCCGCTGTGGCGGACAGCACGTAATAGGGCGCGGCCTCGTAGAACTCCGCCACGACGAGGGCGAAGAAGGTGTTCACCCCGAAGACGTTCGGGTTGATGTCACTGAGCGCCGCCCCGGGAAAGCCGGTCCGGCCGATCACGAATATGAGCAATAGGCCGATGACGAGCGGAGGCATTAGGAGCGGAAGGATCACGCCCGCCTCGACCAGCCGCGGTGCCGGCAGCCGCCCGCGGGCAAGGAGATATGAAAGGGGAGTGCCGAGGAGGATCATCGACACGAGGGCGACGGCGCTCGCCTCGAGCGAGGTCCACAAAGGGTCGAGCGCCCCGGGGGCACCGAGAGTCGCCCGGATCGCGTGTGGCGAGATCTGGGCGAGCAGTGCCGCGAAGGGCCCGAGCAGTACCAGCCAGACGATGACGGCGATGAGGACGGACGCCACGCCGGCCACGGTGCCGAGCAGACGCGGCAGCCTGCTCGGCAAGGCGATCACGAAGTCGAAACAGTACCGTGCAGCGCCGTGAAGGCTTTCAGCACGCTCGACGGCAGGACCGACTGCGGGGTGTCCGAGGAAGCCGCCACCTTGAGGACCGGCGTCTCGAGGGTGTAGCCGGACTTGGCGAGCACCTGCCGCCCGCTACTCGACAACAGGTAGGCGATGAAGACTTCATCGGCGGCAGAGTCCGCCTTCGTGAATGTCGCTCCCTTGCCCGGGGTGACGGTGGTGGCGTTGAGCGTGATGAGCCCACCGGGCGTGGTCACGCCGGCGACGGGGATGCTCACCGAAGCGTATTTTGCATTGTCGGCCGGGATGGCAAAGCTGAGATCCGCCGGCAGCGTTATGTAGTCAAGGTGGTACTGCAGTGCCTCGGACAGATATTCGCTCCCGGCGTCGACGATCCCCGTGGCGATGTCAGTGGGGAGGGCATCCTCGGAGAGGATCTGCGACTTGGTGCCGGTCGGGCTCGTGGCTGTGATGCCGAGGGCGTTCGTCGGGGTCGAGGCCGGCAGGTTCAGCTCTGCGGTGGCGAGCTTCACCATCAAGATGAAGAAGATCCCCTGGGGATCCTGGGTCGGATCCGTCCGACCCAGCTTGAACCCGCTCGTCTCGAACAACTGGAAGAGGTGCGAGAGAGGCACGGCGCCAGATCGGATGGCGTTCAACTGCGAGGCATAGTGGCTCTTCGGCGAGTACGCCACCACGAGCGGGTCAGTGGCAAGGACGATGGCGAACTTCGACCTCCCCGTCGGCCACAGCTTCTTGATCGCCTTGGCTCCGACGGACAGGAAGACGCCCGGGTGAATCTCCCCGGAGGTGATTTCACTGGCGAGGGCGGTCGAGCCGGCGCACGGAGGGCCGCCGAAATGGTCTCCGGTCGCTTTCTCGAAGGCCGGGCCGATGGTCGTGTGATAGAGCTTGTCGAGCGAGCCCGCGCAGGCGACCGAAGCGGTCCCATGAGCGGTGCTCGACTTGGCGGGACTGGACGATCCGCACGCCGCTGCCAGCGGGGCGAGAAGCGCGACGGCGACGAAAGCGCCAACATGGCGGGGACTGAACGTGCGCGTACGACGGGGGGCGCATTCCACGCCGGGCAGCGTAGCGAAAAGCAAGAACAACTGGCTACCTGCAAGTGCTGCTAGCGCCCACTCGAGCCCACTCGCAGCGTGGGAGAACCGGGACGGGACTTGAGGAGCCTCCCGAGGAGCGGTGGTTGGGCTGCCTCTGGCCGGCAGTGAGGCTGCAGCCCGAGCTGTTGCTCCCGCATGGGAGGCGCCGGCGCGGGTACGGTCGAACCCAGTCATGGCAATCACGGCTCTCGCCCGAGGAGTGGGCCCGTCGCTTCGGGTCGAGGGCCGCTACTTCGCCGATGGCTGCACGGCCGTCGGCGGCGTGGACGAGGTGGGCAGGGGAGCGTGGGCAGGCCCGGTCAGCGTCGGGATCGCCGTTCTGACGCCCGGCTCCGGCCGCCGCCTTCCACGGGGCGTGCGGGACTCGAAGCAGCTCACCTGGGCGGAACGGGAGGCCCTCTTCGAACCTCTGGCGCGTTCGGTGGCCTCATATGCCGTCGGCCACGCCACCAACAACGAGTGCGACGAGCTCGGGATGACGATCGCCCAGCGCTTGGCGGCGCGCCGGGCTTTCGAGCAGCTCGAGGTCTTACCCGACATGCTGCTGTTGGACGGACGATTCGACTTCCTCGCTGACAAGATGGCGGAGCAGTCGGGTTTCCCGCCGGTGAGGATGATCGTCCGGGGCGACTCCAGCTCGAAGGCAATCGCGGCGGCCTCGGTGCTTGCCAAGGTGACGCGAGACCGCCTGATGGCGCGAGAGTCCGAGCACTACCCGTGGTATGGCTTCGAACGGAACAGGGGGTACCCGGCCCCGGCGCACAAGATGGCCCTCGCCACGTGGGGGTGCACACCGTTTCACCGAAAGAGCTGGGCCTTTGTGGAGGGATTGCTATTTCGCCCGGAGGCCGCGGCCGGCGAGCTAGAAGCCATCTCCTGCGGACCGGCCGACTAGGTTGGGCTGGGCACCCGGACACGGAGGTCCAAGGAGCATGTCCGCAGCAGATCCGTGGGAAGCCGTCCTGCACCGCATCGATGACGGGGCCCGGCTGATCGGTCTCGAAGACGACATCCGCAAGATGCTCTCGGTGCCGTCACGGGTCCTCGAGGTGGGCGTTCCGGTCAGGATGGACAACGGACGGGTCGAGGTCTTCATGGGCTGGCGCGTCCATCACGACGTCAGCCGGGGCCCCGGCAAGGGGGGCATCCGCTTTCATCAGTCGGTGACGGCGAACGAGGTGAAGGCACTGGCCGCCGAGATGACGCTCAAGTGCGCCGTGGTCGACATCCCCTTCGGCGGAGCGAAAGGGGGCGTCATGGTCGACCCGCGCCTTCTGTCCGACAGCGAGCTCGAGCGGCTGACGCGCCGCTACACGATCGACATCTCCTCCCTCCTCGGTCCCGACAAGGACGTGCCGGCCCCTGACGTCAACACTGACGCCCGCGTGATGGCCTGGGTGATGGACACGATCTCGATGTTCCGGGACGAAGCGGTGACCGGAGTCGTGACGGGAAAGCCTTTGGCTGTCGGCGGCAGCCGCGGCCACGTCGGGGCGACCTCGCAGGGAGTGCTGATCTGCGTCCGGGCGATCTTCCAGGAGCTCGGGATGACCACGACGGGAGCACGGGCGGTGGTGCAAGGCCACGGCAAGGTCGGGGGCCCCCTCTGCTACCTCCTCTCGTCGGCCGGCATGCGCGTCGTGGCCGTCACCGACGCCGACGGCGGTGTGTACAACCCTGCCGGCCTCGACACACTCGCCCTCGCCGATCACGTCGCCCGGCGCGGAACGGTCGAGGGCTTCGAGATGGCCGACCCACTCGACCCCGAGAAGCTCTGGGAGACCGAGTGCGAGCTCGCCGTCCCCGCCGCCCTCGACGGAACCATCACCGCCAGCGTCGCCGCGCGCCTCGGAGCCAAGGTTGTGGTCGAGGCGGCGAACGGGCCGACGCTGCCGGAGGCCGATCCGATTCTCGAACGGCGAGGGATCGTCGTCGTGCCGGACATTCTCGCCAATGCCGGCGGCGTGACTGCCTCCTACTTCGAGTGGGCCCAGAGCAGGCAGGGCTTCGCGTGGGAGGGGCCGATAATCGCCGAGCGCCTACGGCGCATCATGGAAACGGCGTTCCAAGACTGCTGGCAGCGTTCGAAGGACTTGAAGGTCACGCTGCGCCGGGCGGCGGTCGCGGTCGGCCTCGAACGAGTGGGTGATGCGATCCGCTATCGCGGACTGTTCCCCTGAGCGAAGCGGGAGGGGACGCGCAGACTCCCCGCCCTCCTCCCGGGCCCGCCCATCCGGCGGAGAGCGACCGGCCGGCTGAGCCGGGCGGTCCGCCCGATCTCGGTGGCAATGAAGGGATCGCCGGATCATCGGAGCCGGCGCCGTCGGAGCCGGCGCCGCCGCTGATGCTGACGAACTTCGCCGAGCTCGAGCGGCCCGATCCCCCTTCGTTCCCCCCGTCGCTCGTGCGCAGCCTGCGCATCGACTTATCGCCCCTGCGCACCTCGCGTGAGCTGCGCCTCCTCTTCGTCGGCGGCGGCATCTCCTTTGCCGGCAGCATGCTCACCTTCGTCGCCCTGCCCTATCAGGCCTACCAGCTCTCGCGGTCGTCACTCATCGTCGGCCTCCTCAGCCTGGCCGAGCTCGTCCCGCTGCTCGTGACTGCCTTCATCGGGGGCGCCCTCGCCGACGCGGTCGACCGGCGGCGGATGCTGCGGTGGACGGAGGCGGGCATGTGCGTCGTCTCAGGCATTCTCGTGGCCAACGCACTCCTGCCGCATCCCGAGCTGTGGGTGCTCTTTGCCGTCTCGGTCCTTTTCGCCGGGCTTGACGGGCTGCAGCGGCCGTCCCTCGACGCCATCGTGCCCCAGCTCGTCCGACAGGACCAAATGGCGGCCACTTCAGCGGTCTTCTCTCTCCGGACTCAGCTCGGCATGGTCGCCGCGCCCGCACTCACCGGCGTGGTGATCGCCGCCGCCGGGCTGCCGTTGACCTATTCGCTCGACGTGGCGAGCTTCCTCGTCAGCCTGTTGGCGTTGTACCGCCTGAAGGCCGCTCCGCCGCCGAGCGGCGAGTCCGACCTGTCGCTCCGTGCGATCCGCGAAGGCCTCGCCTACGCGTGGCAGCGCAAGGATCTCCTCGGGACCTACCTCGTCGACGTGAACGCCATGTTCTTCGGCATGCCGAACGCCCTCTTCCCGCAACTGGCCACTCACCTCGGCGGAGCCTCGGCGCTCGGGGTGCTCTATGCGTCGCCTGCCGTGGGCTCGTTGATCGTCACTCTTTCGAGCGGGTGGACCGCCCGTGTCCGCCGGTACGGCCGGATGATCGCCGTGGCCGCGGCCATCTGGGGAGTTGGAATAGTGCTTCTGGGACTGTCCGACGCCTTGTGGGAGGCGGCCGCGGCGCTCGTCATCGCCGGCGCCGGCGACATGGTGAGCGGGCTCGGCCGCTCGACCGTCTGGAACCAGTCGATCCCGGACGCGCTGCGGGGCCGGCTGGCCGGCATCGAAATGCTGAGCTACTCGTCGGGGCCTACTCTCGGCAACGTCGAGGCCGGCCTCCTCGAGTCTTTCACCGGCCTTCGCACCTCCATCGTTGCCGGCGGTGGGTTGTGCATCATCGGCACTGCGTTTCTGTCCGCACTACTGCCGGTGTTCTGGCGCTACGACGCCAGGGAGGGAGAGCGGCTTCGCTCGAGCGCCGGAGGGTAAGGCGGCCGACCCCGCCGGCGATGCCGCCTGGCCCTCGCCACTACGGTCGTCGTCTCGTGACAGACTGACTGGACGGCGTTGGCAAGGCGTGCACAAAGGGGCGCTTAGCTCAGGTGGTTAGAGCAGCTCGCTTACAACGAGCAGGTCGGCGGTTCGAGTCCGTCAGCGCCCACGACATCGCCGTATTCGAACTTCGGCGAAGAGAAGAGCAGGTCGAAGGGCTCCTTGTAGGCAGCATCGACGACGTGGCCGTCGCGGACGTGGACCTCGTCGAGCACGGCGGAGTTGAGCAGCCGCCGGGTCCGGTCGCCTCCCCGCCGGTAGGCGGTGGCACAACGCGTCGAGAACCGCAGCGCGAGGTCCATGACCTCTTGCCAGTCCTCCAGGCTGGCGTCGAGGGTGGCCTGGCGTGACTCGATGGTGCTCAGCTCGGCACCGATGCGCTCCTGCTCGCGGCGGAGCATGGTGACGTCGATGGCGTTGGCGTAGTAAGCCTCCATCAGCTTGTATCGCTCGGACTCCAAGTGCTCGTGCTGGCTGGCGAGCAGGTCGCGCTCGACCGTCGTGTCCTCGTGACGGGTGGCCACTTCCGCGGCGATGGCCTGACGTAGTCCCTCGGCCCAGTCGGTGGGCACCTCGATGCGGCGGTAGAGATCCTCGACCTCGGCTTCGAGGTGGTCGGCGGCGACGTAGCGCTCCCGACAGCCGGTGCCGTTGCGCCGGTCCTTCTGCCCCAGGCAGTAGAAGTAGGTGTAGGTGCCCTTCGAGTACTGGATCGAGAGCCGCCTCCCGCACACCCCGCACACGAGGAGCCCCTTCAGGTAGTGGTGATGCCGGCGCTCACGCGTGCCGCGCATGACACGGGCGGCGAGCAGCTCCTGGACCCGCTCGAACGTTGCCCGGTCGACGAGCGGTTCGTGGCTTCCCTCGTACTCGACGCCGTCCCACTCGACGATGCCGACATAGGCCCGATGGGCAAGCAGGTGCGCCATGCCCGAGACGGTGAGCGCCTTGGCGGGGTAGTGGCCGTCGCGGCCCCGATTGCGAAGCCCACGGTGGGCCATCTCCTCGGCCAGGCGCTCGATGGTCCACTCGCCGGTCGCGTACAGGTCGAAAGCGGTCCTCACGAGCGGGGCGCGCTCGGGATCGGCGACGATGTGGGCGACCTGGCGCCCGCCGATCGTCTCGCGGACGTTCAGGTACCCGATGGGCGCCTTGTGGGGGTAGCCGCCGAGCTTCGCCTTCTGGCCCATGCCCTTTCGGACCTCTGCCGCAAGGTTGGCCGAGTAGAACTCGGCCATCAGCGCGTGGATGCCCTCGACGAGGCGCCCCGAGGCGGTCTCGTCGAGGTTCTCGGTCACCGAGACGAGCGCCACGCCGCGACGGCGAAGCAGCGCCCGGATGGCGATGTGGTCCTCCATGTTCCGGGCCAGGCGGTCGATCTTGTGGACGACGACGGCCTCCACGTCGCCGTCCTCGGCGACCCGGGCCAGCATGGCCCGCAGGCGCGGCCGGTCAGCCGAACGGGCAGACTCGCCTTTGTCCACGTACTCGTCGAGAAGCTCCCAACCCTCATCGCGGATGCGCCGGACACACGCCTCGCGCTGGGCGGCGATGGAGAACCCTTCTTCGGTGAGGTCCTTCTCGGCCTGCTCCTTGGTCGAGACCCGCAGGTAGATCACGCAACGCACCGGGAACCTCCTTTGCCAAGCGGTCCATGAGACCTCCGAACGCCCGGGAGAGCAAGGCCTTCGGCACGCACTTCGAGGGCGAGGGTGACGAGCGCCCGGGCGTAGGGCCCGAATGCGTCTGCGGCCGGTGGGGTCCCGCCATCTGCGAGGTCGTGGTGGGACCTCGACGCTCGGAGTCCCGAGCGCGGGGCTTGGCTCCTGGGTCGTGGTGGTTGACCTCGCGGATGGCGATGGACCCCCGAGCCGGGGCGCCCCCCGTGCGCGACCTCGTCCCGAGCGCGATCTCGAGGACCTCGCGGATGGCGGGGTAGGGTGCCCGAGTGGTCCTCCACGCGCGTAGGACTGCCGAGCTGGCCGTCATCGGGACCTCGCGGATGGCGGGGGAGGCTGCCCGAGTGCTCCCCCCCGCGCGCGGGACTGCCGAGCTGGCCGTCATCGGGACCTCGCGGATGGCGGGGGACCACCACGGCGCCCGACCCAACGTCGTCGTCCTCGGCCTTGCCCTGCTGCTCGCGGCGCCGCGCGCCAGTTCCCTGTCCCCGTACCCCGTTCATCGGCGGCCCCAGAGCCGCGTTCGGCGGGCGGCGATCCGATCGAGCGATTCGGCCAGAGGCAGCGGGAGCACCGGCGCCTCGACCAGGCGAACGAGCGCCCCGCCGCAGCAACGGCACGCCAGGGCGTGGTACCTGTGGCCAGGTGGGTCCTCGTCGTTGCAGGGCACCGCGCAGCTCGGGCACACGAAGAGATGCTCGGCGTCGTATGCGGCTTCGAGGTCCGCCCGCTCGGTTCGCAGGCGCCGGTGGAGCGGGAGGTCCCGGAGCGCCCGGGCGACGGCCGCCGACCGTCGCCGCTCATGCTCGGCCATCGCCTCGTCCACCACAGCCCGGCCGTCGATCGGCGAGCCCGGCTGGAGGTCCCGGTCGTCGGCGAGCGCGCCGCCGGCAAGGGCGGCAGCCGGCTGGCACAGTCGCGGGTCGCCGTAGCGGACCGCCTCGGTGCCCGAGAGCAGCAGGTCGGCCTGGGCCGTCCAGCACTCCCGGTAGAGGGCACGCCAGGTACTGAGGACCGACGATGGTGCCGGCGCGCCGGTCCCGGCCTTCGCCTGCGCCCACCAGCTGGCGGTCTGCTCCACGAGATCGAGGTGCTCGAGGCCCCAGCGTTCCCGGGGGTTCAGGATGTTGAGCGGCCCGGCGAAGAGGTAGCGGATCACCGCCGCGGCCTCCTCGTCGCCGATGGCGTCGGCGAGCGCCGGGGCGTCGCGCTGGAGGTCGTGGACCAGCTGGCGGCGCCGCTGCTCGTCGTGGCGGCGCTGGGCGGCCTCGACTCGTGCCACCACTCGGCGGTACTGGCGCACCTCGGGCGCGAGCAGCGCCGAGAGCGTGATCGCTGCGTCCCCCATGGCTTGGCGCCACACGGGCGCGATGACGGCCTCCTCGGGCGAAGTGACGGCCGCACAGGCCGCCACCAGCTCGCCGTAGTGGGCTGGGTCCTCGCTCGGGTAGGGGGATGGCCGGGGCCGGTCCTTCTCGACGCCGGTCAGGAACCGGTTCACCCGGGCCTCCGACGTCGTGAAGAGGAGCAATGCCGGACAGCACGGGTGACGGTCCCACCAGACGGTGTCCTTGCAGTAGCTGCGGTGCCGGGCCACCTTCGCCCGCAGGCGTGCCTGGTCCATCGTGGCGAAGTCGACCTCGACGAACGCGCCGGCCACGCCGTCTTGGCCGTCGACGTCGAGGTGGACCTCGGCGTAGGCGTCGGGGCGGATGCGCCCGGTGCCCCGATAGCCCGACCAGTCCTCCCAGGCGTCCTCGTCCCGGCGCCACTCGCTGAGGGTGAGCCCGACCGAGGGGCCGGCGTCGAAGAGGGCGACGTAGAGGCCGGCGATCGCCGCGGTGTGGCGCAGGAACAGCGGGTTGGGCGTGCCCTTGCCCGGCGCGGGCGAGGTGCCCTCTACGAGGCGTGCGCCGGCACGGGTCAGCCACCAGTAGAACGGCGCCGAGCCCAGCTCCGCGTACGGACGGGTCCGGTCCACGAGCGAGCGCTCACGCAGCCGGGTGAGGCGGTAGTCGATGGTCCGTTCCGGACGACGGGTGAGGGTGATGAGCTGAGGCGTCGTCAGCGCTCGGTGGACCTGGAGCAGTCCGAGGATGTCGTGGTCGATCGCGCAGAGCCGATCGATCCTCGTCGCTACGCTGCGGCCCCCGTTCATCGCCGCCCGCCGAGTAGGCGGAGAAGCTTGACTGCCAACCTTCCCCTACAGTCGGGGTCCTTCGAGAAGGCCAGACTGCCGGCCTGACCGGCGTCTTCACACCCGCGAGGCTCGCGGATCGGAGGTGGAGCGATCCGCGAGATCCCCCGCTTCTGCCGGGTCCGGGACCTCGTCCGTCCGGTAGCCCGTTGCCGACGATCGGGTCCACCACTGCGGTGGGTTCGACAGCGCCGGGCGGCGGTGTGCTGATGGCATCTGTGGACGTGGCGGTGATGTTGCATGGACCTCCTTTGACGAGGACCTCCATAGAAGAACAAGGGGAAGAGGGCCGAAATTGAACAAACTCGCTCAAACAAGCGTCTGACCAGCAGCTCCGCGCGCGCCGGAACCGGCGAGCGTGGATGGGCACGGCAGCCGGTCGGCGGCGCGGGCGCGGCAGTACGCGACCGGCCTACCGGTGGCATCGGGGAGTTCAGGTTCGTCATGGGCTGGCCCACGACCGGACAAGCGTGCCAGGGAGCGGAGATGAGACCTCGCTCCGCCCGCGAAGTCAAGGGGATTCGAGGTTTCTTTCGGGCGAGCGTTGCCAGGCAGCGCACGTACGGTGCTCGACCGACTCCACCTCGACGTCGAGCGCGCTTGCGTCGTGGGGGCGACAGCGCTACTCTATTACTATGATGATAGGGAAACAGCAGGAGGACGAGGCGCGGTCGCCTCTCATCTTCCGACTCGATCCACGGTCGGGCGTCCCGACGTATCTCCAGCTCGTGCACCAGGTCGAGCACGCGATCCGCCTGGGCTTCCTCGTTCAGGGCGACCAGCTGCCCCGCCTGAAAGACGTCGTCGCGTCCCTCTCGATCAACCCGAACACCGTGCAGAAGGCCTACAGGCACCTCGAACAGCAAGGCTTGATCGGAGCGCGTCCCGGCCAGGGCACGTTCGTGCTGGCCTCGCCCGAGACGGTAGGTCTCGCCGAGCTCGAGGCACTGCGCACGAGCCTCGTCGAAGGTTGGCTGCGCGACGCCGCGGCGGCCGGCCTCGACGATGAGGGCATCTCAGCGCTCATCCAGTCGGCGCTGCGGGATTTTCGTGAGAACCAGAGCGGAATGTCGCGTGGATGCCAGGTTCGACGCGATGGTTCGGCGCGTCGGGGGGAGGGCGTGGCATGAATGTCCTTGAGACCTTCGGGCTTGGCGTGCGCTACGGCCAGACCTGGGCCGTACGCGACTGCACGCTCGCGATCCCCGAGGGTCGCATCGTGGCGCTCGTCGGCTCCAATGGCGCGGGGAAGACCACGCTCCTCCACTGTGCAGTAGGGCTCACCGAGGCGACGTGCGGCATGGTCAGCGTGCTCGGCGACCTGCCGGCGGGGTCGATCGACGCATTGGATCGCGTCGCCTTTGTCGCACAAGACGCGCCCCTTTACCGGCATCTGTCGGTGCACGAGATGGTCGAAGTGGCGGCCAACTTGAACCGGCGCTTCGATCGTCCGTTCGCAGCCGGGCGCTTGCGCTCGCTGGACATCCCCATGAAGCGCCGCGTCGGCAAGCTCTCTGGTGGGCAGCAGGCACAGCTCGCGCTCACCCTTGCCCTGGGGCGTCATCCCGACCTGTTGATCCTCGACGAGCCGCTGGCGCGCCTCGACCCGGTCGCGCGCCATGACGTGATGGCGCTCGTCATGACGATGGCCGTAGAAGACGGGGTGTCGGTGATCTTCTCCTCCCACGTCGTCTCCGAGCTCGAACGGGTCGCCGACTACTTGGTCCTCATGGCTCAGGGCCACCTGCAGCTCGTCGGTCCCATCGACGGCGTCCTTGCCGAGCATGCCGTGCTGAACGGCCCAGCGGACGAGTCTGAAAGCGTCGCCGAGCATTTTTGCGTGGTGCATGCCGAGGAGGCGGCCCGCAGGGTGCAACTCCTCGTTCGTCACGACCAGCCGATCGACACCCCCCGCGGCTGGGAGGCAGGCGCTCCAACGCTCGACGAGCTGGTCCTTGCGTACTTGCGCGACCCGTCGCTCGTCGGGCGCTCAGGTCCGCTCGCCATCGCCGCGACGCGAGCAGGTGGGCTGGCATGATGACGACCGCGCACGTGGTCGGCCCGCCACACCTCAGACGCCTCGACGAGATCTCGGCTCGGGACGCTCGGCGCAGGCTGCTCCGAGTCGCCTGGCTTCAGCACCGTGGTGCGTGCCTCGTCGTCCTCGCCGTATTCGCCGTGTTGGTCATTGCGATCGTCTTGGAGAGGATCCGAGTCGATGGCAGTTACGCCGCCTTCGTTGCTGACGGCTGTGTCGGTCGCCAGCTCACTCCAGGCACCTGCAACACGGCTGCACTTGCCCTCGGTGGCCAGTCCATTTTCACGACGCTCGGCGTCGCGCTGAGCGCATTGCCGCTCCTCGTCGGTGTGTTCGTTGGCGCACCGCTCGTCTCCCGAGAGATCGAGTCGGGTACGTCCCGTTTCGCGTGGACGCAGGCGACTCCCCGAACTCGCCTCGTGTTCGCCACCCTCGGGGTGTTGGCAGGCGGCGCGGCGGGGATGGCGGCCGTTGTGGGTCTGCTCTTCGGTGGGTGGTACGCCCACGTGTACTACGTCGTCCTCGCACCCTTGGACAGCCAGTGGCAGGTGACGCCGTTCGCCACGACGTGGTGGCTCCTTTCGGTCTGGACGGTCTCCGCACTCGTCATCAGCGCGTTGGTCGGCACCATCATCAGGCGCACCGTGGCTGCGATGGCGGCAACCGCAGCCCTCGTCGGAGGGCTGATCTACGCGGGGCGCGTGGTCCTCCCCGAGGTGCTTCACGTTGGCGCCTCGACGGCCCGGCTTCACAGCGCAGCCGAAAACTTGGTGGTAGGCACAATCAGCGCCCAGTCCCAGCCGGGTTGGCACCTACCCCCCGGCAGCTGGCTCCTGCGCAGCTGGATGACCGGACCAGACGGACGTGTGCTAGGCCGCTCGGCATCGGTGCATGTCCGCAACGCGCTTTCCGCCCGGACGGCCTCGGGTGCCGCGCGATGGCTGGCGGTCCACCACGACGCTTTCTGGGTCTCATATCAGCCTCCCAGCCACTTCTGGATGCTCCAGGGGGCCGAGGGAGTCGCGTTGCTTGCCGTGGCGACGTTGTGCGTGTTGGCGACGGCTCGCATGCTCAAGCGGCGGGCAGCCGCATGACCGTGGCGCCGACTTCGGCCATCGGGAGCGCCGTGCCCGACACTGCCACGAGATACGCGCGCCAGTGGAGGCGCCTCGCAAGAGTGGTCTGGCTCCAGCACCGCGGCGCATTTATCGGGATGCTCGTCCTCTACGTCGCATGCGCAGCCACCATCCTCGTCGGAGAGGGGTCCGCTCAATCGATGTTCGCGAGGTACGTCGCCGACCACTGCGTCACTGGTGCGATACGGGCGGCGTGTCCGACTATTTCCAACAACTTCGCGAACATGAAGGACCCGATCTCGGCCGTCCTTTTCGTGCTGGAGATCCTGCCGGTCATCGTCGGGGTGTTCCTCGGGGGTCCGCTCGTCGCGAGGGAGATCGAGTCGGGGACGTACCGGTTCACCTTCTCCCAGGCCACCAGCCGGACGCGCTACTTGGTGGCGGCTATCGCAATGCTCGGGGCGTTCGTTGCCGTGGGCGGCGTCGTGCTCGGGCTCCTGATCGCCGGGTGGGCGCACCCCTTCGAGGTGGTCGGCGTCGGCGAGAGCATGTGGAGACCCGGCAACTTCGTGACGTCGTGGTGGCTACTCGCAGGCTGGTCACTACTGGGGCTCGCCGTTGGGGCGTTCATCGGCACGCTTGTGAGGAGAACGGTGCCAGCGATGGCGACCACGTTGGTCGTCGTCGGCGGGTTGGTGGTCGCCACCATCGTCGTGGGCGTTCGGCAGCTGATCTCGATCGCACCACTTGTCAGCAACTCCATCATACCCCGAGGGCTGGGCGTCGGGACGATCGCACTCCCGGCGTCCAGAGGTGACGGGCCACGGGGAGCCTGGCTCCTCCGGGCATGGATGACCGGTTCGCACGGAGTGGTCTTGAGTCCTTCGCAGTCGAGCAGGGTGATGGCGCTGCTCAGTGTCAGCAAAGGCAGCTCGGTCGGCGCCCTTCATCTCTTGGCGCTCCACCATGTGTCGTACTGGGTGAGCTACCAGCCGGCTTCGTGCTTCGCGCTGTTTCAGGGCGTCGCTGGCGCGTTCCTGGTTCTGCTCGCGGCGATCGCAACGGTGATCACCGCGCGCCGATTGCGGCATCTCGCGTAGGCCGCTGCGCCGATTCAAGCATGTGGAGACGTTTCCGCACGTCATCGTTCGCAAAGGGGTCACGTCGGCCATCGTCCGAAGCGTTGCCGCGTGCTGCTACGCGGCCGCTCCCGGCCGGATGGTGGCCCCATCGAATGACACACTGACGGGTTCGACCCCGAAGTTCCGCCACTCGACCGTGAGGCGGACCTCTCCCGGTGGGGGGAGCGGCATCACCCACAACCACAGCGTGTCGTCGCCGGACCCCCTACGCCCGAAGGTCACCACGGTGATCGACCCTTCCCGGTCGTCACGTTCGACGTCGTCGAGGAGCTCTTCGCGCCCGTCCGCATAGCGGAGGCTGACCTCGAGTCCCGCGAACTGGTGGTTGGGTCGTCTCCGCGGTGCTGTCGAGTCGGGCGTCGTTGGTGGCCCCAAGCTGTGACGCCGCAGCTCGATCTCGAAGCCATCGTGGTACGGGATCACCCGCTCGCAGGTGAACGACGCCCCGGTCCTCTCCCACAGCACCAGAGGCTCGGGGATCACCGACGGCGGCAGCGGTCGCTGCTTGCGCTCTTGGGCGGGGAGGGCCACCTCCTGGGCGTCGATACCCGAGACGAAGGCGGACTCGACCAGGGGAGCGAGCTTCTGGGCGTCGGCTGCCAGCGACGCCGAGCACAACAAAAGTCCGGGGACCGGAAGGGCCGACCAATCGCCACGCACGCCGAGGATCGAGACGGCGGCCCGGACCCGTCCCGGCGACACGCCCGCGCGCTGCACGACCCCTTGGACGATCGCCGCGATCGGGAGATGCGACAGACCCCGCGACCTCGGGTCGCGAGCGGCGAGACGCCGGCCGCGTTCGCTGCACCAACGGACAGCGTCGTCACGGCTTGCCTTAGCAGCCCGGCCCAGCTCGGGCCAGGACGCCAGGGCTTCCAGCTCGGGCCAGTCGAAGAGGTGCTCATGCACGATGAGGATCGCATCGGCGCGGGCGAACGGACCCTCGGGGACCTCGAGGGTCCCCAAGCCCTCCGCCGCTTCGAAGACGAGGATCTGGCGCCACCATGAGAGCCACTGCGCACCGGCCACCACGCGAACGCCTGGTTCAAGCACGGCGGAATGATCGGACACGTCACCGTCGAGCGGTGGCGGGACGGACGGATCGTCCGGCACGTCAAGGCGGCAGGAGTCCCGGACGTAGAGGGCCGTGTGGAGCAGATCCGACGTGTCGCCGACCGTCAGACGCCAGGATTCGTCGCCGACGCTCCGCACGCGATCCCTCCTTCGTTTTCCCAGGGTGACGGCACGGACACTAGCCAGCTCAAGTCAAGGAAGGTCGGCATGGCCCCTCTTCTGGCTGAGTCCATCGAGTCGGGACATCCACCCGGACTGCCGTGCCCCGCGAGGCAGAGCAACTGCTAATCCTGGAGGCCGATCTCAGTCGTCAACGACGCGCCAGGTCCTTCGAAAATGAGCCGTACAAGCTGGGCCTCGGGATCGAGGCGAGGTCGGAACCGCAAGGCGAGGTCCTCACGTGTGTCGGTGCCGGTCGAGCCCCAGAACATCGAGACGTAATGGCCGCCGCGCTCGTCTTCGGCGCGGACGCTGAACGGCGGCCGCTTCTGGCGCCTGTCGTCGCTGTAGTGCCACCGTGCGGTGGCGGCGCTCATTGAGACGTGCCACAGGGACGGCTCGGAGATGAGCGCCCCGAGTGCCAGCTCAACGCTGTCGAATATTGGTAGTGCCGTCTCGATGTTGAGCTGGAGCACCGGGCCGTCCTGCAAGTCCGCCGCCATAAGGGGAGCTGCCCAGCGCGGCGGAAGCTCTACAACGTTGCCCCCGTCGCCTTGGAGAACCGTGTAGAGGAGACTGAGGTCCTCGAACAAGGATCCGGTGACGAATGGGGCGGGGGAAGCCCGTAACTCGGTGGCACGTGAGAGCGCCCGCTGGCACTGCTGCCGCATCGCCTCGGGACGGTTCGCCTTGACGCCGAAGATGGAGAACACCAGGAGCGAGCGAGCCAGGGTCTCCATCTCGCGCTCAGCGGGAGTGCCTTCGAGCTCGACAACCGGGAGGACGCTCGGCTGCGACTGTGGTCCACGGACAAGGCGTGCTGCGGACGCGGCGGGTCCCCGCAGCTCGATCCACGTTGCTTCTTCGGGTGGCGCTGGTTCGAGGCGAATCTCCAGGTCGGCCGGTGCACCAGGCTCGCCCGCGAACCGCCGGCCGAAACTGACGGACCTCACATGACAAGGGGAATAGTGCGTCCCTGCTTCATCTACGACAACCAAATCGCCGAGATCGCTGCTGGTCCACTCTGGGCGTCCGGGGGTCGGCAAGGCGAATGGCCGACCGAACCACGAGAGCCGCCGCGTTCGCCTGAGACGTAGGCGCCGGAAGGAAGTGAACGTGGCGTCGAGCACCGCATCGTCCGAGCCGGCGACGAGCGTGCCGGGAGTGAGGACCCCCTGGGACAGGGTCACCGATCCCTCACCCCGCCACACGCCGTGCGGGACCCCTGGGTCCGGATCAGCGTCCACAGTTGGCACCCTGACATAGTGGGAGCAACCGGGGAGCGTGTCAATCAGCCTTCGAATGGCAGTCGGGCGATGCGAAGTGCCACGTCAGCGAAGTTCGAATACGAGTGCCTAGCGCCCACCTGGCAGAAGTCCCGGAGGGGGCCAAACCCCTAAATCCGGCATATTTCGGGCACGAGGTTGCACACGCAACTAGTGTTCTGGGTCCTGTCGGAGGGCGGAGCAATGTCTCGTTGGGTCCGGCTGAACCCCGCCGAACCTCGTCGGCACGGCCGCAGTGGTGCTAGCCGGAGTCGGCTCCGGCTCACGAGTGATGCATCACCGAGATGGCGAGGGTATCAGCGGCCCGACTCCGAACGCCGAGTATGGGCGGGTCGCGGGGATCTGTTCGGCGTTTCAGAAGCCGCTCCGAAGGCCCAGATCCGCGTCCCGCCCTCGACAAGCCTGCGCTGAGCGGTGGAATAGTGGATGCCTGTGGACACGCCTCCACCGAGAGAGTTGGACGACGGCGTCCTCCGGCGCGTAGTCGCAGACAACTGGGGCCTGCCGGTAGACGAGGTCCGGTACGTCCCCAAGGGTGCCGGCAGCTACCACTGGGTGGCCAAGGCGGCCGGCACGCCGAGCTGCTTTCTCGCCGTGGACGATCTCGACATCAAGCCCTGGATCGCCGACTATCGCGATGCCGCCTTCCAAGGCCTCGCCGCGGCCTATGGCGCAGCCTGGGCCCTTGAGCACCGAGCTGGCATCTCATTCGCGGTCGGGCCCCTCCGGAGTCGCTCGGGGTCGGTGGCCCTACGACTATCGCCTCAGTACAGCCTGGCGGTGTTCCCCTTCGTCGAAGGCACCCCCGGAACCTGGGGTGACGCGCTCGACCCTCCAGCCCGGGACGCTCTGATCCGGCAGTTGGCCAGGCTGCACGGTGCGCCGGCACCAGCGGAGCTCGGGCTCTCGCGGCGGCCGTACACGGTGCCTGAGCGCCCCGCCTTGATGGAGGCGCTGGATGAGCTTGAGAACACCTGGGAGGCTGGCCCGCTATCGGAGCCCGCCCGGCAGGCACTGGCCGCCCACGCCGGCGACGTGCTGGCCTGGCTCGACGAGTTGGACGCCCTCGCCGGCCTTCTCCGACAGACCGACGTTGATCCGGTCCTGACCCACGGCGAACCACATCCCGGAAACCTGATTCACACTGACACGGGCCTGCGGTTGATCGACTGGGACACCGTGGCGCTGGCCCGTCCCGAGCGCGACCTGTGGATGCTCGACGACGGGAGCCCGGGATGCCTTCGCCTGTTCGAGGAACTGACCGGGCATACGGCCTCAGAGCCGGCAGTGAAGTTCTATCGCCTGGCGTGGACCCTGAGTGATATCGCTTCGTTCGTTGACATGTTCAGGTCGCCTCATCAAGAGACCCGGTGGCTCGGCCGGAAGTTCAGAGGGTTCCAGCGCCTCCTGGCGGGGGAGCCGTCAGCGCCCTACAGCCGCCCGTAATGGCAATTCGGGGACAGATCGGCTCAGGTCTTTCGCCTCAGTGGACCGAGCGCGGAACGACGATCTGGTACCGCCCGCTGGTCCCGTGCAGCCCGAGCGACAACTTCCTGGGCTTTTTACCACGGCTACGGCGCCCGAGCCGGCCCCACGCGGCCCCGTGTTGGTCGCTGGCAACGACAGGCCGACAGCCGCCGGACGAGGGCACACGGGCGAACACGGGGCGTTGTCGGAGCCGGCGTGGGCGGCCGGCGGGGCCGGCGGCCACCCTGAAGGACGAGAGCCGGCGGCGGAAGGCCGGCGGTCGAGGGCCGGCGGTGGTGGGAACGAGGCCGGCGGGGTGGGCGAGGTGGAGGCTGCGACAGCCAAGGGTGGCAGAGGGGGTTGGGCGACTAGATGGCTCGTGGAGCGATCTTCGGCGAGAAACATCCCACCTCTAAGTGGGAACTTCCCGCAGCGTGTCACTCACGGCGGAGCCAGATGGCCGCCACGGGCGGCCGAGTAGCGATCGCGGCGTCCAGCATGTCTCTTCGAGTTCGAGGCTGACCGGTAGAACAGCGAATCAGTTCAGGCGTTGATCTCAAAACGATTGATGGCTTCGGTCACATGCCTGATGTTGGTTGCCACCACAATGCCCGCATTGACAGAAGCGCTCAGCTCTGCCGCTTGCGATCTGTGGTCTTCCACTCGCACTTCCTCGGTTCTGAAACGGTGAACGACCCCACAAACCTGCATCTGGCTCTGTCGTTGATTGAAGCCAACAACGGGCCCTCCGGAAAATCCGCGGTTGTTGTGCCCGTCCAGGTACAAGACGTGGCATCCGTCGATCTCCTCGCTCGCGGATAGGATCGCCTTCTTCACTAGGGGCATTCGACCGGCGGACCCTGACCCGATAACCATGGCCAAACCAGAGGGGTACCCGAGAAAGAACAAGTCTTGTGAGTAGATCAAACCATCGAGCGTCGCCGGAAGAGGCAAGTCAGGCGTTACAGGCTCCGGCAATGGTGCAACAACGATGTCCGCGGCCGCCGGTAGCCCAACGAGGCGTCTCAGCAGCAATTGACGGGAGCCAAAGCGGTTCGACACAGTCACGGTGATGTCCCTAGCGGGAGGAACCAGGTGCGCGGCCGTAACGAGATACTGCCTCTTGCCCGTATCAATCGTGAAGGCAGTTCCTCGATCGATTTCGGATTCGAGTTCGAGGACTCGCTCGTAAACGTTCGCGGTGCTCGGGCTCGATCCCACGCTCGGGGTCCTGCACGCGTCGCAGCGGGTGAACCCGAGCGGGGCGTACTCCGTTGGACCTGGAGCCATTGCGACTCCGAGCCGCAGTCGGGACGCGGACCACGGCGCGGCACCTTCGACAGCGAGTGTTCGTCGTCGCTCCGGTCTCGAAGGCGTATCCACAGCGCTTGCAGGTAACGGTGGTCACAGCTCCGATCATCGCTCCGCGCTGCGCCTCTGAGATGGCTTTCGTGCGGTGAACTCGGATCGGCATCCCGGGCAGGCCGCGTCGATCCACCTGCCCCGGGTCACCAGCGAACCTAAGTCGCCATCGACATTGGCGGAACGCCCCGTAGGCCTGCTTCATTCGGCCGTTAGGCTGAGTCCAGACAAGACCAAACTCATGATGAGGCCATGGTGGACGAACTCCCTGCGCGGGAGTTCGCCACAGAACCCCATACGGGATCGTGGCCTGAAGTCGACGGCTGGCCGCCGGTGCGATTCCCCGATTTTGCATTACACGGAGGATTCGGGACGTTGGCGAAGAAGCGAGTCGAGAGGGACGAGGAAGACCTCGTTCGCCTGTACCTCACCGATATCGGCCAGTATCCCCTGCTCACCAAGGCCGATGAGGTCCGGCTCGCTCAAGCGATCGAAGCTCGTTGTGAGGCCGACGAGGAGCTGCAGGCCAACCAAGAGCTCACGCCGACTCGCAGCCGCGAGCTGACGAGATGCTGCCAGGCGGGTGAGACGGCCCAGCGGACCTTCGTGCAGTCGAACCTTCGCCTTGTGGTGTCGATCGCCAAGAAGTACCAGGCCTCCGGCCAGCCGCTGCTCGACCTCGTCCAGGAGGGCAACCTCGGCCTCATGCACGCCGTCGAGAAGTTCGACTGGCGCAAGGGCTTCAAGTTCTCGACGTACGCGACGTGGTGGATCCGCCAGGCGATCTCCCGTGGCATCGCCAACACGGGTCGGACGATCCGCCTGCCCGTCCACGCCGGCGACACCCTCGCCAGAGTCCAGAAAGCACAGGTCGAGCTCGAGCTAAAGCTCCGGCGGCCGGCAACGCTGACCGAGCTCGGTGCCGAGGTGGAGCTGCCCGAGGACAAGCTGATCCAGACGTTGCGCTTCCGTGCCACGCCCCTTTCGCTCTTCGAGCCACTCCGGGAGGACGGCGACGCCGAGCTGGCGGACTTCGTGGAGGATCGCCTGGCCGAATCACCCTTCGAAATGGCCGCCAGGGCCATGTTGCCGGCCGAGATCGTCCGGCTGCTCGCTCCGCTCGACGAGCGGGAGCGTGAGATCCTCAGGCTGCGTTTCGGCTTGGACCGGGGCGAGCCGCGGACACTCGAACAGGTCGGCAAGTACTTCGGTCTGACGCGGGAGCGCATCCGCCAGATCGAGGCGCGAGCGATGTCGAAGCTGCGTCATCCCTCGAGCGAAACTGGCGCGGCGGACTTCCTCACCTTCTGAGGAGGAACCAGCTCTC
>Ga0182024_10007020_pt1 | contig 24461 bp, 16 predicted proteins | sample P32metaG_FD_120480 | JGI IMG/M metagenome (GOLD analysis project Ga0182024, IMG submission 120480) | Permafrost microbial communities from Stordalen Mire, Sweden - P3-2 metaG (Illumina Assembly) | ecosystem: Environmental > Terrestrial > Soil > Wetlands > Permafrost | place: Sweden: Stordalen...
CGACAAGCTGGTGTTCGTGAACCAGATCACGTACGTGGAGGGCGGATTCTTCTTGGATAGCCACGACTACACGACGTGCGGCTCGTCGTCGTACGCGCGTGACCTCGCGGGCGACGACCCGACCAGCGCGACGTGCGAGTGGAACGTCCAGCAGCTCCGCAACGCGACGACGGGCTTCGAAAGCCGGTCGGTCACGGACTCCTATCAGACCCAGCGGCCGTCGTGGGAAGTGAAGACGGACGACAACTACTTCCTCCCGCACGTGCTCGGCGGCGACCACGCACTCAAGTTCGGCGTGGGCTGGCGCAAGAACCCCGTCCTGACCTTCTCGCATTACGAAGGCGGCGCGGAAGATAGCATGCAGTGTGTCGGCAACCTCGCGGCCAATTGCGGTCCCATCGGCGCCGATGGAGCCAACGATTTGTTCGTGCCGCTGGGCTCGGCGGCTGGTCTTGTTCCGCGTTCGGCCACCCTACGGCGTGACGCCCTGGCGAATAACGACTGGTGGACCTGGGACGGCTACATCCAGGATTCGTACACGACGAAGCGCTTGACCATCAGCGGCGGCGTGCGCGACGACTACCAGAACTCGCTGTTCCTCGGCGGGTGCGTGTCGGCGAACGTGATCCTCCCCACGCTGCTCCCGCAGCAGTGCCAAGGGACCGCGAGCCCGAACCAACCGTTTCAAAACCTGTCGCCGCGCGTGTCGGCCACCTACGATCTGACGGGCCACGGCACGACGGCGATTCACGCCAGCTACAATTACTACTTCGCGACCAAGGAAGTGCTTTCGAGCGGCCTGTCCGATCTTGGCGGCATCGCCCTGACGTACGGCACGAACCAGAGCAGCGGGGCGTGCAGCACGGCCGCGAACAGCTCGTGCTGGGAGGACATCAATCCCAACGGCTTGGTGGCGGCGAACGAGCTGATCGGGACGCCGACAGCCTCGACATCGCGGTTCGTCAACGGCGTGTTGACCAACCTGGTGCCGGACATCGACCCGAATCAGAAGCTGGGCCGGACCCGTGAAGCGGTCGTCGGCATCGATCATCAGTTGGCTGGCAACCTCCACGCGTCGGTCGACTTCACCCATCGCTATTCCGACTTCGGCTCAGCGTCGTATATCCTCGGCACCCAGCCTGGGACGGCCGCCTTCCCGCTCTCGAACCTGTGGGTCGGACCGTTCACCTACACGGATCCGAACACGGGCATCGCGGCGCCGTACTTCGTGGCCTGCGCCGGGTGCACGATCCCCTCGGGCAACAGCATCACGTCCACGTCGCTGCAGTACCAGACGTACAACGGCGCGAGCGTGACGCTGACCAAGCGGCTGAGCAACCGGTGGCAGGGCAACGTCTCCTACACCTGGAACGACTACCGGCAATACGAGCCGCCGGGTTCGTTCAGCACGACCGGAACGACCGCCGGCGACCCGACGGGCGTTTCGTTCATCAGCGGGTTCACGAACAACACCCCGGACTACGTGGTGAAGGCCTACGCCAGCGTGGAGCTGCCGTGGTACGGCCTGCTGGCGGCTTTCAACTACAATCTGAACGAGGGCGCCGTCCGCTCGGAAACCATCAACGGCCCCAACGGGGGTTCCAGCTTCGCGAACTGCCCGCCGGGAACGCCGACAGCCCAGTGCACCGCGCCAGCGATCTCGTACGGCACGCTGGCCTTCGAGAATGCCGGCACGAGCCGCTACCCGGCGACCAACCTGCTCGACGTGAGCGTCTCGAAGAATTTCGACTTCGGACGCCAGAAGCTCACCGTGACGTTGAACTGCTTCAACATCCTCAACATCAACTCGGTGCAGTCGTTCCAGAGCAGCGACCTCAGCAACAACGGATTGAACGGCTCGTTCAACACGTTCAACTCGATCACGGGCATCGTGCCGCCGCGCGTCTTCCGCATCGACTTACGGTACGCGTTCTAGCCGAAGCGCTTCGTCTACACACCGGGCGGTCGGAGGCCACTCCGACCGCCCGTTTTTCTTGTACTGACGCCCGCCCTGTACTAACTCCCGCCCAGTAGCGACGCCGTCCGCGCGCCGTCCGCTTTCGGCCACTGTCGGGATCCCGACTTTCGATATTTCTTGGGAACGACGAGGTCTTGACATTGGTGTGACCGGGAAGGAACATGTCCGCTATTAGACAGAAGCTCCCCAGGTCTATCAGGAGGATGCGTATGCGTTTGTTACGGAGGATGCTGGCTACGGCGATCTTGACAGTCGCTGTGGCTGGGCCGGCTTACGCGCAGGCGATCGGTCAGATCCACGGGAAGGTGACCGATAACACCGCGGCCATCATGCCCGGCGTGACGGTGACCGTGACCGGAACCGGTCTGCAGCGACCGTTGACGGCTGTGACCACACAGAGCGGCACATACTCGTTTCCGAACGTGCCGATCGGCACGTATTCGGTGACGTTCGAATTGAGCGGCTTCAAGAAGGTCACCCGCGAGGGTGTCATCCTCAACACCGGCTTCGACGCGACGGTCGACATGAAAATGGAAGTCGGCAAAGTCGAAGAAAACGTCACGGTCATCTCCGAGTCCCCGTTGGTCGACACGAAGAAAACGACGACGGGTGGCGATTTCACCGTGGATCAAATGCTCAAGGTGCCCACGGCGCGCGATCCGTGGCAGGTCATCAACATGGCCCCCGGCATCGTGCTCTCCGGCGTGAACGTGGGCGGGTCGTCGTCTGGCCAGCAGCTGGGCATCTCGGCGTTCGGGTCCAGCGACAGCGTCCAGTGGAACCTCGAAGGCGGCAACATCACGGACATGGCGTCGAACTCGTCGCCGGTGTATTTCAACTTCGACTCGTTCCAGGAAATCCAGGTCGTGACGTCGGGCGGGGACGTGTCGGTGCAGTCGGCCGGCGTGTTCATCAACCTGATCACGAAGAGCGGCAGCAACGTGTTCAAGGGCGCGGCAGACATGACGTACGAGAACGCGTCGATGCAGGGGCAGAACGTGACCCAGGCCCAGTTCAACAGCGCGATTGGCTCGTCGGCGACGGGTCTTTCGGGCGCCCCGCTGCACATGATCGGGAGCTACGACGGCGACATCGGCGGCCCGATCATGAAGAACAAGTTGTGGTTCTGGGGGTCGAGCGACTACCAGGACATCAACACGGGCGTGCCGAACTTCTTCGACACGACGCTCGCCGGCTGCAACCCGCCGCCGAGCACGTTTGCCCAGTTGAGCGCGGTGCAGGGCTGCCTGGCGAATAACAAGACCACGATCCAGGACTTCAACGGGAAGCTGAACTACCAGTTGAACACGACGAACAAGTTCCAGCTCCTCATGCAGAGCGACCGGAAGCTCCGCAACAACCGTAGCGCGAACTCCGAAACCGCGCCCGAGACGTCGTTCAGCCAGTACAGCGCGGGCGGCGTCTGGCACTTCCAGGACCCGACGATTCAGTTGACCCACACCTGGCTGCCGACCGACAAGCTGGTGTTCGTGAACCAGGTGACCCACGTGCAGGGCGGGTTCTTCCTGGACGGCCACGACTACACGACGTGCGGCGAGTCAAGTTATCAGTCAGTCATTGCCGGCACGGAGCCGACGAGTCCGACCTGTGATTTCAACATCCAGGAGCTCTACAACAACACGACGGGTTACCAGAGCCGTGCTGGAGGGTTTGGCGAATCCTACCAATCCTCACGGCCGTCGTGGGAAATCAAGACCGACGACAACTACTTCCTCCCGCACGTCCTCGGTGGCGACCACGCGTTGAAGTTCGGCCTGGGCTGGCGCAGGAATCCGGTGCTGTCGTTCACACACCTCGACGGCGGTGCGACGGCGGAAATGCAGTGCGTCAACAACCTGGCGACCTCGTGCGGCCCCACAGGCGCCGATGGAGCTAACAACACGTTCGTCCCGGTGGGCTCGGCGGCGGGGCTGGTCCCCTTCGAGGCGGACCTCTACCTCGACAGCCTGATTAACAACAACTGGTGGACCTGGGACTCCTACATCCAGGACTCGTACACCACGAAACGGTTGACCATCAGCGGCGGCGCGCGCCAGGATTACCAGAACTCCGAGTTCCTGGGCGGCTGCGTGCAGGCGAACCCGATCGAGCCGGCACTCCTGCCGAAGAATTGCGAGAACCCCGGCAGTCCGGGCCACACGTTCGACAACATCTCGCCGCGCGTGTCGGCCACCTACGATCTGACCGGCCACGGCACGACGGCGATTCACGCCAGCTACAACTACTACTACCAGACAAAGGAAGCGCTCGCGGACGGCCTCGACTTCCTGAACGGCGTCACCACCGTGTTCTGGGGGGACAACAACCCGGACGGCTCGTGCAGCACGGGCCCAGGCTCCTCGTGCTGGAACGACGCCAACCACGACGGGCTCATCCAGGCGAACGAACTCAGCGGGACGCCCCAACTGCCGTCGAATTTCGTCAACGGCGTGTTGACCGGCATCGTACCGACCGTTGACCCGAACCAGCAGCTCGCGCGGACCCGTGAAGCGGTCGTCGGCCTCGACCATCAGTTGGCGGGCAACCTCCACGCGTCGGTCGACTTCACCCACCGCTATACGGACTTCGGCTCTACAAACTACGTCGTCGGTTTCCAGCCCGGTACGGCTGGCTTCCCGGCGAGCAACCTCTGGGTGGGGCCGTTCACGTATACGGACTCCCGCACCGGCATCACGGCGCCGTACTTCACGCTGTGCGCCGGTTGCACGCAGGTCAACGGCAGTCAGATCACGACCACGTCCGTCAACTACCAGACCTACAACGGCGTGAGCGCGACGCTGACCAAGCGGCTGAGCAACCGGTGGCAGGGAAGCGTCTCCTACACGTGGAACGACTTCCGGGGCTACACGCCTTCGGGAGGGTTTGCCACCACGGGTACGAATGTCGGCGACCCGACGGGCATTTCGTTTACCAGCGGGTTCACGAACAACACGCCGGCCTACACGGTCAAGGGCTACGCCAGCGTCGAACTGCCCTGGTACGGTCTGCTGGCCGCGACCAACTGGAACCTGATTGACGGCAACGTCCGCACGGAGAGCATCCTCGGCCCGGGGACCATTCAGAACTGCCCGCCGGGTACGGCGGCGGCCCAGTGCACCGGGGGAACCGTCACTTACAAGACCCTGCTTTTCGAGGACTCAGGCGTGAGCCGGTTTCCGGCCACCGACCTGATTGACGTGAGCGTCTCGAAGAACTTCGACTTCGGGCGCCAGAAGCTGACGGTGACCCTGAACTGCTTCAACGTCCTGAACATCAACACGGTGCTGGGTTACGCGAGCAGCGACATCAGCAACAACGGCTTGAACGGCGCAGCGAACACGGCGAACTCCATCAATAACATCGTGCCGCCGCGCGTCTTCCGCATCGACTTGCGGTACGCGTTCTAGTCGGCGGTCGTCGCTGACACACCGGGCGGTCGGAGGCAACTCCGACCGCCCGTTTTTCGTTTGGGGGTTTACTTCACCACGAGCGCGGGAAGGGGAGTGGCGACGTAGCCCGTTCGGGCCCGGATGTGCATGCCGGGGAGCTTCGCTTTGACCTCGATCTTTCTCAACTTGCCGTCCATCGCCGAGTTCGTCGGACGGTAGCCCACGACGTAGTAGGTACTCGTGTCGTCCGCGATAAGGCGGAGAGAGTGCGCGATATCGGTCGAGTGCCGGACGACGAAGGCGCCGGTCCCGTCCGCCAGCATCCCGGCGCCGTCGTCGGCCCGATCGAGCTGGACGCCGATGGGCCCCGCGGACGTCAGGACATCAGACGTCTCCGGGGGACCGCCTGACAGCCCGCGGCCGTCGATCGCATAGATGGCCATCCCGGCGCGCGCCGCCATTCCGGCGAGCCGGCGCAGCTCATTCGTCGACTCCGACGTGTAGAAGCCGTCGCTCATGAACACGACGGTCTTTCGGCCCGGCACGCTGGCGAGCGCGCCGACGACATGCTGCAGCGACTCGAGCGTGTAACGGGTTGCGTCGCGGGCCTGGCCGATGTACAAGCGCGCTTTCTGCTGGAGCTTGTTCTCGACCATCTGCACTCCACCGTCGGCACCACACGACGCCGGGTCCTCTGCGCAGTCCTCGGTGCCCAACTGGACGGTCAGCAACACGTCGCCCGCGGCGAGGCGCTCGGCTTCGGCCTCACCTGGAATGCGAGGGAAGTCGCGGAACGGCAGCAGCCGCGTGTAGCGCGAGTCGAACGCGGGCTTCACGGCGCGCACCGCCGAGAGAAGGGTCGACCGGTCGCGGGTCAACTTGCCTTGGAACAACTGACCATCGACGACGACGCCGCCGAAGTCGCCCGGCTTGAATTCCTGGTTGAGGAAGTCCTTCGCGCCCTGCTTGATGCGGATGAGCGCGCTCGTCTCGAGGTCGGATTCGTCGAAGACGAGCACGAAGACGCGGTGCGACTGCATGTCGTCCTGGTCGCCGAGGCTGCCGTCAATCGACGTCACGCCCGTGCCGGTGTCGGTCGACACGAGGTAGCACTGCTCGATGACCTGCGGCTTGTTGTCTTCGAAGACGTTGAGGTCGTCGGCGGTCAATCCCCCGACGAAGCGGTTGTGATCGTCGCGGACCATCACGTCCACTTCGACGAGGCTGGTCGTCGACGTGAACGTGGCTTGGCCGGGTGGGTTTTGTGTCTGGCCGGCGGGTCGAGTCGAGCCGAGCACGAGCACGGCCGCCACGATCTCCGGCAGAGAGCCTGGCAAGAGTCGATTGCGCATGGACAATGAGCCCAGATCATTGTACCGGAGGCCGCTGACTCCCGAGCGTTTTCCAGTTCGGTGGCGCGTGGCGCGGGCTCAGGGAGCCGGCCCCGGGAAATCACGCTTCCGTCCGCGCGCCGTTCATCCCTTCGGATCATCGCGCCCCGGTCGTAGGAATCGCCGGCCGCGGGCGCTCGAACGGCGCGCTCCCTCCAGCGCGATTTCACGCTGATGCTGCCGGGGCCGCTCCATTCGCCCGCGCCACGCGCTACCGAACTGGAAAACGCTCGGCTTTCGGCCGGATCACCCGCCGAGGAAGCGCCGCATTTCCGCGATTTCCCTGGCATAGCGCTCGGGCGGCGCGCTGGCGACGTACGACTTGGCATAGGTGCGGGCGTCGTCCGTCCGGCCCGCCTCGCTGAGTTTCAGGACGAGGTTGTACATCGCGTCGAACTGCCGGCCGTCGAGCTGCACGGCCTGTTTCCAATTGTCGATGGCCCCGGCCTTGTCGCCCTTGGTCGCGAGGATGACGCCGAGCGTGTTGTAGCCATCGGCGAGGGCGGGATCGACCTCGAGCGCGTCTTTCACGGTCTCTTCAGCCTCTTGCAGGTCGGCCGCCCGCCGCGGGTCACTCGGGCCGAGCGCCGCGGCCTCGCTGAGTTGGACCGCGGCGATGTTCTCCAGGGCGAAGCCGTTGGTCGAGTCGAGTTTCAGAATGCGCCGGAACGTGGCGATGGCGTCGACCGGCCGCTTGGCGTCGACGTACGCCACCCCCAGCCCGTTCAGGACGTCCACGTCGGTTGGCGGGAGGTGCTCGAGCAGCTTGATCGCACGCGCTGGATCAGTCCCGCTTTCGGCCAGGTAGATGCCCAGCCTGATGGGGACGTTGCTGTCGGTGACCTGATGGGCGATCGCGGTCTCCAGGGTCTTGATGGCGGCCGGGGCGTCGCCGGTGTCCCACTGCGCGTAGGCCAAGTACAGGTAGACGTCGGCGAGGGTTGGATGGGCGGCCAGGATGCCCGCCAGGCGGGACATCGCGTCATCTACGTGGCCGTGCTCGTAGAGTTCCTGGGCGTCGTGCACCGCGCGATCGACTGGGGCGAGGGTCTTCGGATCGTCCGCGGAGGTGTAGGTCGCGCGCGGGGCGGCTCGCGTCGAGAGGTAGCCGAGGGACCGAAGCGCGGCGCTGACCGCAGTGCTTTCCGCCTGGGGCTGGTTGGGCACGGCGACGTTGAACGAGCGCAACGTCTGGTGAAATGGCGGGAGCCGATCCGGCTCGGTCGGAGCGAGATTCGACTGCTCGGTCGGGTCGGGCCGAAGGTCGTACAGCTCTGGAATCGGGAGGTCGATGTACTTGCTTCGGCCGTCCAGCACGCCACGGAGCGGCGCCCAGCCGCGCGTGAGGTTGAAGGTCATCGCTTCGAAGTAACTCGGTCGATCCGGCGCTCGGTCCGTACGAATGACGTCGCGGAGCGACCGGCCCCCAAGCGCTGGGTCGGCCGGGATGCCGACGGCGTCGAGCATTGTTGGGAGGAGGTCGAGGTGCGTCACCGGCGCGTCGATGACGGCGCCCCGTGCCGTGGCGCGCGCCCGGCCGCCAGGCGAGGCCATCGCCATGATGAGCGGCACGTGGAGCGTGGACTCGTACGCAAACATCCCGTGGGTGAGTTCACCGTGGTCGCCGAGGCTCTCGCCGTGATCGGCGGTCACGATGATCAGGGTCGGCCGAGCCAGCGTCGCCAGTTTGTCGAAGAGCGCACCGAGCGCGTGGTCGGCGAAGGCAATCTCGCCGTAGTACGGGTGATCCGGGGACAGGGCCAGGAACTCGGGCGGCGGCGTGTACGGCGCGTGCGGGTCGAAGACGTGCACCCAGCCAAAAAACTTGCCGGTCTGGCGTCCGATCCAGTCGATCGCGTGGGAAACGACGACGTCGGCGCGCCGTTCGGGCATCGAGAACATCACCAGGCCGCGCTCCTCGGGCAACCGGTCGTCGTAGTCGTCGAAGCCGGGGGTGAGGCCGAAGCGCTTGGTCAGGGGGTAGCCGCCGATGAAGGCTCCCGTCGAGAAACCGGCGGCCCTGAACCGCGTTCCGGCCGTGGCCGTGCCGTCCGGCAGGCGAAAGCCGCTGTTGTCACGGACCCCGTGCTGGTACGGCAGGAGGCCCGTCAGGATGGTCGTGTGTGACACCAGCGTCACGACGGCGTGGGCGTGTGCGAAGGTGAAACGGGCGCCGCGCGCCGCCAGGGCGTCGAGGTTCGGCGTGGGGACCGGGCCGCCGTAGCACGAGAGCATGTCCGATCGCAGCGTGTCGATCGTGACGAGCACGACGTTCATGTCTGGGTTGGGTGGTGGAAGAACGAACTTCGGCGGGCTGAACCACCACCAGGCGCCGGTGGCCACTGCCGCGATCACGACGGCTGCGGCGGCGCCCATCACGGCGACTCGTCCTGTTGCTTGTCGGGGCTGCGCCGGGCCCGAGACGGGACGACGACGAGGTGGCTGGGTCTTGCCGGGGCGGCGGGGCATGCGTGCTTCGAACTAGTCTAACGGGTACGCATGCGGTACATTTCGGTGCAGATGCCGATGCACGCGCGGCGGCGGCTGGTGAGCCGGGTGGCGGTGACCGGCGCCGTTGTCGTCTGTCTCGGCGTGGTGTCGTTGGCGGGTCGTCAGAATCCCCCGCAACAGCCGGTGTTCCGTGCCACCGTGGATCTCGTCCAGGTCGACGTGGTCGTGACGGACAAGGACGGCAACGCGGTGCGCGGCCTCACGCAGCAGGACTTCACCGTGGCCGATCGGGGACGTCCGCAGGCGATCGCCGCTTTTCAGGAAGTGTCTCACACGTATTCGGCGACGGAGCCGCTGCCGCTTCTGAGCGTTCGGCACGACGTCTCCGACAACCGCACGGCACAATCGCAACGCCTCGTCGTCGTGGTCGTCGACGACCTGCACATCTTCAGCGGCCGGACCGATCGGGCGAAGGACCTGACGAAACAGATCATCAACAACCTCGGCCCCGAGGCGTCGATGGCCCTGCTCTTCACGAGCGGCCAACATGGCACCGAGGTGACGGAGGATCGTTCGATTCTGCTCGCGGCGGCCGACACCTTGAAAGGCCGGCAATCCGTGCGGCGACCGCACGCGGCCAATGACACGCAGGCCGTGCACGGACTCGACCCAGAGATGTCGACTGAGGCCATTCGCGCGGCGATCGCGACGGTCGGGAGCGGCCAGGAGTTCTTCGAGAACATGGAGCAGTACAAGACCCTCGAGGACGCCGCGCGCGTGATCGGCGGCGACGATCTGCGCCGGAAGGCGTTCGTGCTCATCACCGAAGGAATCAATAAGGACTTGACGGGCATCTTCACCGCCACGACGTCACCGTGCGAGCTGGCCGATCCACAAGGTCCCTGCTATCACGAGATGGCGCTGCGGCAAGCGGCCGAGGCGATGCGGCGATCGAACGTCACGGTGTACGCCCTGGATCCGCGCGGGCATGTCGCCCCGCAGGATCTCCTGCGCGAGAATTTTCCGGCGCCCGCCGGCATGCTGACCTCACCGGGCGGCACGGCGGCAGATGACGACTCGCCGTTTCGGATGCTGAACCCGGTTCGTCTCGCGCAGGATGGGCTGACCATCATGTCGGCGGCGACGGGCGGCTTCGCCGTGACCGATTCGGACGACTTCGTGGGCGGGATCGACCGGATTCTCGCCGATCTCGATCACTACTACCTCATCGGTTTCCTGCCCCCGGATCCGAACGGGAAGGGTTATCGTCCGCTCGACGTCAAAGTGCCAGGTAATCCGGAATGGCTGCTGCGATTCCGCGCCGGATACACGCCCGGAGGCGCGGTGCCACTCCCCGCGAACGCCGACCCGCTGCTGTCAGGCGAACTGCCCAAGACCGAGCTGCCGCTGCGGCTTTTTGCCGAGGCCCTTCCCGCGCTCCCGTCCGCGACGACCGCCGCCGTGCCGGCGCGGCCGCCGGGATCCGGCGCGTCCGCGGCGCCGGTACCCGCGCGCGTGGCGATCGCTCTCGAAATCACCGCGCCCACGTCGGTGCTGAGCGAAGCCGACGGCAAGTTACACGACGACGTCTCCTACAAAGTCTTGGCGGTCAGTCAGCAAACCGGGAAGGTCACCTCCCGGATCAGCCGGGAGGCGTCGCTCGCGCTGAAGCCGGTCGCCTCCGCGACCGGTCCGCCGCCGCCGATCGTTTCCTATGAGATTCAAACATCGCTCGATCTGACGCCTGGGTCCTACCAGTTGAGGGCCTCGGCTTCGAGCAGCAAGCTGGGAACGGGCGGCAGCGTGTACCTGACGCTCGACGTTCCTGACTTCTCGCGCCGGGGCTTGGCCCTGAGCGGAGTCGTGCTCGGGTATTCGGACGGCGACCGCGTACCCGTGGCGCCCGCGCCCGTCGACGCGCCGTCCCCGCCGCCCGTGCCTTTTGCTCCGACCCTCGACCGCGTGTTCACGACGACGGACACGCTGCGGCTCTTCTGTCAGGTGCACCGCGCCAGTCCCCAGGACGCGATCCACGTCGATATCGACGTCGTCGGCGCCGACGATCGCGTGGTGACGTCGAGCGCCTACGAACTGGGTTCCGAGGCCTCCGACGAGATCGATCACACGCTGTCGCTCGCGGCGCTCACCGAAGGACCGTATCGACTGCGTGTGAGCGCGGTCCACGGGGGGGCGACGGTGAGGCAGGAGGTCGCGATCGTCGTTCGCTGAGAGCTCCAGGCGGGTCCTGCCGCCGAACAGCCCCACCCGGTGCTCGCCGGCAATCCGCTTGTCACGGGTGTCGGCTCCGCGCCGGGCGGGGCGGCCCCGTCCGGCGTCACCCGCCTGGGCTGTTGAAGCGCACAGTACTGAAACGCACAGTTGACCGGCCCGTCAGGCGTCCAGTATCGTCGGTGCGCTTGCTCACCTTACCAGGTAAGGTTAGGAATGGGATGCCGATGGACCTGCTCCAGGGCACGCTCGACGTCCTCGTGCTCCGCGCGCTCAGCGGTAGACCGCGCCACGGCTACGACGTCTCGCGGTGGATCCATGATCGCACGGACGCCACGCTGCGCGTCGACGACGCACCGCTGTACAAGGCGTTGCATCGACTGGAACACGACGGGTCCGTCGAGGCGGAGTGGGGCGTGTCCGAGAGTCGACGTCGCGCGCGGTTCTACCGGCTCACGGCGAAGGGGCGGCGGCGACTGCGCTCGAAGGAGTCGGCGCTCAGACGCTACGTGACGGCCGTGTTCAAGGCGTTCGAGCCCGAGTGATGCGCTGGCCCTTTTGGTCCTCCGGTCGACCGGTGAGCGAGACCGACCGCGCGGTCGACGACGAGCTGCGGTTCCACCTCGACGCGCGCGCGGCAGATCTCGAGGCGGCGGGTCGTGCGCCGGACGCTGCCCGGGCGCAGGCGGCGCGGGAGTGCGGCGATCTCGCCGATGCGCGACGCTACATCACCGCGATCGATCGGCGAACGGCCACGGCGGCACAACGGAGGTCGAGGATGGACGGCTTCGTACAGGATCTCCGCCACGCCGCGGCTTCGGCGTGCGCCGGCGTTCACCCTGGCCATCCTGCTGACCTTCGCGATTGGCATCGGCGCGAACGCCGCTATTTTCTCCGTGGTCAACGGCGTGATCCTCCGGCCGCTGCCGTTTCCCGATCCGGGCCGGCTGTACGCCGTCTACTCGGCCAGCCGCACGGCCGACATTAGCCACGCCTCGGTGTCGGCGGTGGACCTCGACGACTGGCGAGCGGCACGACAGAAGATTGAAGATCTCGGCGGCTATCTCTACGTCGACAACGAGACCGGAGTCGATCTCCTGGGGCGCGGTGCCCCACGGCGTTTGTCTGCGGTGTTCATCACGCCCGGCTTGCTGACGACCCTTGGGATCACGCCCGAAGCCGGCCGCCTGCCGCGCGACGAGGAACTCACTCGCGGTGGGCCGGATCGCGTCCTGTTGCTCACGGACGGGTTCTGGGGCCGCGAGTTCGGACGGGATCGAGCGATCGTGGGGTCCACGCTCACGCTGAACAACAAACCGTACGTCGTGATTGGCGTGCTGCCCGCGAGCATGCAGTTCCCGACAGAGAGCGCCGACGTCTACGTGCCGTTCTCGACGATCCCGGACTCCGATATTCCGCGGATCCGGCCGGTGCGGCTGCTCGACGTCGTCGCCCGCGCCCGCCCCGGCGTGACGCAGGATCAGGTCGCCGCCGAGATGTCCACGATTACCGCGAGGCTCGCCGTACGGTACCCCGACGACCAAGCGTGGGGCGGCGCCACGGTTGCGCCCCTTGCGGAGACGATCATCGGGCCGGCGCGCGACGGCCTCCTCGTGCTGTTCGGCGCTGTCGGGTTCGTGCTGGCCATGGCCTGCGTCAACGTCGCCAGCCTGCAACTGGCGCGTGCGTCGAGTCAGGCGCGTGATCTGGCGATTTCGGCGGCGCTCGGCGCGGGGCGCTCCCGGTTGATCAGACAGGTGCTGACCGAGGGACTGGTGCTCTCGGTCGCTGGCGGGCTGATGGGCGTGGCGCTTGCCATCGGCGGCGTGGCCGCACTTCTCGGGCTGTCGGCCGGCCAGTTGCCGCGCGGCACTGGCGTGCATGTCGACGGCCTTGTCGTCGCCTTTGCGCTCGTCGCGTCGGTGATCGCTGGCGTGGTGGCCAGCCTCGTGCCGGCCCTGCGAGCGACGGACTTCGAAGCGACGCGGGCCCTTCGCGACGCCGGCCGGGGCATCGCCGGCGCGGAGAGTCCACGCCTCAGAGCCGCGCTTGTCGTCGTCGAGGTCGCGGTGGCCATGATGCTGGCCGTCGGCGCTGGCCTCATGGCGAAGAGTTTCATCGCTTTGCGGCACGTCGATCCGGGATTTCAGCCCGACCACCTCATCGCGGCGCAGTTCACTATCGACGAGGCCCGTCACACGCCGTTGACACGCTACTACTCGGAGGTCATCGATCGCGTTCGCGCGCTGCCGGGCGTGGTCTCGGCGGCGGCGGTGAAGGACGCGCCGTTTCGAGGCAACGGCGAGCGCCTCGGCTTCACGATTCCGACGCAACCGGTGCCACCGGGGCAGGATCCCCCGACCGCGCGCACGATTCACGTGAGCGACGGCTACTTCACGACCATCGGCGCGCACCTTGTCGACGGCCGCGAATTCACGCCGTTCGATCGGGCGGGCACGCCGCTCGTGCTGATAGTGAACGAGGCGTTCGCGCGGCAGTTCTTTCCCGGGCAACGCGCGGTCGGGCAGCGCCTGCTCGTGGGTCGCGACCAGACGATCGCCATCGTGGGGGTCGTCCGTGACCTCAAACAGACGGGCCTGGCGGACCCCGTTCCGCCGACGACCTATCTCGACAACCTCCAGAACTCCAGGGTGAAGACGACCATCGTCGCGCGGACGCAAGGCGACCCGGCTCTCATGGCGGCGGCTCTTCGTGATGCGATCTGGTCGGTCGATTCGGCTCAGCCGATCGCCGACGTCTTCACCTTCGACGAGGCGATGCGCCGGTCGTTGGCGACGCCACGATTGATGACGGTGCTCCTCGTGGCGTTTGGGACGCTCGGCTTCGCGCTGGGTGTCGTTGGCCTACGGTCTGCTGGCCTCGCTCGTCAGTTGGCGTCGAAAGGAGATTGGCATCCGGATGGCGCTCGGCGCGTCTTCGGGCGCGGTGGCGGGCATGATCGTGCGTCGGGGTACGGACCTCGCTCTGGTCGGGGTCATCCTCGGCTTAGCCGGTGCGGTTGGGCTCACCCGGTTCATCGCCACGGTGCTCTACGTCGTCACCCCCCTCGACCCTTCCACCTTTGTCGTCACGGCGGCGGGTCTCCTGGCGGCAGCGGTTCTCGCGAGCTGGCTGCCAGCTCGACGAGCGGCTCGCGTCGATCCGGCCACCGTGCTGAGAGCGCCGTAGGGGGCTCAGCGGCGCGGGAGGTTCAACGCGGTGGTGAGGTCGCCGAGGGGGCTCCCGTGCGCGGCGGCAATCGCCTTGTCGCGCATGTCGAGGCCCGGGAGGGTCGGCAGGCCGAATCGTGCCGTGATCAGGCGAAGGATCGACGCCGTGTCGTACGAGGTGTGATCCACGAACCCGCGCTTGGCGAATGGGGACACGATGATGGTGGGGACGCGCGTGCCCGGGCCCCAGCGGTCGCCGGCCGGCGGCGCGAGGTGATCCCAGAACCCGCCGTTCTCGTCGTAGGTGACGACCACGACCATGTGGGCCCACTGCGGGCTCTTCTCGAGGTGCGCGATGACCGACGCGATATGCCGGTCGCCCGAGAGCACGTCGGCGTAGCCCGGATGTTCGTTGAGCGTGCCCTGCGGCTTGTAGAAGACCACGTGGGGTAGGGTCCCGGCGTCGATGGCTTCGATGAGCTTCTGCCCCGCGAGGCCGGCGTCCAGGAGGTGCTGGGCACGCGCCGCGGTGGCCGGGGCCATCGACGCAAAGTAGTTGAAGGGCTGGTGGTGGAACTGGAACGCGGCCACCTGATGACCGGCCTCGAGCGTCTCCAGCCAGGCGCCGGCGTACCACGCCCAACTGACAGCCTTCGCGCTCAGCAGGTCCCCGATTGTGGGCATGGTCTGTGGCGGCAGCGTGCTGGGATTGCTCGGATCGGCAAACGCGGGGTCGCCCCCCACCGCCGGGTGCACCGAGCTTGGCTCGTACGGCGGCTGCATCGTGTTGACGGCGTAGAAATCGGGCGTCAGGTTACCGTCGTGCGCGTACTTCGCCTGGCCGTCGAGGGCGGATTTCGGAGAGTCTGGCGCCAGCAGAAGCGACACGCCATCCGGGGCGACCGCCACGACGCTGTTGCGTGCCGGACTCTCGTCGGCGTGCGGGTACGAAGGCACGCACGCGCAAATGAGATAGAAGTGGTTGAGGAATGAGCCGCCGAACGCGCCCATGAAGAAGTGGTCCGCCAGCGTGTAGCGCTTGGCGACGGCCCACAGGGGCAGGGCGGATCCGTCGTAGTGGCCCATCACGAGCGCCCCGGAATCAGCGTAGGCGGCGAAGCGGTCGTTCTTCCCGCCATGAATCTGCATCTGATTCTGGTAGAACCGGTGCACGAGATCCCGCGTGATGACGCTCGGCGCGAGGTGGAATCCGGCAGGGTCGTCAATGCCAAACGGCGCGTTGGGCAGATGCGCCGTGTCCGCCTGGGTGATGGCTGGCGTGATGGTCGGCGGCGTCAGGCCGTTCCAGATCGGCGGAAGCTCGGACAGCACGGAGCCATCCCGATCCTGTTGCTTCGCCGCGCTGCGGCCGGCGTCCAGCCCATCCGCACCGGGGAAACTGCCGTACAACGTGTCGAAGCTTCGGTTCTCGGCATAGATGACGACGACGGTGTCGATGGCGGAGAGATCGGGCCGCGTTTGTGCTCCGAGAGCCGTGACACTGGCGAGGCCGAGTACGAACGCGATGACGCGCGGCTGCACGGGCCGATCTTATCAGCCGTGGCAAAGCGTGCAGGCGACGCACGTGCGCCGGCTATGATCGCGCTGAAGGTCTCTCGTGTCTCGATCTCTTGGACAGTTCTTGTTGGGCGCCGCACTGGGCGCCACGATGGCGGGCTTGGGCGCCTGCGACTCGAGGCGACCGCTGGTCGGCAGTGTCGGCCGCGGGCTCTCGCGGGCCGAGGCCAGCCGGCGCGCCATTGAACTTCGTGCGCTCGGCCAGCGACTGTTCGCTGACGCATCGTTGTCGGCGTCAGGACGTCTCTCCTGCGCGTCGTGTCATCGTCCGGATCGTGCGTTCGGACCTCCCGACGGCACCTCGGTTCAGGCGGGCGGCGCGTCCGGCGCGCGGCCGGGACTTCGCGCCGTGCCGTCGCTCCGGTACTTGCAAGCAGTGCCGCCATTTACTCGGCACCTCTTCGCCACGTCGGATGAGGGAGACGAGAGCATCGACCAGGGGCCGAGCGGCGGCTTGACGTGGGACGGACGCGTGGATCGCGGCCGGGACCAAGCGCGTATTCCCTTGTTGTCGACCTTCGAGATGGCCGATGCCAGCGCCGCGGATGTCGAAGCCAGGGTGCTGGCTACGCCGTATGCGGGTGATGCCCGCCGGCTGGCGGCAGACGCAGGGGAAGACGTCTTCGCCGCCGCGCTCGAGGCGCTCGAGGCGTACGAAGAAGATCCGGCGGTCTTCTCGCCCTATTCGAGCCGGTACGACGCGGTGTTGAAGGGCACAGCCACGCTGACGATCCAGGAGCAGCGGGGACTCGACGCGTTCAACGATCCGAAACGGGGCAACTGCGCGTCGTGCCATCCGAGTCAGGCGGATCGGCGCGGGATCCCGCCGTCGTTCAGCGACTACGGCTTCATCGCTCTCGCCGTGCCGCGCAATCCGCACATCTCGGCGAATGCGGATCCGACGCATTTCGATCTCGGCCTTTGCGGACCGCTCAGGACAGACGTCGCTCGGCACGCGGAGTACTGCGGTCGCTTCCGCACGCCAACGCTCCGGAACGTCGCGACGCGGAGTGTCTTCTTCCACAATGGCGTCGTGCACACGCTGCGGGACGCCGTCGCGTTCTATGCGACGCGCGATACCCAGCCCGCGCGCTGGTACGGGCGGGGACCTGATGGCTCGCCCCGCCGGTTCGACGATCTGCCAACGGAGTACCGGGCGAACGTCGAGCTGGGCGCGCCGTTTGCTCAGAGGCCCGGTGGGTCGCCGTCGCTCAGCGACGAAGAGATTGACGCGATCGTCGCGTTTCTCGAGACCCTCACCGACGCCGATGCCCGGAATGTGCGTGCTAGACTCAGCCGCCCATGAGCGCCCTCGGTGCCGACGCTTCGGTTGCGCCTTCCGATCACCGCCGCGCCGTTGCCGCGAGCTTCCTTGGGTGGACGCTCGACGCGTTCGACTACTTTCTGGTGGTCTTCGCGCTTGGCGACATCGCGAAGGACTTCCATGTCACGCGGGCCGACATGGCGTTTGCCGTCTCGATGACGCTCTACATGCGGCCGATCGGCGCGTTTATCTTCGGGCTCGTGGCGGACCGGTACGGCCGCCGGCTGCCGCTCATCATCGATTTGGTTTTCTTTTCGATCGTCGAAGTTCTTTCCGGCCTGGCGCCGAATTACTGGACGTTCCTGATTCTTCGCGCCCTATTTGGCATCGGCATGGGCGGGGAGTGGGGTGTCGGGGCGTCGCTCGCGATGGAGAAGGCGCCGAAGGGCGCCCGCGGCATGCTGTCTGGCTTCCTGCAGGAGGGATACGCGACCGGCTACCTGCTTTCGGCTGTCTGCTATCTCTTCGTGTTTCCGCATTTTGGCTGGCGGCCGATGTTCTTCATCGGCGGCCTCCCGGCGCTCCTGGCCATCTACGTGCGCATGAGCGTTCGCGAATCCGAGGTCTGGGAACGCACGAAGTCGGAGAACTGGTCGACGCTCGGGCGCGCCCTGGCGTTGCACTGGAAGCTCTTCCTCTACATCTTCGCGATGATGACGACGATGAACTTCGTCTCGCACGGGACCCAGGACTACTACCCGACGTTTTTGAAGGACTATCGGGGGTTTACGCCGCAGCAAGCGTCCTACATCGCGATGGTTTACAACGTTGGCGCGATCCTTGGCGGCATCGCGATCGGCTATTACTCGGATCGCGTCGGGCGGCGACGCGCGATGGTGACGGCACTCGTGCTGGCCATGGTGGCGATTCCCCTGTGGGCCTATGCGCCGACGACGTCGTTGCTGGTCCTCGGTGCGTTCGCGTTGCAGTTCATGGTGCAGGGCGCGTGGGGCGTCGTGCCGGCGCACATCACGGAGCTGGCGCCGGATAACGTTCGCGGCTTCATGCCGGGGTTTGCCTATCAGTGTGGCGTCGCCACGGCCGCGAGCATCGTGTATTTCGAGGCGGTCTTGTCGGAACACTTTTCCTTTGCTGGCACGATGGCGCTCACGGCCCTGACCGTCTTCGTGCTTGCGGCCATCGTTGTCGCTGTCGGACGCGAACATCGCGGATTGGAGTTTGGGGCTGTCGCGCCGGAAGTGAACTGAGGGCTTGGGCTCGGAGGCTGGAAGGCTTGAAGGCGAGGGTGGGACGCATGACAGGCGCCAGGACTTCTGCGGCGGGCGCGACCGCAGATGCTGAGAGGCAACTCAGGGCATTTGTCGCCAAGTTTGCCCCGAAGGACCAGAAGGTGATTCGCGCCGTCCGTCTGGCGGTGCGCAAGTGGTTCCCGACTGCGACTGAGCTGGTTTATGACAACTACAATTTCTTCGTGATTGGCTACTCGCCGACCGAACGGCCGTCGGATGCGGTCGTGTCGATCGCCGCGCGGGCCAACGGGGTGGGTCTTTGCTTTATCCACGGCGCTGCCCTTCCCGATCCGACGAACGTCCTGCTCGGCTCGGGCAAGCAGACCCGCTTCATTCGCCTCGAGTCAGCTGACGTGCTCGCGCGTGCCCCGGTTGCGGCGCTCCTGGCCGCTGCGATTGCTCGGGCGAGGACACCCTTTCCACCGGCCGGACGCGGCCGGCTCATCGTGCGATCGGTGTCAGCGAAGCAACGGCCGCGCCGCAGTGGCCGGAGTGGAGCGAGCGGCGATGCGCGAGCGAAACGAGGCCTCTAGCCGGGGTGCCGGGGGCCCCGGCGATCAAGAAATGGAGCGGGCTACGGGAATCGAACCCGTGTCCGAGGCTTGGGAAGCCTCTGTACTACCATTGTACGAAGCCCGCGTTCGGGACAGGATAGCAAAGAAGGCTTGAAGGGCTCCAGCTTCAAGCCCTGCGGATCACGGCCAGCACTTCATCTCGTTTCTGAGCCATGACCTCGGGCGTCGTTGCTTCGAGGTTCAAGCGCAGCAGGGGTTCGGTATTCGACCCTCGGACGTTGAAGTGCCAGTCCGGGAACTCTGCCGAGAAGCCGTCGAGCGTGTACGTGTGTCCGTCCTTGTAGCGCGCCGAGAGGTCCGCCAAGCGCGCGTCGACGGCCTTCATGTCGCCGACCTTGGTATTGATTTCGCCTGAGATGAAGTACTTCTCGCGTAACGGCTTCAACAGGTCGCGCAGCGTCTGGCCCTTCTTGGACATCAACTCCAGCACCAGGAGCGCCGGGATGAAGCCGTTGTCCGCATAGAAGAAGTCCCGGAAGTAGTAGTGGCCCGTGACCTCGCCGCCAAACACCGCGTTGTCCTCGCGCATGCGGCGCTTGATGAACGCGTGGCCGACGCGGTTCATCAGCGCCTTGCCGTGGTACCGGGCGACGGTGTCCTTCACGGCGTAGCTCGCCCGCACGTCGTAGACAATCGTCTCGCCGGGCGACCGCATGAGGAACGACTCCGCGAGAAGGGCGCTAATGAAGTCGCCGGCGATGAACTCACCGCTGCCGTCTATGAAGAAACAGCGATCGGCATCGCCGTCCCACGCGATGCCCACATCGGCCTGCTCCTTGATCACGCGCTCGACGATGTCCCGGCGGTTCTCCTCGATGAGCGGATTGGCCTCGTGGGTAGGAAACGTGCCGTCGGGTGTGAAGCACAGCCTGGTGGTGCGACACGGCAGTCGGTCGAACAGCCTCGGCGCGACGACGCCCCCCATGCCGCACCCGGCGTCGAGGACGACGTTGAACGGCTTGATGGCCTTCGGATCGACGAAGGAGAGGACCTTCTCGATGTAATCGTCGAGGAGCGACCCGGTCTCGCGCCGTCCCTCGGGGCGAGTCGGCGTCGGAATGCGGTCCTTGGTGATCATGTCGCGGATGTCGCCAATCCCCGCCTCACCCGAGAGGGGAAAGGCCTCGCGGCGCACCATCTTGATCCCGTTGTAGGCCTTGGGATTGTGAGAGGCGGTAATCTGCGCGCCGCCGTCGAGGCCGTCGCGCACGACGGCAAAATACATCATGTCCGTCGCGCACATCCCGTAGTCGACGACGTCGGCACCCTGGGCGCGCGCGCCTTCGATAAACGCCGCCGCTAGTGCGGGGGACGACACACGCATGTCGCGCGTGACCGCGATGCGTCTCGCATCGAGATAGGCCACGTAGGCGCGACCGATCGCGCGGGCGGCTCGGGCGTCGAGCTCCGTCGGGAAGATCCCGCGAACGTCGTACGCCTTGAAAATGGCGGGGGAGATGTTCATGGAGTCCTAAGAGAAGGCTTGAAGGCTTGGGGCAGACCTTCAGCGCGAGCTCAGGGGCTCCAACCTCGAGTAGTCCGTAATCACGGACTTGTCGCCGAGGACGACGCCAGCGGCCAACTCGACGTTGCGGCCGATGTGGCAGTGGCGGCCGGCCAGGATGGCGCCCACGCGAGCCTCCGTATCCACCCAGGCGTTGGGCCAGAGCACGGCGCCAGCGACGATCGCGTCCTCCGCGACGTGCGTGTGCTTGCCCAACACCGAGTACGGACCGATGCGCGCGCCGCGCTTCACGACCACGTCCGCGTCGATGAAACAGGGCGCCTCGATCACGGCGCCCTCCTCGATGCGGGCCGCGGGCGAGATGATCGACTGGCCGGGCGTCGACGCAAACGGCGGCGCCACAAAACGGCCGTCCATGATGTCGCGATGTGCCTGGCGGTACTTGTCCGGCGTGCCGATGTCAAGCCAGTAGCCGTCCGACACGTGTGCGACGAACGTCTCGCTGTTGGCGATGAGCGACGGGAAGTAGCCACGCTCGATGGAAAAGGTCGTGTCGCGCGGGATGCGCTCCAACGTCTCGGGCTCCAGGACGTAGATTCCCGCGTTGATGGTATTGCAGCGAATCTCGGCGGCGGACGGCTTCTCGAGGAACGCGCGCACGTTGCCGGCCTCGTCGGTCTCGACCAGGCCGTAGGCGGACGGGTTCTCGACCGGGGTCAGGACGATCGTGGCCTTGGCGTGTCGCGCTCGATGCAGGGCGATGACGGCACGGAGGTCGACTGACGCGAAGATATCGCCATTGAAGACGAGGATCGGCTCCCGGCTCTCACCGGCGGCGAACTTGATGGCGCCGCCCGTGCCGAGCGGCGTGGGCTCAACGACATAGCGCAAGTGGAACCCCAGGTCGTCGCCATCTCCGAACACCTCTTCGATCCGGCGTGGCTGGTAGTTCAGACTCAAGACGATTTCATCGACCTCCGGCACCTGCCGCAGCAGGTCGATTTGATACTGCAGGAACGGACGGTCGAAGATCGGAACGATCGGTTTGGGCGTGTGGAGGGTGAGCGGGCGCAGACGCGTCCCCTTGCCCCCAGCAAGCAGAATGGCCCTCATGTCAATCCGCCATCATAGCAAGGATAGAATTGGACAGGGCGACGCGTGAACCTCCCGAACTCGTTAACTGTCGGCCGGATCTTCCTGGTCCCTCTTCTGCTCGTCGTGCTGCTGACGAAGCCGGAGGGCTGGCGGTTGTTCGAGATTAGCAAGGAAGCCCTTGGCGCGGTGATCTTCGGCGTCGCGTCGCTCACCGACTGGCTCGACGGGTATGTGGCGCGGCGTCGGAAGCAGGTGACGGGTCTCGGGCAGTGGATGGATCCGCTCGCCGACAAGCTGCTCGTGACCGCTGCCTTGCTGTCGTTGCTGAAGATGAACCTGGCGCCCGCCTGGATGGTCGCCGTCATCCTCGGGCGCGAATTCTTCGTCACGGTGCTTCGGACCATCGTGCATGCCCGCGGCCAGTCCCTGCCCGCCTCCCCGATTGGCAAGATCAAGCTCGGTGCGCAGGTCATCGCGATCCTGGTGCTGATTCTGGGGCGGGGCCCGCTGCAGCAAATCCTCGTGCTCGGCCAGGCGGCGCTCTGGGTCGCCACGCTCGCGGCCATCGTCTCCGCGATGGACTACTGGCGTCAGTTCAACCGGCTGCCCACGGTGCGGCCGGGCGGCGTCGCCGGGTCGGACGTCCCGCGCGACCGCGTCAGTGCTTGAGTGCGGCGATTCGTTTCTTAGACGCTTCCACGTACTTGCTGTTCGGAAACTCCGTGACGACTTTCTCGTAGTACGGCAGGGCCGCGGGTTCCAGCTTCACGGCGACGAGCGACTCGGCGAGGTAGTAGTACACGACGTCGCGATTCGTGTAGTTCGGATCGTGGGCCAGCAGGTAGTTGAAGCGATCCGTCGCCCCGCCGTACCCCTTCAGGTGGAAGTAGAACATCCCGACCCTCAACTCGTGGTCCGAGAGACGGTCCTGGGCCGCGCGGCGTAGCTTCTCGACGGCGGGCCGATACGGGCTGGAGGGATAACGATCGACCAACAGGTCGTCCTGCTTGACCGCCTCGGTCGTTGCGGTCTGATCGCGCTCGGCAGACAGAATCTGTCGGGACTGGGCGACGCAGATCTCATACTGCGCGTAGTCGTCCTTGGGGTCCGTGGGAAAGAACTGGATGAATTCCTTGTACTGGTTGATGGCCAGGATGTCAGAATCGATCCGATTCTCGGCCACGTACGAATCGCCCATGCCCAGCTTCGCCTCCCGGCGCCGCGGGCTTTGGGGATAGCTGTCGACAATCTTGCGGAAGTACTCGCGCGCCTCCAGGTAGTGCTTGTGCGCCATGGCCGCCGTGCCGCGGTCGAAGAGGAACTGGTCGGGGTTGACGGTGCCAGGGGGCGGAAGCGTGGGGTCGACGGTCGAGCTGCTGTGGCACGCGGCAAGCGACGCCAATCCAGCGAGGAGCACGGCGGGCAGGGTAATTCTGGCTAGTGTGGTCAATTATCTCAATCCCTTGGTTGTGGCGCGGTCAGGGACGGCGCTAGCCAGGCCGCTTCGGCGGCCAGCCCCTCCGCCAATGGCACGGTCGGGGCGAAGCCAATCTCAGCCCGGGCGCGGCTCGTGTCGGCAAACGTGTCGCGCATGTCGCCCTTCTGGGACGGCTCCCGGTCCACGCGCAGGGCGCGCCCGGTGACGCGCTCCACGAGCGCCAGGACGTCGTTCACGGACACGCGGCTTCCGCCTCCGATGTTATAGACGGCGCCCGGCAGCCCGCGGTCGCCCGCGGCGATCGTGGCAGTCACCGCGTCGGTCACAAAGGTAAAGTCCCGGGTTTGGGCGCCGTCGCCGTACAGCGACACTGGGCGCCCGGTGAGGGCCGCCGTGATGAACCGGTGGAAGGCCATGTCCGGTCGTTGCCGCGGACCGTACACGGTGAAATATCGGAGCGAAACGGTCGGCACCGCAAAGTTCACGGCGTAGAGGTGGCAGAGGTGTTCCGCGGCGAGTTTCGTCACGCCGTACGGCGATACCGGGGTCACGCGGGCGTCCTCCCGCATCGGGATCGCGACGTCATCGCCGTAGACGGACGAACTGGAGGCGTAGACCAAGCGCTCGATCGGTCGACCCTTGACGGCTTCGAGCAGGCGCTGCGTCGCCTCGACGTTGTCGGATGTGTACGAGGTGAAGTCCCGGCCCCAGCTCTTTCGAACGCCTGGCTGGCCGGCCAGGTGGAAGACGTGGCTCACGCCCTCCAGGGCGCGGGACAGGTCGGTGGTCTGCAGCGCGCCCTCGATGAAGTGAAAGCGCGGCTCCCGGCGCAGCGGGGCGAGGTTTGTCTCTTTGATCTCGCGCGCATAGTAATCCGTGAAGGCGTCGATGCCGACCACGTCACGACCCTGTTCGAGCAACGCCGTGGCCAAATGCGATCCAACGAAGCCGGCGACGCCCGTGACGAGGGCCTTCATGCGAACGCCTCGACAACCCGTTCGGGCAGGCGCCGGGGCCGGCCCTCGACGTCCGTGGCGGCATGGACGGTTCGTCCGACGGCGGCCACCTGGCTCGAGGTCTCGAGCACGATCTCATAGCTGAACTCCACCCGCACGCGCGACGCGAGTC
>Ga0182024_10007021_pt1 | contig 24459 bp, 15 predicted proteins | sample P32metaG_FD_120480 | JGI IMG/M metagenome (GOLD analysis project Ga0182024, IMG submission 120480) | Permafrost microbial communities from Stordalen Mire, Sweden - P3-2 metaG (Illumina Assembly) | ecosystem: Environmental > Terrestrial > Soil > Wetlands > Permafrost | place: Sweden: Stordalen...
CGTGGGGGACGATGGCGCTCGACCGGCCGGAGTCCAAAGCTGCGTGGCTCGCGACCGGCGGCGGAGCCTCGACCGAAAACGTCCCGCTCTGCTCGGCCAAGGTTTTGCCGTCGCTCCTTACGATTATCTTGTACGCGAGGACCGCGGGCACGACATCGGCCGATTCAATCTCCGCGGACGCGGCTTTGTCCAACGCCAGGATGATTGACGCTCCGCCCAGGTCGCCCGGAAGGTTGCCGGCGCCCGTAAGCGTATCTCGGAGCACTTGTCCATCCAGCACAACCCGCGGCGGCTTATGGGTGACGGTTTGGATCTGGCTCAACATCAGCTCCCGCGCGCCAACCTTTACCGGGGCATCAACGACCAGACAGCTCACGTCTCCATCCGGGTAGTGGGCCGTCACACGCAATCGTGCCGGGCCCTGACGAGGCGGCAGCGGGGGCGCCGTCACTTCGTAAGATCCGCTTCCATCCGACCGAAAGCTGGCGGGAAAGATCCGCTCCGATTTTCCTCCCGGGTCCAACACCAGCTCCACGGTGAGTTGGGACGCATGTTTATCGAACGTGGTAATTGTGATCGGAAATTGCCGCGGTTTGGTCAATTCGTCGGCCCGTAGAACTCCACTGGTGAAGGAAATGAGCGGCTCGCTCAACAGATTGCGGAGCAACGAAATCGGGAGCGCGAAGTTGATGCCCGAACCCTCGATCCCGGCCACGACAATGCCGACCGCTTCACCGTGTTCATTAAGGACCGGCCCCCCGGAGTTGCCGGGGTTCAGCGAGTTGTCGAGTTGGACGAGTTGCAATTCGCCGTCGTGCTTCCGCAAAGCGGTGACGCGTCCGGTCGAAATGGTGACGCTGGGATAATTGTTCTTGTCAGCCAGATCCCGGCCGAACGGATACCCCAACGCGACAAGTGGCTGTGTCTCGATAAGTGAGGCCGAGTCGCCCAGATCGAGTGCGGTTAATTGAACCGTCGGTTCCGGAGCGAGCCTGAGGAGCGCCAGGTCAGCCTTGTCATCGGCACGGACCACGCTTGCGGATGTCACGCACTGATCTTTCTCCCCGGCGTTGAGCACGACCCGCAGAACCTTGCCCCTCGCTCCCCGTCCGATCGCGTGTGCATTGGTGACGAATAAACGAGCCTGTGAATCAACGCAGAACGCGGATGCCGAGCTTTCGCCACCCTGTTGTTCGATCATTGCCGTGGCGCGCTTGCCACGTTCGATGCCTTTTGCATCAAGAAGGTCCGCTCGGCAGACCGCGCAAAGAAATTCAAGCGAACCACAAGCGGCCAGGAGATAAATCATCCATCGCGAGGACATAGAAGAGTTCCCTGTGCTTCGTCACTTTTTTTGAGCGAATCGAACGATCAGACAATAAATACCTCATTGTCACACGGCACGTTATCAAAAATTGACCAATAGATGGTGGTTTCGGATGTCCGCGCAAGGCTGAGGTTCGGTAAGCTTCGCGAACGTGGTGGCCCGGAGTTGCTTTTAAGAAAGCGGTTATGCCAATCGAATCGACGCCGTCGGCGCGGGAGTCGGGGTACCCGTGATCGCGGCGGTAGACGGATACTGAATTCGCCCATGGTAGATCGCCAGCAGGGATCGAATCACCGATTTCTCGATGACGGCCAGATCCTTCAGCGTCATGTCGCAGTCGTCGAATTGGCCGTCCATCAGGCGGCGCATGATCAGCTCGTGAACGAGCGTTTCCACGCGGTTGCCGGTGGGTTCGGGCATCGCCCGGCAGGCGCTTTCTGAGGCGTCGGCGATCATCACAATCGCCACCTCTTTGCTGCGCGGCTTGGGGCCGGGGTAGCGGTATTGGGTTTCGCTGACCTGCGGGGCGTCGGGATTTTGGCCGTCGCGCTTGCAGGCCTGGTGATAGAAATATTCGACAAGCGTGGTGCCGTGATGTTGCTGGATGAACGGAATCAGGCTCGTGGGGAGGTTGTATTCCTTGGCCATCACCACGCCGTCTTTCACGTGGCCGATGATAACCAGCAGTGAGACACTCGGCGTGAGGTTCAGATGGCGGTTCTCGCCGCTTCCCTGATTCTCGGCAAAATACTCGGCTTTGTGGATCTTTCCAATGTCGTGGTAATACGCGCCCACGCGGCAGAGCAATGAGTTGCAGTGAATCGCTTCCGCCGCGGCTTCGGCGATGGTCGCCACCTGCAGGCTGTGCGTGTAAGTACCTTGCGCTTCGTTTTGCAATCGCCGCTGCAGGGGATGGCTCACGTCCGCCAGTTCAAGCAGCGTCATGCTCGTGGTGATGCGGAACGCCTTCTCGATGAACGGCAGAATGCCCAGGACGATGAAGCCGACCGCGAGTCCCGCGGCTCCCGCGTAGAGCGCGTTTTCAACGACGAATCGGGCCGGATCAAACCCCATGAATCCCGCCGCCAGCGTGGCGACCATCATCGCGATAGCCATCGCGCCGCCGACTTCGATGATGCGACTGCGGGTGCGGATATCACCAAGCAGGAAGCTGGCCGTCAGCACGCCCACCCAGATGACGATGAAAAACGTCACGCTCTGCTGCAGGGCGACGGTCGCGAGCATTCCGTGCATGCTCGACAATCCGATGGCAAATCGATGCTCGTAAGCAATCGTCAGAATGACCGCCACGAGCAACGTCGGTGCGATACCTAATAGATACAAAGGGCCGCTGGCCAGGCCGGTCATTTGCGCCAGCAATAGCATCGCGAGCATCAATGTCGCGATGCCAATTGCCCGGGCGTGATTCTTCACGACCCGCGGCTGATACGACGCCGTGTAAGCCGCCAGCACCACCGTCACGATGAACGCCAGCATCGCCGTGCCTAAAGCCGACTTCCACGACGAGCCGCGCATGCTGTTGATGTAGGCGTCGTTCTCAAAGCGAAGCTTCTGCGAGTCCTGCTGATCGAAGACGCGCTTGCTCTTTTCGATAAAGACTTCATTGCGGGCGACACGCTTAAGAGCGCTATCCCCCGACACCGCTGCCGCCGCGGCATTTTCAGCCTCTTCCGTAGCAGTGGCATCCTGCTGCACGTTCGGCTTCAGCACGTCGATCGTGTGATCAACGATTTTGCTCTGGAGGGGAAGAAGGAAGTTCTGCTCGGCGATGGGCTGAAGCAACGGTCGCAATCGCACACGATTCTGCGCGGGGTAAGTCTGAACTGCTTCTATTAAGCCCGAACCCAGCCGAATCATCTTGTGAAAGCGAACCGCCTCATTCCACTCTGGCTGCGGCACAATGAGCATGGGCCAATCGTTGCCGTTACTTTGAATGGGGTGACGCCGAATTGCGTCAACGTACTTCCGCACGCCGGCCAGATAACTGTCGTGCTCGGCTCCCTTTTCGTAGAGCATCAGGGCGGTGACGGTGCTTCCGTCGCGGAGGTCGGCCGGAAGTTCCGCGCCGCCGTTGGCTGCCAGATCGGGTAGTACGTCCAGATCGTGCTGTAAATCGGTCCAGATATCCGCTCCGACCGTGCGATAAATCAGCGGCTCTCGATCGCGCGCCTGCATCTTCAGGTGAGCGAGCATCCCCTGGTCGGAGTAGCTGAATTGAACGCGGGCGACGATGTCGTGGGGAATCCACTGCCCGGCGCGGTAGGTGATGACATCCTGGCGGAACAGCAGAATCGCCGACGCTCCGACGAAGAACGCGAAGGCGATCCACAGCGAGCCAACGACGCCGTTCTCGCGGCAACGCTCCCAGTCGATACGGGGAGCATCGGGGCGATTCTTGCGAATCTCCGAACGGCGAGTGCGACTCTTTGGAGTCACCATCGTAAATTCATCGCCAAATGCCCTTTCAAGGCAGTCCTTTGGCGACTCCTTCTCTTGTCGTGCAACAGGATTCAGTCCTGTGCGCGCTCATAGGCGTTAACGATGTTCTGCACCAGCCGGTGACGAACGATGTCGCCGGGTTCTAAGTGCACCATCGCGATACCGGGCACGCCTCTAAGCTTTTCCACCGCATCATCCAGACCACTGCGCGTGCCGTGGGGCAGATCGACCTGGCTTACGTCGCCGGTCACAATCATCCTTGAATCGTGGCCCAGCCGCGTCAGAAACATGAGCATTTGCGATGCCGTGGTGTTCTGCGCTTCATCCAAAATGATCACGCTGTCGTTAAGCGTTCGGCCGCGCATGAACGCCAGCGGCACCACCTCAATAATCTCGCTGACCATAAACCGCTTCACCTGCTCGAAATCCATCATGTCGTGCAGGGCGTCAAACAGCGGCCTAAGGTACGGATTCACCTTCGCTTGCAGATCACCGGGCAGAAACCCCAGCCGTTCCCCGGCTTCCACTGCGGGGCGGGCCAGCACGATCCGCTTGCAGGCTCCGCGTTTCAGCAGGTTCGCCGCGACGGCCACCGCCAAGTAAGTCTTTCCCGTTCCGGCGGGGCCGATGCAAAACGTCAGGTCATGATGATAAATCGCGTCAATATATCGTTTTTGGCCCTCGGTCTTTGGGATAACCCCCGCGCCTTTGGCGTAGGTGTCAATCTCCTCCGGGCTTCGCGGCTTACCGACAACTGCCGCCGAGCCGATGGCCTTGTCCACGTCCTCGTTACTAAGCCAATCCTGCCGGCGAAGAAGCCGCTGCAATTTATCGAGGGCTGCCGCCGCCTTGGCGATCTGTTCCTTGTCGCCCGAGAGGCGAACGTCGTCATCCCGGCTCGTGACGGTAATTCCAAACGCATCGCGAATCTGGCGCAAGTGCCGGTCGGCTGTCCCAAACAGGGCTAGCTTCTTGTCGGGTTGCTCAAGGGTTATGCTCAGATTCACAGCAAAAGATCGCTACAACGCTGTTTTCCGGATGCCGTTGGTTAGTTCCCTGGTGCTGGCTCAATCGGCGACGGTTTTAGCCGCAACCCGCCGCCGGTATTCATCTCGAACTGTACGTTTCTATCATACGTCAGGATCGAATCCATCGGCCGACATCATTGTGACGTGCCGCAGTTCCGAAGTCGAGATTAAACCGGTCCGATAACAGGATTGAATGAGACAAAATCGTAACGACTGATCGACAATCATGTTATGGTAGTTCTCTAATGATCAGATCGCCTGGGAAGTCGCTATGGCAGACAACTGCTTTCTGCTCAACGCCTTAAGCTTTCCAGCGTTCCAAATTTGCTTGCACTGACCGTTAATCAACTGATGCCGGTGCAGACCCTTTGGACGGAATTCCCGCACTATTCAGCTCCACGACCGTGTAGACGTGCCTCTTCCCTGGCTTAGCGGTCGCATCCACAAATCGCATCGCCCGGTTTGGATCCTCCGGCGTATCATGAAAGGATAAACCCTGAAAGAGTGGCCGGCCGAACACGCTGTCTTCGGGTGTCTTGGGGGAAAGCGTCGTCAATCCACGCCCATCGCGGAGGACGATGAACCCGCCGATTCCGCTTTCGAAATCCGCCTCGGCTTCCCAGGTAATCTCGTTGCCTTGATCTGTCTTGGTCACCGTTACGTTGAACGGAGCCGGAGGTGGGGTGAAGTCGCTGACCGTTCCGGTCGTCACATACTCCATCCACGCCTTGGCGACCGCTACGTTCGGCAGCCAAACGGCTTTGCTAGCGTCGCCCTTGTACTGAGTTGCGGGAACCGCGACGTGGCCGAATTCGTCCGCGAGCCAGGCCGTGCTCATGTCGACGGGTTTCAGCGTCTGGCTTGTCGCGCCTTTCTCTGGCAGTCGCATCGCCAGGCACGCATCGAAGAAGGGAATCGCCAGGTAGCGCGAGTCGCCGCACCAGTGGGTGGAGACGGGATCGGGCGCGATGCCGACCGGCGCGCCGTGCGCGCGATATTCTTCGAAGGCGGCGGTCGCTCCGATCCACGATCCGCGGTATGCGGGATGATCCTTTTCCGCGATGCCCGAGTTGGTCATCATCGGGACCGAATAGACGGCTTCGGTCACCTGGTGATCCGGCCATTCCGGATGGCGTGAATGAAACTTCGTGATACCGCCCGACCGAATCCACGCGGCCGCCACGCGATCCGGATGCAGCACCACCATCGTGCTGGCCCACTGCGCTCCGCCGGAGTGTCCCCACAGGCACCACGGAACAACGCCGATTTCCGGATGCCCCGATTTGTCTCCCAACGCGCGGAGCGCATTGACGAACACCTTGTCCGACCCACGCCGCGGGTCATACCAAAGCTCCGCCTCGCCCGGGCCGATTTGCGTGCCTTCATTCAAGACGTGATAGCACGGACCGAGCAGCGCACAATCCCATTTCCTGGCCAGCGCCTGCCAGTGCAAGTCGTAGGCGGACGTCGCCCCGGCCTTCGCGGCGGTAGTCCCAGCGCCATGTTGATGAACGATGATCCCGCGAACGGTCTTCACCCCATCCGGAATCCAAAGCGTGTACGTGACGGCAATTTGCAATTCGCCGGGAATCGTTGAAGCGGGGTAATCGACGGTGACATATTGCCCGGCGCCGCGCGCCGTCGCTGACGACGCAAGGATGCACGCGAGGGCGAATGTCAGCACGACTGCTGCAAATCTTAATTTCATGATGAACCCTCTCATGGATCGTGGACTCGAAAGTGTCTGACCGGGATGCGGAGAATGCAACTGGGGATGGGGAAACCGCTTACTTCGTGCGCGGCTCTTTGTTTCGATGAACGCTTGTTTGTATGGTGATCGCTTACCCAATGGCGCATCGCGGGATATCCGACGGAACAAACGAGCCACGCACGAAGTAAGTGGGTTTGATTTGGAAGTAAGTGGATTTGATTTGATTCGATCACCGCGTATTTTTCCTCGCAGGAGACAACAGATGCGCAGCCATTTCAAAACCCTTGCGGCAATGTTGATCGGGTTACTCTGCCTTGCGATGATTCAGGACAACCCGCCGGCGATTGAGATTCACGCGAGATCGCAAACCTCGCGCGTCGAAGCCACGCAGACCCGAGCCATCGATCCAACGAAGACCGCCCTTGTAATCTGCGACATGTGGGACAAGCACTGGTGCAAATCCGCGACGGCTCGCGTCGCCGAGCTAGCGCCGCATATCAACGATTTGGCCAACGCGCTGCGCACAAAAGGCGCGCTGATCATCCATTGCCCCAGCGACACGATGGACTATTACAAGGACTACCCCGGCCGCAAGCTCGCGCAAGCCGCGCCGAAAGTCGAGACCGCAATCCCGCTTCAAAATTGGTGCAACCTGCAAACCGATCGCGAATCGGCTCTCCCCATCGACGATTCCGACGGCGGCTGCCCCGACGACCCGCCGTGCAAGCAATACAAGGCCTGGAGCCATGAGATCGACGCGATCAAAATAGAACCCGGCGACGCCATCACCGACAACGCCGAGGCGTTCTATCTGATGAAGCAGCGCGGCATCACCACGGTCCTCGTCTGCGGCGTCCACGAAAACATGTGCGTCCTCGGCCGCCCGTTTTCCATCCGCCAAATGGTCCGCCAGGGCCAAACGGTGTATCTCGTCCGCGACCTCACCGACACGATGTACAACCCGAAGAGCAAGCCGTTCGTCGACCACTTCAGCGGAACGGATCTGGTGACGAAGCACATCGAGACGTATTGGTGCCCATCGATTACGAGCGATCAGATTGTGGGTGGGAAGCCGTTTAAGTTTTCGCAGGATCCGAGGCCGCTGCCGTAGGATTTCCGTTTCGCTGAGCGCCAGGCTCTCTGGACAGACCCGTTTGCAAAGGCTGGTATCCAGCACTCACGATCTCATCGGATTTAGCAATTGCCCACCGCACGAAAGCCTCGCGGTCGGCAGGCATCGGCAACGGCGCGTTTTTGAGTTGGCGTGTTTGGGTCGTCATTCTAACTTGTTCCTTAAAAAATCTTCCGCTGCGGCTTCGGTCAACTCGAAATACGACAAGTTCTGATATTCAGGGTCAATACCCACATAAGACATATGGCAGCGGCTCGTGTAATACCTCTCTGATTGTTTAAGCGAGTGGAGACCAACGCGTCCGTCATATCCAAGACTCAAACTCCATCTAATGGCCAACTCCATCAACTGCAGGCCGACTCCGCGAAAACGTCCGGTGCGGTTCAGCGGCTTTATTTCCCAGTTCCAAGGCGCGCTCTCAATGAAATCGACGTAAACAAGAGGCCAATTCAACTCACCAAGATGCGTAAAGCGATTCTCGCTCAACGCCAATAGAAGTCCTTGCCATCGGTCGGCGCCCTCTATTCCAAATAATCGTGCATCGCCGGATTCTTCCAATCGATGAAATCCGAGGGCCGCAGCCTTGGATGCCCAATTCCAATGCAGGCTTCCTGGCCATTCGTCCTGAGAGAGAGCCTTGATCGCGATCTCGCGAAATATCTCTATTCTAGTCAGGCACCACTGTTCCTCGGCGGTAAAAAGCGCGTCGAGTGGTAGAAAATCATCGATCATGCCGCGTGCGATGCTGCCGGTCGCTCGTTCTTCCAGATTAGTCGGATACCTGCTCATGAATCGTCAGTTTTGACTTGTCATTCCTCTAGGGCGATGTCAAGACCGGCGACGCTCTTCATTGAAGCGCCCAGTTTCAGTTTTTTCAATGCGTCGATCACTGCGAAATTGCCAGCAGCCGCGTGGGCGATTCATGTCTCCAGCATACTGTTTTCTCGGATCAAAGTCTGGTTATCTGTTAAATCCCGCAACGGCGGAGCCTTCGTATTCGGACTTACCAACGCATCACCCCGTCCATTTTCAAAGCGACCATCCCCTCTCGCTCGATATCGAATTGTAACGAACCGATAGGCTCGCAATCCCGTTGAACTGCGGTGGGTGGCGTGATACGCTGCGAAAGGTTGGCAGGATGCCAACTTCGGCGGTGTTTTTGTGCCCACGCCGAGCGGGAAAAGGATGTCCCATGCTCCTCGATAGCCTTCTAAAACAAGCTCATCTATTTAGCTCCGATAACAACGTTCCTGACGTCGAAGTGGCGGGAATTTGCGAGGATTCTCGCGTTGCCAAGGCGGGAGACGTTTTCGTCGCGCGCTCGGGCGTGAAAGCCGACGGCGCGAAGTTCATCGCCGATGCCGCGGCCAAGGGAGCGATTGCCGCGGTCGTCTTGGCAAAAGTACCCAACTCGCGGTTGCCGCAGATTGTCACGTCCGATACTGGCGCGGCGGCTTCGATTCTGGCCAACGCGTTTCACGGCAATCCCTCGTCAAAAGTTCGCGCGCTGGGTGTGACGGGTACGAATGGCAAGACAACAACCGCGTACCTCATCCGCCACATGCTTGGCACCATCAACTCACGCTGCGGGATGATCGGCACGGTGGAGATTGACGATGGCCGCTCGCGCCGCGAAGCCAGCATGACCACGCCGCCGGCGACGGAAATCGCGTCGCTGCTCGCGACGATGCGCGATCGCGGCTGCCGGGCTTGCGCGATGGAAGTCTCGAGTCATTCGCTGGAACAGGGTCGCGTGGCGGGTGTGTCGTTCGCGGGAGCCGCGTTCACGAATCTCACCGGCGACCATCTGGATTACCACAAGACGATGGAAAACTACGCCGCCGCCAAGGCCCGGCTGTTTGCGGGATTGGATGCGTCGGCGGTTGCGGTGGTGAATGAAGCCGATGAGGCTTCAGATCGCATGATTCGCGACTGCCAGGGCCGGATCATCCGCTTCGGCTTCGGTAAGAATGCCGACTACCGCGCCCGCGACATCGCAGTGACCGCCGCCGGTAGCAACTTCATCCTGCACACTCCCGATGGCCGCGCTGAAGTGAAGATGCAGCTCATCGGCAAGCACAATATAGAGAACGCCCTGGCCGCTTCCGCACTGGTGGGCGAAGTGTTCGGGCTTTCCGTGCACCAGATCGCCAGCGGTTTGAAAGAAGCGCCCGGCGCGCCGGGTCGGTTGCAGCCGGTGCGGGTGGGGCAGCCGTTTGCGGTGCTCGTCGATTACGCGCACACCGACGATGCCTTGGAAAACGTATTGACCGCGCTTCGTCCGCTCACGCGTGGCAAGCTTCGCGTCCTGTTCGGTTGCGGCGGCGATCGCGACAATACCAAGCGACCCCGCATGGCCAAAACCGCCGAGCGATTGGCGGATGTGGTCTACGTCACCAGCGACAATCCGCGAACCGAAAATCCGCAGACGATCATCGAGCAGATTGTTGCTGGGTTCTCTACATCCGGCCGAAAGTCGGCAATTGTCGAACCGGATCGTCACGCCGCGATCAGTCGGATTCTTTCCGACGCCCAGGCCGGCGATGTGGTCCTTTTAGCCGGCAAAGGCCACGAGAATTACCAGATTATCGGAACCGAAAAGCGGCATTTCGATGATGTCGAAGAGGCCTCGGCAGTCTTGCAAGGGCGGCTGGCCGCGGCGTAACGCGGGGCAGCTATTGCGACTTCCCTGTGACATGGGCATCCTGCCCATGCCGAGCAATATGCGGAGGCGTAAGGTGCCCAACACTGAATAACCCCAACCCGCCGCTTGCGGTGCCGTGGGGGTCGAATCGTCGAAGTGGATCGTAAAGTTGCAGATCGCTTCGCTCCGAACTGGATTGTCCGATAATCTCACGGGCGCTGCGGTTTTTGTGTCGCCAGCATGGGCTGGAAGCCCATGTCACGATAGAGATATTGCATGTTGTTCTTAACATGAGTTTTCTCCCATGAAGCCATTGAGTATCCGGCAGATCCGTCAGGTGGTGGGCGGAAAGGCGCTGTCGCCGATTCCGGCGGACGCGCCAACCGTCGTCGCGGTCTGCACCGATACGCGGCGCATGGAAAGCGGCTCGTTGTTTATCGCACTTCGCGGGGATAATTTTAATGGAAACGATTTTCTCCCCGACGCCGCCCGGGGCGGAGCGATCGCGGCTCTTGTCGATACCGTGCCCGCGCAGGCTCTGCCCAATGTGCTGCTGATTCAGGTGCCCGACACGCGCATCGCGATGCGCAAGCTGGCGAATTTTTGCCGCACGCAGATGCGGGCCAAAGTCGTTGGGGTCGCCGGGAGTAACGGGAAGACCAGCACCAAGCATCTGATCGACGCCGCTCTCAGCGGCAAGCTTCGCGGCTCGATCTCACCCAAGAACTGGAACAATGACATCGGCGTTCCGCTGACGATTTTCCCCGCCGACCCGCTGCAGGATTACATCGTGCTGGAGATGGGCACGAATCATCACGGCGAGATCCGCATTCTCAGCGACATGGCCGCGCCGGATATCGCCGTCATCACCAACTGCGGCGCGGATCACCTGGAATTCCTCGGCGACACGATGGGCGTCCGCCGGGAGAACGCGACGATTCTGAGCGGTCTCAAGCCCAGCGGTTTGCTTGTCGTCAATGGCGACGATCCGGAACTGCTATCGGCCGTGGCGGAGTACAAAGGACAGCGCGTAACGTTCGGCTTGAACCCGAGCAACGATCTGTTCGCAACCGATATTCGTATCGACGAATCCGGTACGCGATTCTCGCTGAACAACAGCCGCCGCGAAGTATTCATCCCGATGCTCGGGGCGCACTCGGCGTGCAACGCGCTCGCGGCGATTGCCGTCGCGCGAAAACTGGCGGTGCCGGAAGATGCCATCATCGCAAGCCTCGCGACTGCGCGCGGGCCCGAGATGCGATTGCAATTGCAGGTGCTGGGCGACATTCGCGTGCTTAACGACGCGTACAACGCAAATCCGAATTCGATGCGGGCCGCCCTCGAAACCGTCGCGGCATTGTCCTGCAATGGCCGTCGCATTGCCGTGCTTGGCGACATGCGCGAGCTTGGGCCGTCGTCGGAACGATACCATCGCGAGATCGGCCAACAAGTCACGAGCGCCAAGGCGTTCGACGCCCTGGTTTGCGTCGGTCAGGATGCGACGTTCATTGCCGACGCGGCTGAAGCGTCTGGCTTCGCGCGTGATTCCATCTGGAGGTTCCCGGATTCCGGAACGGCGAGTCTTGAAGTGCCCGCGCTGGTTCGCGGCGGTGATCTCGTGTTGCTAAAAGCATCCAGAGGCGTTCGACTGGAAGCGGTTGCAAACGCGCTCGCGGGCAAGGGCGCTGAGCAGCAGATCAAATTGGTCGCTTCGTGAGGTTTTTCCCCTCTCCCGGTCGTCGTATCGGAACGAATGCTCTATCTCCTCGTTGAATACCTACTCCGGCTTCTCGAAAACCACGGCCTGGGTTTTCTTCGCGTCTTCACGTTCACGTCGTTCCAGGTTGTCGCTTCGATTCCGCTGAGCTTCTTCTTCTGCATCGTGCTCGGCCCGCGATTCATCCGCTGGCTGCGGCATCAGAAGATTGGCGATAATCCCGAGTTCGACCAGGCCGACATCAATCGGATGATGGAAGGGAAAAAAGGCACGCCAACCATGGGCGGCGTGCTCATCATCTGCTCGGTCGCGATCGTCACGCTGCTCTTGGCGAACCTGCGCAACTTTTACGTGCAGATGGCGCTGCTCTCGCTCGTCTGGCTTGGAGCCGTCGGCGCGACCGATGACTGGCTGAAGCTGACGGCCGCCCGTCGCGGCGGGGGAAGCCGACAGGGGCTCACTAGCCTCGAAAAGCTGCTCTTCCAGGTCGGCTTGAGCGTGATCCTCGCGTTCTTCACCTACAACTACGGGATCAACACGCCGGAAACGCACACGCTGTTCTTTCCATTCGCCAAGAACTTCGGTCTGCATTTGAGTCGGCCCGTGTTCATTCTGCTGTCGATGCTGGTGATGACCGGATCGAGCAACGCCGTGAACCTGACCGACGGATTGGATGGGCTGGCCGCCGGTTGCATGGCGATCTGCAGCTTCACCTTCGCTGCCTTGGCGATCATCATCGGGACGCTTCCCTTGTCGCGGCAGTTGCTCCTGCCCTACATCCCCGGCGGCGATCAGATGGGTGTGCTCGCTGGAGCCATGATGGGGGCGTGCCTCGGATTCCTCTGGTTCAACTGCAATCCCGCCAGCGTCTTCATGGGCGACACCGGCTCTCTCGCCCTCGGCGGTCTGATCGGCTACGTCGCGATCGTACTTCGACAGGAACTTGTGCTCTGCCTGGTCGGCGGCATCTTCGTCATTGAAGCCGTTTCCGTGATCATCCAGGTCACGTACTTCAAATACTCACGGCGAAGGTTCGGCGAAGGCCGTCGCGTCTTCCTCATGGCGCCATTGCACCACCACTTCCAGAAAAAGGGTTGGACCGAGACGCAGGTTGTCGTCCGCTTCTGGCTGATCGGCGCGATGCTCGCCGCCATGGCGCTGGCAACTGTAAAGCTCCGCTGAGTGGGAAGGCGGTTTTTTATGCTGGACCTTACCCGGCAACGGCACCACAATTAGCAAGGATTTATCAGGATGGGAGCGTGCCAGTTGCACTACTCATATTATGTTCATTTGTGCGCCCGCGCGATGTGCCGGACGTGGTCGATCGCCAGCGCTTTGGCGACATCGATCGCGTTTGCATTTGCTGGATTGATTGTCAGCGACGCCCCAATGGCCCCGGCTGCGCCGCCGGACAACAAGCCTGCGCCCCTTCTGCAAACCATAGGCGTCCTCCGCGTCGAACTTCACTATGAGCGCACCGACCGCGTTGACGAAAGCAGCGATGGCCATTCGGGCCATACGGTGGATACCTGGATCGCCACGGGTCACTTGATGCAACGCGTGATGATTGAGCCCAGCGGCGACGAAGGCTCGATCGCGTTTTCGCTTGGGAATCTTCCCGCGGGCGAACGCGCAAACAAGAATGCGGAATACAGCGGAACGCACACTAACCACAGCGAGCATCATGACAAGGACGGGTCGTACCTGATTCAGGACACTTCGGGCAGTTTTGATGTGCAGTGCAGCGATGGCAACAACGCCGACGCGATTCACGTTGCCATCTTTTCTTCGGATATGGATGACAAGCAGTGTCTCGTGCGTTTTCTCGTCGAAGGGAATTACACCGAGAAGACGCAGATCGATGGCGAGGCAGCGATTTTCGATCCTATTGATGCCCCGCCCAAAATGGTGCATTCTCATCACGACGGCGTGTCGCAGGCGCTGGACCTTCACGCCGAGCATGGATTCGAGCCGGACTGGCCGGCGGATTACGGCACGCCGGACGCGCGTAAAATCCGCGCCATGTTTTACAATTATTACGGCACCTTCCCGCAAGGTATGGCTTGTTCGGGCGCCACAACGACGTATTCACCCAAGGGCGGTTGGACGGTCACTTATAACCTCAGCCACAACAATCCGAACTCGAAAACGACTACCGTGAATGGCGGAACGACGAAAATTTCCGGAACGGAAACCATCACCCTCAGGGCGAAATTAACCCCCGGAGATCCGCCGGCGGCGAAGATGACCATCGCGCCCAATGACGCCACCGGCTATGACAACTGGATGCCGATCCCCGCTTCGGATGATCCGAAGGTGCAGAAGATTTACGGCGACAGCCAGCAACTTTCATTCACCGCCACCATCAAGGCCAAGGATCCCGGCCGCGATCCGCCGCCCGGCACCATCGACTTTTATCTTCGCAACGTGAGCCATAACGCCGGCAAGTGCGAAAACGACCCGCGCCCCGGCGGCGGTGATTCCGGATCGCCGCCCAACGGCTTGCGCTTCGCCGCCACCCAGCCTTCGGTGATCGTCGACCCGAACGATCCGACCCACGCCTACACGTCGAACCTGGTGACCAGCGCCACCGTGATCGTCGAAGCAACCGACACCGGCGCATATGGCCGGTTGTCTGCCGAGTCGCAGGAACTGGGGCTTAATGCTGTTTACGAGCGGACCAACCAGCTTTTCGTACCCGTGCCGCGCGATGATGATGGCAATCACATCGCCTACGCCTGGGCAAAGCAGCAGGGCATCAACGGCAAAGCCCTTCCCGCCACATCGGATGATGAAGAGCAGCCGTACCCCAAAACAAAAGGCGATGGTCTTTCGATTTACGACCAATATCGCGGCTTTGTCCTTCGCCTGGACGATGGCAAAGGCAATCCGATTCAGAAGCACCAGCGGATCGACATCAAGTCAAAGAATGTGTTCGTTTATGTGAAGGAAGACGATGCCGCCGCGGCGCTGATCCGTAAGTCGGTGCTGCATTTCGGCCAGATCACCGGTTTCACGCCGCATTTTATTTACGATGATACCGGGCTTAGTTTTGATGACGGGCAAGTGGGAAAATCGCCATACCCGCACTGGCTGAATTACAACAGCGATCCAACTCTTGCCGCCGAAGGATGCCCCCGGCAGTATGCCGTCTGGATCATGAGCCGGCCCGCGCCGGGGCCGAACGTTTACGGGCGAACCGTTCCGATTCCTCCGTTCAAGGAAGATGATCCGGAAACGCCGAAAAATGTGGATTACATCGGCATCTATCGCGACAACATCAAGGCGCGCTTCGATCCCAAGATTGCCGCCTATCCTACCCTGCGCCAAGTCGCGGCAACGAATCCGAATTGGTATTCCGGCACGCGCAAGGCGTGGGACGACCTTCACGCCGCCGGAAAGATCAGCGATGATTTCCCGGCAATCGCCAAATACATGAGCGCCAACGAATCGACGCTGATCGACCAATTGATGGAGTTCAGCGTGATGCACGAAATGGGCCACGCCACCGGCGTGCAGCACCATCATCTCGCCGACGCCTTGGCCGGTCCTGAAGGGCAGGAGACGACATTCTTCGCGATGGGGAATGCCGATTGCCCGACGCGCTACTGGGGCGACGATCTGGATCTGTCGCTACTGGAATTTGACGGCAAATGGAACGTCACCAACGCCCCCGACGGCACAGAATGGAAATTCTGCGATGACGAATGCGTGCCGGAATTTCATTTGAAGGATTGATTAGCGGTGGCAACCGTTGTGCCGCGCAAGCATCTTGGAACCCCGCTTAGCCGCGCGGCGCGTAGCCAAGCGTTCTGCTTACAACCGTGCGAAGCACATTATTTCTGAAACCAAACAAAGTAAGGCGCTAAGCACGGTTGTAAGAAAGCGCTTGGCTACGCGCCGCATGGCTAAGCGGGCGCGCGAGAAACGGGGGTTCTCAAGTCTGATGGGCACAGGTTAGATTCCCTTGATGCAGAACGGGAAAAGGAAGTCCTCATTCGGCCCTCGCGGCTATCCGCGACCGCAATTGGTGCGCGAGCATTGGATTTCGCTGAATGGCACGTGGGATTTCGCAATCGATGCTGATGGGCGATCGGAAACGTCGGCGGCGGTGGATTGGGATCGACGGATCGAAGTGCCATTCGCGCCGGAAACACCACTGAGCAAGGTGCATGAGACGGGGCTGTTCAAACGTGTCTGGTATCGGCGGAACTTCGACGCGCCGGCGATGTCCGAAGGCGATCGCGTCATTCTCCATTTTGGCGCAGTGGATTACGAAGCCACCGTCTGGATAAATGATCGCCTGGCGGTGCGACATACCGGCGGCTACACGCCGTTCGACGCTGATGTCACGGATTTATTGATCGAGGGAGAATCGCAAACGATTGTTGTTCGCGCCGACGATGACCCGGCGGATTTGGCCAAGCCACGCGGGAAGCAGGACTGGCGCGAAGAGCCGCATTCGATCTGGTATTGCCGAACGACCGGCATCTGGCAGACCGTGTGGATAGAGGTCGTCCCGGCGACGCGGATCGATGTGCTGCGCTGGCGGCCGGATGCGGTTCGATGGGAGATCGGCGTTGACGTGCGCCTGGCCGGCGAGGATCGCAGTGACTTGCAGCTTCGGGTTCAACTCAGCGCCGGCGATCATGTGCTGGCGGAAGACACCTACTCCGTCGACCGCCAGCTTTCGCGAAAGATCGCAATTTTTGATCCGGGGATTGATGACTATCGAAACGAGCTGCTTTGGTCTCCTGAATCGCCGCACCTGATCGATGCGCTGATTGAGCTTCGCGACGGGCAGGGGAATGTGATCGATCGCGTCGCAAGCTATACCGCGCTGCGGGCGATTGGGGCGCTGGGGGATCGCATCGTGCTGAACGGCAAGCCCTATCACCTGCGGCTCGTGCTTGATCAGGGATATTGGCCGGACGGAGGACTCACCGCCCCCGATGACGCCACGCTGCGACGCGACGTTGAACTCGTCAAGGCCATGGGCTTCAACGGCGTCCGCAAGCACCAGAAGATCGAAGACCCGCGATTCCTCTATTGGGCCGACCATCTTGGATTGCTCGTCTGGGGCGAGATGCCAAGCGCTTATCGTTTCGCGGAAGCAACCGTTTCGCATGTCACGCGCGAATGGACAGACGCGATTCTGCGCGACATGAGCCATCCATGCATCATGGCTTGGGTGCCGCTGAATGAATCCTGGGGGGTTCCCGATTTGCCTGACATGGAGGCGCAACGGGCGTTTGTCCAGTCGCTGTACTACCTGACAAAAACATTGGATCCCACGCGATTGGTGGTCGGGAACGATGGATGGGAGACGATTGTCAGCGATTTAATCACGATTCACGATTATGACGCCGATGCCGATCGGTTGGCCCGCCGATACTGCGGCGACGCCAACCGTATTCAGGAACTGCTCCATAACGAGCGGCCCGGCCACAAAGTGCTCGTGTTGCCCGAGTTCTCGCACGACAATCACCCGATTCTGCTCACCGAATTCGGCGGCATCGCATTCTCGCCGGACAAATCACGAACGTGGGGTTACAGCCGGGTTGAAGATGCCGAGGAGTTCGCGCGGCGCTATTACAGAATCTGTGCCGCCGCTCGATCGTGCCCGATGCTGGCGGGATTCTGCTACACGCAGTTCACGGATACGTATCAGGAAGCCAATGGGCTGCTCTACATGGATCGAAGTCCGAAGTTTCCCATTCATGAAATCGCCGTCGCGACGCGGGGCGCGCAGAGTCCGCCAGACCACGAGATCGAAGCGACCTGGAGGAATCCTTCACCCGTGCGAAAGCCGCGGCCATCGCGCAAGGGAAGAAGCCTCTAATGTGACATGGGCTTCCAGCCCATGCCAAGTATTTTTCACTTTAGATTCGCGCTCCAACTCAATCGTCCCAACCCGAGCGTAGCGATCTGCCGTTCTTCGGCGGACTTTGATGCGTCGATTTGTCCAGAACCGTGAGCGGCGGGCTTGGTCGATTGAGTATTGAGTATTGTGCTCTGCCAAATTCCGTGAATCGCTTCGCATCGGCTGGAAGCCGATGGCACGGGCGACAGATTCGCCGGAATCCCTATTTCACCTTGTATTTGTCGGCGTCCTTCAGCGGTGGCGGATATTGCAGATCGAGCTTCTTCAGTGTTTTTGTAATCGTATGGGACACAAACCAATTCCGATACCATTTGTGATCGGCCGGCACGATATACCACGGGGCGAAGTCGGTTGAGCACCGCGATAGCGCCTCTTCATACGCCACCATGTAGTCAGACCATCGACGGCGTTCTTTCAAATCGTCCGGGCTGAATTTCCAGTTCTTGTGCGGATCGGCCAGCCGCTTCTCCATGCGTTTTTTCTGCTCCTCCCAGGAGATGTGCAGGAAGAATTTGATGATGACGGTGCCCTCGTCGGCCAGGAGCTTCTCGAAGTTGTTGATGTGATCGAATCGTTTCTGCCAGACCTTGCGCGGCGCCAGATCCTTCACGCGTTCAATCAGCACGCTCTCGTAATGAGAGCGGTTGAAGATGCCGATCATTCCGCGCTTGGGCGTTGCGTGATGGATGCGCCAGAGATAATCGTGGGCGAGCTCCTCGGTGGAGGGGGCTTTGAAACTGGTGACGGTGCAACCTTGCGGATTGACTCCGCCGAAGACGTGCTCGATCGCGCCGTCCTTGCCGCCGCCGTCCATCGCCTGGAAGACGATCAGCACGGCATATTTGCCTTGCGCGTAAAGCACCTGCTGTAACTCATCGAGTTTGCGGAGATGTTCGGCCGTTGACTCAGCCGCGTCGGCTTTGTCCTTAAATTGCCCGGTGTCGTCGGACGGGTACTCCGAAAGCTTCAACTTCTTATCCAAACGCGCGGGATCGAGGAGATGGCTCATTGCCGGCATTATAAACCGATTGGCGTCGCACTTTGAACTCTGCGACTGGCACCGATACGATTCCGCATTCCGATGCACGCACCGAATTCCGCAAAACCGCTGGCCCTGGGTTTGTCTGCGCGAGCCATCCGAACGCACGAAGCGCCGATCAGCTTTCTGATCGCCACCGCGCTGCGCAATCCCGGTTTGATCAACCTGGCGGCGGGGCTGGTCGATCCGTCGACGCTGCCGGTTGAAGCGTGCGCCGATGTCGCCCGGCGCGTGCTGACCGATCCGAAGCGCGCCCGCGAAGCGCTGCAATACGACACGACAATCGGCCTGACCGGATTGCGCCAGGAAGCCCTGCGTCGGATCGAGAAGCTGGAAGGCGTCTCCGCCGCCGACATGAATCTGACGCCGGACAGCATTGTTATCACGACTGGTTCGCAGCAGGCGCTGTTTCTGGTCGGCGACGTGTTGATCGATCCCGGCGATATTGTCATTGCCGCGGCTCCGAGCTATTTCGTCTTCACCGGCGCGCTCGGTTCATTGGGCGCGACAATTCTCAGTGTTCCGATGGACGACGATGGGATGGATGTCGCCGCGGTCGGGCGATTGCTGGAGCGCGTTGAATCGGAAGGCCGGCTGTCGCGCGTCAAGTTCATTTACTGCACGAGCTATTATCAGAATCCAACAGGTCTGACGCTGTCGGCCGAGCGACGGCCGAAGCTGCTGGAGATCGCAAAGCGGTTCAGCAAGGATCATCGCATTCTCATTCTCGAAGACGCGGCGTATCGCGAGCTTCGCTACGATGGGCCGGCCCATCGTTCGATCAAGTCGTATGACCCTGACAATCGATACACGGTGCTGAGTCTGACGTTCAGCAAGCCGTTTGCGCCGGGGCTGAAGCTTGGCTACAGCGCGATGCCGCCGGATCTGCTGAACGCGGTTTTGCATGAGAAGGGGAGTCATGATTTCGGATCGTCTAGTCTCACGCAGCATCTTGCGCTCGAAGCGATGCGCGACGGACATTATGACCGCCAGGTCGAACGACTTTGCAAAGGATATCGAGCCAAGCGCGATATCGTGCTGTCGTCGCTGAAGAAGTTCATGCCGAAGAATTCGGCGATTCACTGGACGCATCCCAGCGGCGGCTTATACGTCTGGCTGACGTTGCCAAAGTCGATCGACACCTCGCGAACCGGACCGATGTTCGCGCTCTGTATCGATCGCGGCGTGCTCTACGTCCCCGGCGATTACTGCTTCCAGGCCGACGCGCAGGGCGCCGTGCCGAAGAATCACATCCGCCTGAGCTTTGGACAAGTTGACGTTGCGAAAATCGAGCCGGGGATCGAGATCCTGGCGAGCGTGGTCCACGAGCTTCTGGAGATCGCCGCATCATGATGGGGCGGACACTGTTCTGGTACATCTTCCGCGATCTGGTCAAGATTTTCTTGATGGCCAACGGCGCCCTTGCTGGGATCATGAGCTTTGGCGGATTGCTGCGCCCGTTGACGCACCAGGGCTTGGATGCCGCGCAAGTCGGCAAACTGCTCGGTTACTTCAACATGGCGATGCTGACGTACTCGCTGCCAATCGCGGCTCTGTTCGCGACGACGGTGGTTTACGGGCGGCTTTCCGCGGACAACGAGCTCACCGCATGTCGCGCCGGCGGATTGAGTCACCTTGCCGTCACGTTTCCCGCGTTCGTGCTCGGCATTCTCGTCGCGATCCTGAGCCTGGTGTTCCTTTGCTTCATCGTGCCGATCTACACGTTGAAGGCCGAGCAGACGCTATACTCGAATTTCGCGAAACTCATTGCCAGCAGCGTTCAGCGCACGCACCAGGTTTCGTTCGGGGCCGGCGTCACCATCTTCGCACAGGACGCGTATATCCCGCCTAACAGCGGTAGTAATGGTGAACAGATTGTCGTGCTGAAGGGCCCGACGATTCAAAACATGACCAAGCCGGACAAGGATGATCCGACTTATCGGGTTCCGAAAGATTTTTACACCGCCAGTGAAGCGACGATTTTCATCGAAGACCGCGAGAAGGGTGAACAGCGCGGCACTGGAAACGTCGTCCTGACCGTGCGCCTGACCGACGGCCTTAAGTTCCCGCGGCAGTTTGAAGGGGCGATGGAAGCCGGCGTCGCTGAAACCAGCTACGGGCCGATGGAAGCGGAATCGCCGATTCATGAAGACACCAAGTTCATGAATGTCTGGCGGTTGAAGCAGCTATACGACGATCCGACGGGAGCAGCAAGGGTGAAGCGGGTCCTGAACAAGCTGATTCAGCGCGATCAGGGGGTGTATCTGGCCGATCATATCGCCGCTGATTTGAATGCACCCGGCCGTGAGGCGCGGATAAAACTTGCCGACGGTGAAGTGGATGTGCTGAGTCGCGGAAAGGACAGCCCGGCGGCGGTTTCGTCCAATGGCGAGGTAACGCTGCCGGCGCTGCCATCGTCGGGCGAAATGTCGCTGTGGCTGGCCACGCAGGCATCGGCCGATGCAATGTCTTCGCTGGCTGGATTGCCCCTGCCAATTCCGATGCCGATGCCCGCGCCAGCCGAGTACCGGCCCATCACGTTTCAGCAGATCATTCCCGGGCGTACGACAGCGCTAAACACCGCTCGGGCAGCTCACCTGCATGTGCATCCGACGGGAGATCCCGATGTCGTCAAACTCTCAATCGAGCTAGACGATGTCGTTCGCATTCTTGACGCGGATCGCGTTCGGCGGCGATCGGATCAGTTCACGCTTGAACTGCAACTGCCGCCCGCCGCGCATAAGATGGCTTCGCGCGATTTCCGGTATTACTTTCGGCCGCAGAGTTTGAAGGCGGACCGCCAGGGGATTGGCCGCGAGGTCTACGCGATCACCAACCAGGTGCTGGCCGAAAGCAACAATCGCGTCTCGTTTGCCATCAGCTGCCTCGTGCTGGTTATGGTGGGGACGGCCCTGGGGTTGATGTTTCGTAGCGGCAACTATCTGACGGCTTTTGCAATCAGCTTCATTCCTGCGTTGTTCACCATCACATTGATCGTTGCCGGCCAGCGCGTCAGCGGAAGCCTGCCGGATGTGATGACCGTCCCGGTCGAGACTTTTACGAACAAACCACTGCACACCGGGCTGGCGCTGATCTGGACCGGCAACTGCGTGAATCTCGTATTGGCCGTCGTGCTGCTCGGCCGGCTGCAACGCAAATGAAGCTGATCGATCGCTACGTCATCTTCAGTTTCCTGCGGAATTACGTCATCAGCTTCATGGTGCTGGTGGGGATGTACGTGGTGATGGACATGGTCTTCAACTTCAACCACATGGTTGAAGTGCAGGCCACGCCTGGGGCGGCTTCGCCAACCATCTTCTCAACGATCTTCGACATCTGCGATTTCTACTTCTATCAGTGCTTCCTGATCTTCGTCAGCTTGTCGGGAATCATCCCGGTGGTCGCGGCGGCGTTCACCCTGATGCGACTCAGCCGATTTAACGAATTGACGGCGCTGCTTGCCGCCGGCGTTCCGCTGTTGCGAATCGCCGCGCCAATCGTCTTCGCGTCAGTCTTGTTGAACATCTTTCTGCTGGTCGATCAGGAACTGGTCATTCCCCAGATGATCCCGAAGCTGATGCGCGATCACGATGATGTTCATCGCGCGACGACGAGCTTTTATTCGATCGATTCGATGCAGGATGCCGAGGGCGGCCTGCTGCGCGCATCGCGGTTCTTCCCGCCGACCAGCGATCAGCCGGCGTGGATGAAAGACGTCGACGTGATCCAGCGCAAGCCAAAGGCTGGCAGTGGGGAAGACTCGACGCTCATGGTTCCAATCGGCCACATGGAGGCCGACGAAGCGCACTGGAATCCCACCGCCAACCAATGGGATCTGGTCAACGGACGTCAGGTCAACGGCCTGGACGCCGAGCAGATCACGGTTGAGCCGGCGAAGATTTATAAGAGCAACGTGACGCCCGAGGAGATCTCCCTTTATCACAGCGGCAACTTCGTCGACTTGCTGCCCACGCGCCGGATCGATGAGCTGATGACTCGGCCGAACCTCTACGGCAAGATGGACCTGCTGCGCGTAAAGCACTATCGCCGCACGCAACCCCTGTTCAACGTGGTGCTGCTGCTGCTGACAATTCCCTGCGTGCTGACCCGCGAGCCGAGCACGCTAAAGACCGCGGCATCCCGCGCCTTGACCATCATGGGCCTGGCGATGGGCGTGGTCTTCATCTGCCACCAACTGGCCGGGCAGATTCCGGGATTTCTCGCCATGAGTCCGACGGGCCCCGACACCTGGGTCATGCTGATGGCATGGATGCCCATATTTATTTTCGGCCCCATAAGCGTGTTTTTATTGGACCGAGTGAAAACATGACCCGCCGGCGTGATTCCGCAGCCAAAATCTTCCGAACCATTTGCCCGCGCCAAAGCTGAATCGTAGATCATGTCTGTCAGGCAAATGTGTTCTGACGATCATCTTCGGATGGTTAATCAGGAGCCTGACGCGACGCTCCCCTTCCCACTTTCTGGCGATGCCGGCTGTGCCCACACCACAGCCGGCATTTTTTTTCTCGTAATCTAGGTCAGTATTGCGATTAGCTTTGATTCAAATCCCGGAATTGAGCAAATCCGTAATCTCCCAGATTGTGCTTGTGTCCCCACGTTTTGGTGCGGATACTTGGGACACGATTCGATTCCGGCAATATGAATCGTGGTGACTAACCGTGTAAAGGGAACAGGAAATGCGCACAACATGTCTCCTGTTGATCGTCGTGGTGGCAATGCTGATGCTGACTCCTGCCGCAAGCGCGCAGTTGATCGGCGTCCAGTTCGCTCCAACTGGAAGCCCAGCTCTGCTTCCCGGCCAGGTTGCCGGCGTTGTTCCGCAAGACAATTACAACGCGATCGTGCCCAGCTCCACCGGCGTCAGCCTCGAAGGCATCAGTTCCCCGCTGGCGGATTCAACTGGAACACCTACGGGAATCACGCTCACGTATCAAGCATCCAGCGCCGCCGAATCCAACACCAGCACTGCCACGGCGAATGGCATTCTGTTGCATAACGAGCTTCAGGCCAATGGCTTCGGATTTGCGTTCAATAACGTGCCTGCCGGGAGCTACGACCTCATCGTCTACCTTGAAAACAACTCCCCTAATGTGAACGTCGGAGTGAGCGCCACCGTTGGAGTCGGCCCTCAAGTAGTGTCGTATTACATGATCGAAGAGGACGCGGCGGCGGGCGCCACGCCGCCATTCGTCGAGGCCGACAGCACCACTTCCCCGGTCACCGGCAACTACGTTGAATTCGACAACGTGACGCCGACGATCTCCCTGGGTGAGGGTTTTCTCCAAGTTAACGTAACTGATTCCCCCGACCAGTTATGCTCCGTGAACGGCTTTCAGCTTGAATCCGTTCCCGAGCCAGCATGTATTCTACTGTTGGTCGCGGGTGGCGTATTGCTTCGCTCGAGAAAATCGGAGAAGAACTAATTGCGTCCCGAATGGCATTCAGTTAAGCACCTGCACTTTACCGGTTCGCTGACGCAAGCGTTTTCGGAGTTCC
>Ga0182024_10007022_pt1 | contig 24455 bp, 30 predicted proteins | sample P32metaG_FD_120480 | JGI IMG/M metagenome (GOLD analysis project Ga0182024, IMG submission 120480) | Permafrost microbial communities from Stordalen Mire, Sweden - P3-2 metaG (Illumina Assembly) | ecosystem: Environmental > Terrestrial > Soil > Wetlands > Permafrost | place: Sweden: Stordalen...
AAATAAGCCCAGATGAAATAGGATTAATCCAAATTAATCCACTGTCATCCCACTGATGATCATTACACGGATTGGCATCCATTGGGATTTCAATCCCATCCGATGGATGTTCGGAGCACTGAGCTGGAGTACTACTAGTAAGGGGCAACTTCAGACTGAACTACTTACTAGTACTAGTGGTAGTACCACTGACAGCACTACTAGTAGTAGAAGATAAACACCATGAGTCTGCTAGCTGACAAACCTGAGATATCCAGTTTTTTTTTCCAACTTTAAACCTGAATGCACAGTGAATTTAGACTTGTAGTAGTAAACTTGAACTTGGAACTTGCCCTTGAACTTGCCAAACTGAAGTAAAATGAATGTGCTACTAGTACTACTTGTATACCACTAGTATATGATAGTGGTAACTGTCCACTCTTGGTGCAAATAGTTCAACTTGAACCTTCTAGTACCACTAGTACCGGTGGACTCTACTCTTGCTGAACTTGAACTACAAGTATCAGTAAAAGGACGTCTGATGCCTCTACAAGCTATACTACTCGGTCAACTTATGGCTCAGACCTACTTCAAGTTACATCTCGTACTGGTAAAACCTTGCCTGATTCAAAAGCGATAACACTGGCAGTAACTAAAGGCACTCAATTCATAGTACTACTACTAGTACTACTACTACTAGTTTAGAACCCAGTCAGTACTCCATCTTCTCCGTTGTCAAGCTCTCAAGCAGGTCCTTCATGCCATCTCTCACTTGAAGCCGTATGTTGAAGTCCCGGCCCTCTGCAACCAAGGCAGTCTTACATTCGTTGTAGTTGACGGGATGAACGCATCGATCATCCCATTCTGATCCTGTGGAGAACCTGTATGCCAGAATCATTCGCGCAAAAGCGACATATAATTCCCGATTCGCCAAATGCGAACCCGCACACATGCGCGAACCTGCGCCGTACCCATAATGCGGCTGAGCTGTGCCTTGACCATCTCCAAGCTAACATGTCAGCCACCTCGTCAAGGCCACCTCACCGCCTTGTCTTCCATGTAGCGTTCTGGATCAAATCTGTAGGGATCCGAAAACCTCGAAGAATCAAAATCGGCACCTCGCGCGTTCATATAAAACAAGGTACCGGCGGGGATTGTGGCCCCCTGATATGTGATGGGCTTGACGCTAGCGCGTGGAAGCGACATCGCAATCACTGTGTAGTAGCGAAGTGTTTCCCTTACGAAGGCGCTAATGAACGCAACCTTCTCTTCCTTCAGGACCGCATACCATGCGTCCACCGGGGAGCTATAAGAGTGCATGACCGCCGTGTAGGCCGTCTGCTGTATCTGTTGGCCATGTGGAGTTGCAAGATACGCTAATCCCTGGATGAGATTTGCTGGTACTGTATCCAGGCCAGCAGACACCATGGTCAAACAGATGGATTTTATCTCGGCTGTCCGAATTAGAGCTTTAGCAAGAGGACCCTCACCTTCGTTGAGTTTAGCATCAGGATCCTTCAATATATTTCCAGTGATACAGCTAATATCCGAGCCATCTTTAATTTCTGCCTTTAATTGACCAAGTAATCTGTCCATGTATGCGTCGCGGCGAAGACGAAATTCCTCAGCTTCCGAGGTCTTACTGGAGAAAGGAAGATATCGTAGAAACGGAAGATAATCTTGCCAATTATTGGACGTGGACCGGAATCGAGATATGCCGGCCTCGACCGCGACAATCTCCTTCAGCATGGTATCATCGACAGAAGACATTCGTGTGCCGTAATTTAGGGTAAGACTCTGCACATCAGACAAAGCACTTGAAGAAGTCACTGTATTCAAAGCAAACCTCTGGAAGTAAGGCTTTGGGTTTATTTCAAGCTCACCCCTTTTTGAATCGATGTAGAGATCGCGGATAGAACATTTGCTTTCGAGATCGACGATTGGCATATAGCTCGCAACCGCTGGGCGATTAAGAGCGGTGGCTGCAGCTTTTCTTCTCTGCTTACAGCTTTCATCCCAAGGCGACGTGCCAATTGTAAAGCCTTGCGAGGACGAGACTACGGTGTGAAAGGTGTAGAGCATCGGCCGTGAGATCAGAGCTGACTGATTGTCAATCCAAAGCTCTTTGACAGCCTGGTAGGAATTGGCGATGATAATGCGTTTATAGCCCATTCTGATGTTAAGGCATGGAAAAGACAAGACTTACCTGACTTGAAAAACTGGGCCATACTTCTTTGCCCATTTCATACAAACAGCTGCATGGTCGCTCCCAAGCTGAAGGAGGTTTCCAACTATTGGCCAGCCAGGTATCTCGGGGATGCCTGTAATCTTGGGCTGCTCTGTCTGAAATAAGTAGCGGATGAGAGCAATCGCAATCAAAAGCAACACAGAGCTGATGACGGTGGACGACATCTCCAGAAGTATGAGGCGTGTGAGGATCTGCCTCCAAGTTTATATTGCACGCGCGCATTTATCCGGGGAAGTGCACGTGAAGCTTCATACTTTGCCTCTTGTCCGCCCTTGTCGCCCTTACCCTAATTAACGAATTAATCCTCCAGATCTGAGCTATCCAATATGGTAACTCTCATTGGCTCGAGCACGTTCTGTTACGTATGAAGGGATGCGGGCCTTTCAGGTCACGGCACGCGTTTGCATGGATCTGCTACCCAAATTCCCGCCGCGAGCCGAGGATTGCCTTCGTCACAAGGGACGGACAGCTATAAACTAGGGTTCTATTCGACCGTTTCCTCCAGCTACTTGATAAAGCTAAGTCGACCAATACCGCTACAATGGAATTGTTTACGGCTGGATGTACCTCATACACATTTTAGGGATGAATGTCATTAAATTATGGCCCAGGAAAACTCTCTTCTCCAGTCAAAAATCTCTGCCGTTAGCTCATCTCCTTTCTTTCTCGTTTACTTCTTCAGAATCCGTGGGTCGAGATAGCGGCAGATTTTGGAAAGCGCTCTCGAGATGAACTCTCGCTTTCAAGATGGAAATATCTGTTGGAGTCGAGGCTCCCAGAAACATCGTTTGTTTTATGATTCCGGGGAAGGTGCACATTCTGATAGAACCAGTCTGTTCATCGCCCCCAGTGGTGTGTCGATTGGGAAGAAATGCCGCACCCTGGATAGGAAAGGTCGATACAAACCGCGCTTGTTCTAAACGCATCGCAATGGCGATCTCGATGGCGCTACTTATATATTCCTGCAGTTTGTCGAATATGGAATCTTCGGGTGTGTCTCGCGGATGGACTGAACGGAGAATTCTTTTGATGCGTCGGGTAATACGAGGCTCCACTGAAGCCCCTTCAAACATATCTGGAATTGCTTTGAATAGAGTCTTGCTCCAATCCCACTTAAAGTATGTGTCATATTCGCCTGCATTAGCTAAATCGGGACGGGGAAGAACCTGCTCGCGCAACTTGGTCTGAGATGCGCTTCAGCCAGTAGCCTAACCCAAAGTCTTCAATCTCATAAGAAAACGGCGAGAAGACTTTCTCATGCAAATGGAGGCCGATGACATGCAGAACAAAAGCGATACGGAACTTTGCGTCGCCCAGGGCGACCTGCAAATCAACATCACTCCAGTGCAACGTCGGAGGGATGAGATTGTTGGCATCAGACAGCTTTTTGAGCCCAGTTCGGATTTCTTCGACCATTTCAGACGTGTATTCCCTTGAGTGCTTTCCGCGAAAGTGGGAAACTGTCCAGTCGGTAATCCCGACAGAGAGGCGTTCGAGAGCAGAAGCATAATACGAGTCCGGGTGCAGCTGGTTGTTGATCTTACGATCTCCAACTAAACTACTTCTGTAGCGTTCATTTTCTGCCCCGATTTGACTAGATTTGATCTCTAGATCCCGTAATTGCGCACGAAGAAGCTTATTCTCGGCCTTGAGTCTCTTGAGCTGATCTCGCTCGTCGTCTTCTTCTTTTGCTCTTCCGAATATTCCAAAACCAGACCGCTTTGGGGCGCTAATCTCGGTTCTTTTCTGGTTTTGAGAGGGCTGGGGTGCTTGTTGCGAAAACCGCTTATCTTGCTGGCCGGTACGGCTTGCGTCGGTAGGGGCCCTTGGAGGCCCTGCGTTCGGACCGCCTGTCAGAGCTGTAGATGTCGGTGGCCCAATTTGCGGGCCTGGGGCGATGGTGGTACGCGTGGCTGGATCCATCGAGTTCAAATCTCAGAACAGACTCGTCGTCGCACTTTGGCTTTGCTGGACAGCGTTGTCTGCTGGCTTACGGAAGTTTAGTGTGCTGGGCATGCGTTAAATAAGTTATGTATTAGGGAGAAGCGAACCGTGCACCGCACAGATCCAGAAATAGCCTCCGTTTGCGGAGGGGGGCAGGGAATTTCCGCACACACACACACACCACTGGGCGGCTGGCCAACTTCAGCCTGCTCCGTGAGACCTCGCAATACTCCCACAGCCTCCTTATCTCCTGTGTCCCCATTGCGGAGCAGCCGTCCTTTCCATCTATTTCTGCGCTCTCATCAGCCTTCAACCCTCACCGCAGGCATCATCTACGCCAGGCAAGTCGCGGGAGTGATTGCAACCGCTACTCATGAACATGTTCCGGACGAAAACGTCCAAACAGAAGCCTTCCCTTCACAGAGAGCCAAGCCGTGGGCCTGCAGCGTACGACTCTCGCCCGACACCGCCTCTCGCACGCCCCTTGAATCGAGCACTGAGCGATTCAGCAACTCCACCCTCCGTCGAGCCCAACACGCTTGTTGTCGCCGTGGACTTTGGTAACTGCCCTCTTCCAATAATGTGTTTCGTCTGCTGATGCTGATCGACAGGCACCACTTTCACTGGTATGCCCTTGAGCTCAGGGGTTTCTAAAACCAATTTTAGGCTGCGCTATTGCTAATTCTTCTAAAATCCGGAATGTTTCAGACAAGGCAATGATTGCGGAACATATAGAGGTGCTGAAGAGGTGGCCGGGAGCCGGAAACCAGGCTGTTGAGAAAACACCTTCGGTTCTCGCCTATGACAATGATTTCACAAGAGTTGTGGCATGGGGTTCGAGCGTCGGCGATCAACACAAGAACCAGTTTGCCCACTTTAAACTATTGCTGCATCGGCCCACTAATTCAGACAGTGCTTCTGTAGATGATTTAGCGTGGAAATTGCAGTCGACTTCGATTCGCTCGTCCAGCCTTCCTAGAGGCAAAACGGCGGTGGATGTTACAGCCGATTATCTTCGGCCTCTCTATCAGTACATCCAACAGATCCTCGCAAACACGTACGGAGAAAAGTTCCTGGCAAGCCAGTCACTTTCATATGTCATTACTGTGCCGGCTTTGTGGTCTGACAGATCCAAGGCTCTGACTCAACGAGCAGCAAGCGAAGCTGGCTTCAATGGCAAGGTAACATTAGTAACGGAACCGGAGGCTGCGGCGTTATACTGTGCAACTATCTGCGATGAAGTTGACTTGAGAATTGGATCAAAATTTCTTGGTAGATGAAGGGTTCTTCTCCCTAACTCACATGTAGTATGCGATGCCGGAGGAGGCACCGTAGATCTCATTGCGTACGAAGTTGAGTCAGTAAAGCCGTTCATGATCAGTGAATGCTCAGTTGGAACAGCAGACGCGTGCGGATCTGTTTTTCTGAATCGTGCCTTCGAAGATGCCGTCCGAAAACGCCTAGGCAAATATGCCGAGCCGGTTCTCAAACCAAGGTGCCTCGCTGAGATGATTCGGTATTTTGACCATTTCATAAAAGTCGAATTCAAGGATGAGGTGGACTCGATCAATTTTGCGATACCAGGTGCTCCAGATATACCAGAAGCTTGCGTCGAGGATGGCTTTATGTCCATGGACAGGTTATTCATGCAGTGCGCGTCCTAATTAGTAGGGAAGAGCTGCGAGAGATTTTCATCCCTCAATTTCAAAAAATCCTTACGCTTATCAATGATCAGATTCAACAAGTCAATTCCAGATTTGGCGCCAGAGCATTACAGGTGACTTTTATCCACTTTTTTCTAATCGAAGCATGTCTTTCTTGTTGGGGGGCTCGGATCCAATGAATTTCTTCGAAAATTTCTTATTCAGAACCTTCCGCGTGATGTCATTATCAAGCAACCTCTTAACAGGTGAATTCTTCTTGTAACCTATTTCATAGGTAGTTGGACAGCCGTCGTCCGCGGAGCAGTGATGCATGGACTGAATTCAAGGATTGTCAAACAGCGAGTTCTGAGACGACATTATGGCATCGCTACAAGTGTAGCATGGAATAATGAGCGACATCCTCTAGAACGCAGGTGGAAAGATAAGCTTGATGGTACTTGGAGAGTTGATGTGATGCGGTGGTATGCACAAAAGGTATGGCTTTCATGGTTATCTTTTAACTCCAGGGCCAGCGTATTGAAGACAGTCGAAGAGTGGAGGTTGAGTTGTATTACAACTTCGACGACAGCGAGGTCTTGATTCGAAAATGTAAATTACTCGCTTGTGATAAGGACGTGGCCCCTTTGTATCCAGATGATCCAGGTCTTGGCAACTTCGTGTTTGGCTGATTTTAGCGATTGAACACGTTTGTGAGCTCGAAGCAGATCTAACGGCTATTCCTCCGCGGGAATTCGTTCGCAAAAGAGCCCCCGACGGCACTTTATATTACAAGTTACTTTACAGCATAGGGATGACGTTTAGAAACACTATCGCATTTGAGCTTATGTTTGGAGGTAAAGCGTATGAGACAGTTTTTGCGAAATACGCTTGAGTGGAGATCAATTTCGGGAATTCATGACCATGTGAAGGTCACGACCGACGGTGTTTATCGGGTACGCTGAGGAGAAACCAATATCTGGGGAGTAATGTAGTCTACAGTCTGTGTCATTCATATATTTGATCCAAACCTCAATTATTTACACATATCACTGCTGACTACCTAAGTGTTAAACATTATAGATTCCCTCGCTCCGCCTGGTCACGCTCAATCGCCTCGAACAGACTTTTAAAATTACCAGCTCCAAATCCGGAGAAATCATTTCGTTGAATGATCTCAATGAACACAGTCGGACGATCCATGAGTGGCTAATCTTAACCTTCGTTCACGGGGAGCCATACCTTCGTGAAAAGCTGTAGCAAATATCCGGCTTCATCGAAATCGATCAAAATATTCAATTTCCTCAGTACCTCCAGATCCTCGTTCAATATAATTCCAGACTTTTTGAGCCTCACTGACATACTTTCGTAATACGCGGGTGGAACCTCGATAAACACAACTCCTCGAGCTCTGAGATTGGTAACTGAAGACACGATATCTACTGTGTTCAGGGCGATATGCTGGACTCCTGAGCCTCCGTAGAAATCCACATATTCCTCTATCTGAGACTTTCTCTTACCAGGGGCAGGTTCATTAATAGGCATTTTTATGAGCTCATTGGGAGACGCCATGACAATTGATCTAAGAGCAGAGAACTCCGTTGAGATATCCTTGTCGTCCACAGACCAGAAACGATGGAAGCCCAATGTGCGCTCGTAATAATCGCAGGCCGCTGACATTTGATCCCAGCCTTGATTTCCCACACAGTGATCAATGTAATCAAGGTTCACTCTGGGTAGGTATAAATCCAAGGGTTCGGGTACATTAGTAGCCCGATATCCTGGCAGGAAGATCCCTGAGTATTGATGTCGCTCAACGAGGGTGTGCGTGGTGTCACCGTAAGTGGCTACGGTTGCGCAAACTACTGTTCCTTCGGAATCCGATAATTCGTATGGCTCTTTGATCGCTCGGGCTCCCTTTCGAACAGCTTCCGCAAAGATTCCGCGTACGTCATCAACCTCGAAGGCTACGTCTTTGACGGCGTCCCCGTGTCTTTCGAGGTGTGAATGCACCTCATCCAGAAGCTTCGCCTCCTCTAGGGAGACATCAACTAGGATCTGGTTATGCCGAAGCGGAGAGCGCAGAACGAACCGAATCTTGCCATTTTGGACGACGTGAGTAGCGAAGGCGCGGTCGCCTGTCTCCAAGCCTTTCTTCGATTGTCAGATAGGAAGCCAAATTTGAGATACATAAGCGACATGTTTGAATCCCATTCGCGTGACGTAATAGGACGCAGCCTGTTTCGCATTGCCAACATACCAAAGAACATGATCAAATGCTCGATAACCACTCATAGTATCCAAGGCAGGGATGACACTTTGCTGAGCAGCTTCACACCGAGAACCAACAGGCGTAGATACAATCGATGGCGTCATGAGGAGAAGCTATGTGTTGTGTTTGTTATTCGGTCATGAGATTTGGAGGCGACTTTATATCAGAGAGTTGATCCAGTGACAAACTGCGGATCTCGTCGGCCAACGTCGGCAGATCGGGGGCCGCAAATCACGTGAGATATTCTTGAACGAGTCTGAACCGCCGATACCCGGTCAGGTAGCATTCTTCGAATTCCCTTCTTTGGGCTGTGAAGGGGTGTTACATGTACGTTCTGGAAAGAGCCCCATATCTATAATGCTCAAAACAACCTATTTGCTTCAATTTTGAAATCACGAGAGAGAGAGAGAGATGCAATGAGAATCAGAGATCAATCGATCAACCAAAGACAGCGAGGGCTTACTGCTAACTACGGCCCGAGCTAGTCCGAGACCGCTTCGTGGCTTCGTGACTTTGAAGACCATGTAACCACTTATAAATCAAATCTCTAGCGACGAAGAACTCGAGGAAGCTTGTCATTCCCTTCGATGAAAGAACTACATTTAGTAGCTGTGGGGTAGGGCATGACCCTATATCGCGACGTAAATAATGGAAACGATTGTCACATGCACAGGCAGACAGCTCGATCCCGTTGGACAAAATGCCGATAACAACGTTGTTAACCAAGGCTCTTGGGATTTCAAAGCCCATTGTGCAAGGAGGAATGATGTGGGTTGGGTATGCGGAGATGGCAGCCGCAGTGTCAAACGCCGGCGGGCTCGGAATCCTGGTATTTGATTTTTCTGTGGTCTGCAGACTAAGCCGCTAGACCGGCTTGACACAGCCGTCGCCCGAAGCTCTCAGAAAGGAGTACGTTGCTCATTCGTTGCAGGCTTCAGTTCTAATTCCTCAGGATTCGGCGTTGTCGGGAGATGACTTCCAAACCCTTTGGGGTCAACATCACACTGCTTCCCGCAATTACGCCTCCAGATTATGTCGGATATGCCAAGGTGATCGTGGAAGAAGGGATCAATATAGTTGAAACTGCTGGAAACAATCCCCGTCCTGTAATCGAGGTGCTGCGAAATGCTCCTTATAAAATCTATATCCTTCACAAGTATTGTTCTTCAACGGTAGACGCTGATGACATATAGATGTACCTCCATCCGTCATGCCATTTCCGCACAGAAACTTGGCATTGATTTTTTGCCGATTGACGGGTTTGAATGTGCGGGTCACCCTGGAGAAGACGATGTCCCTGGGTTGATTCTATTGGCGTTGGCGGCCAAGAAATTGACACTGCCGTATATTGCTAGTGGAGGCTTTGGGGACGGCAGAGGGTTAGCCTCAGCATTGGCCCTCGGTGCTCAAGGGTATGTTTTGATCTATCCTTTCTAACGCGAACCTAAAATTTGTCGAGGCGTACTGATTTCCAAGGATTAATATGGGCACAAGGTTTATGGCTACAAGGGAGGCGCCGATTCACGAGGCCATCAAACAAGAACTTGTTAAGGGAACCGAGAGGGACACAGCTCTGATCATGCGAACTTTCAGAAATACCTCGCGAATATACAAGGTTATGATTTCTTTACCTATCGCTAATTCCTTCAGAACTCGATTGCGCAAAAGGTCATTGAGATCGAGAAGGAATCGTCCACACCTGATTTCAAGAAGATCCAACCGTTAGTCGCTGGTGTACGAGGGAGAAAGGTCTTCACAGAGGGGGACAAGGAGGCGGGCGTTTGGACAGCAGGCCAAGTGGTCGGTTTGATTGATGACATTCCCAGCTGTGAGGTCCTACTGACTAGAATCGAGAAGGTAAACCTCAAACATATTCGCAAGTAATTTCTAGGATGCTGAAGATATCATTGGCGAACTGGCAAAGAAGATCGGGGCAGATAGACCTAGGTTATGAACAGTCTCATAGAGCCATTCAACTACCCCCTATCAAGTATCGGCCCAAGCTTCACCCGGTTCTGGATGATAAATGGCCCACGCAAATTGGCCGTCTAGAGCCGAGAAAGAAAGGGCATCCATCCCTTGTCCTGGTTCGCGGCCTTGTTCGTACCATGTGCGTTATCAATCCGGCAGGAGGATACCAGACAATGCTTCACAATCCTTAAGCTGTACAAGAGACGTTCTGCTCACTCTTAAATAAACAATGACGGGAAAACTTCGCAAAGCCTCAAGAGACCCAGCCGGGTTCATACCGCGTGATGGGTGCTCCAGTGTCTGATGTGGGCGCCTCACAAACTCCAAGTCGCCTTTGATAGAGCAGGAGGGGCAACATAAAACGCATTGAAGGAGCCGTTAAGTCCAGCAAGGCCATTTGCTACCGGGGGATTAATGGAAATGGGCAAGATATGATAAGCTTGAAGCGCAACGAGTCAGGTCTAGGACTCGTGTCTAGGACTCGTTTCCCCAGTGTTCCAAAATGCAGTCGAAAGGAATGTGGGAAGGCCGGTCGCATGGACACTGCCTTGGCAAGTAAACAGCTCGATCGGTTAATCCGGAGGAACGCCCTGGTGACCTTCGCGGAGGGACTGATTGGCTGGCCCCAGGAGCGTGGAGCAACTCCACGTCACTGTTCCATTGGATGCAGCTTTGGTAAGGAGGAGGCTGCAGCAATGCCCGGTGCCACCCACCATTAATATGTCGGTGCAAGGCCGGTAATGAACGCTCGCTCCTTGCAATCGTGCGGGATCAAGCACCTGCATTCGTCGACTTTGTTGGCAGCGAATGAGGAAAGGAGCCCGGTGGCGGGATCGGCACAAGACGAGATTAAACTTCACCGGGGAGTCGGCTGACTCACATCCGCGTGTCCGTTTTTATGGGAAGTGAGCAATTGCAAAAGCATGTTCAATTGGATATTCAGTATTGTATTGCTGTTGACCTTGGCGTTGCATGGCCCAGGTATGTGAGCACACGGAGAAAACATCTCTCCCCGTCCGGGTAATGAATTCATTGACGTGGAGCCTGGCGCGTCACGCTCAATCAAATTGTGACCGAGACGCCCCATTCATTAAAGCTCGTGTTCTTTCCACAGTTACAGTTTCACTTTCCGTGGTAAATGTTTTTTCTTCTTTTCATTTCCCGCCGAATGTGGCTACACACTGCGGGACCCAGCGCAGTGGGAGAATGTCAACCTAAAAACAAAAAGCGCCGGGACAGCTATAACATCTCGTAATGGGCCGCCTCTGGTACGCGGTTGGTGACATCGCATGGCGCCACGGCGCCTTGTCATGCAGGTGGTGTATCTTGACCCCGAGCGGATGGCGCACCGGTCTTTGTGCCAGCGCCCCTCAGCCCACTGGCGTGGCCGGATTACGTGATGGAATTAAGGTTTCAATTGCTTAATTGTTGCATCGTATTCCGGGAGTTATTAACCCCGTTCCCATTCTCTCCAAAACAGATATTCCACCCTGAAAAGGGGCGTTGCGCGAGCGCCACCGGGACACCCCAACCAAATCAAAAAGCGGGTGACATAACATACCACGGGACGGGATTGCAGCCCTGGCGTAAGCATCCGCTTAGCATGGACCGAGTGCCCGGGTGGGCGGGAGAGGAAAAGTGCGCGGACAAGAAACAGAGCGCTGCGCCCGTTGTCGAGGTGAGAGCCAGAGCACAGCTGCCATCGCGTATCTCCAGTGTCTCCCTTTTACTGCGCGTGGCAGGACCCGGTGGACGGACGGCTAATTTTGTTATTTAATATTCTCTGTGTGGTGGGACCCCGTGTCCAGAGTGTCATATCCAAGAGCGTGGATTACACTCAGAAGTACCAGGCGAGGCGGACGTGACACGATCGTATTACTGGTCGCGCTTCGGAGTGTTTGCAGCAAATTGGAACAATAAAATTAATACTTGTGGTGATTGGTTCCGAGGAAAAGAGTGTTACCAAACTTCGATTACCTAGACGCACTGGCACACTTTATACTTTCATGCAGCAGATAACCTTTTGAACGGGATCCAGGAGCTTACCGAACCTATTTCCCAGGTCACACCACTGCGATCCCCCAACCTTCAGGCCGCAAAGGCCCTCCCTCAGCACACACAAGGCCTCTCCTCGCACACACTACGCACCTGCACACCTGCTGCGTACGCCGCTTCACACTGCTCCCGGTCCAGACGCCCCCATCGCTTCTCCGCTTCTCCATTTCTCCTTGCTGTTGTCGCGCACAGGCCTCCCCAGACAGCACTAGCCGGCAGTCCTGAGCTTAGTTCCTCTCTGTGTCGGTTGAGCTCAGATCTCGCGTCCTCCGGCCTCGAGCCCAGCAGCTATACACTCTCTTCCGCTGCCCAGTAATATCGTGTTCCGGGAAGCATCGACAGAACCGGTGTCTCCACGTCCCATATTCTATTCCACTACTAGAGCATAAAGAAGCCAAAATGAGTGCTTATCACTTTGTGGATTCAGACCATTGCCGTCCGCCAGGCTCAGTGCCGTAGAAACCACTCCCGCTATTGCTCACTGTAGAAGGATAGAGTACGAGTTGAAAATACGCCAAGAACCGCGTCGTGCGAAAGTCTGCTCAAACAAGGAGAAAGGCATACGCGCTTACAACCAAGATTAACTCTATAGAACGCCGACCCATCGATCCACCTCCAATCATACAGCTCAAGATCAAAGATGATCGACAAGACCCATGTCAGTACGATCCGTACATGACAGCTGCTGACCTTAAACAGTAACTATCTCCAGAGTCCGCATCTCTTCGTGTGCGTAGACCTCTTTGCCGCCAATGAGAGCACTTCGGTCCAGGCAAATGTCAATAATGCCCTAGCTGGTACCAGTGTTTCTTCACTATACAGACTTAAAGATATCGACAACTCCGGTATCTACCTGAAGAGACTCCTACCAACTAAATTCAGATGGCGGCTTTTTTGTCTTCGGGGATCTTTCTGTGCGGATTGAGGGACAATTTCGATTAAGATTCTATTTGTTTGAAGTTCAGAAGTTTATCGTCGTGTTGCGCCACTAACTTGTAGAGCGGATGTGTGCTTTTTGCAGTCAATTACCTCGGATGTTTTTCAAGTTTACAGCGCTAAACAATTTCCAGGCATGCTTGATTCTACCTTTCTTTCTCGGTCCTTCTCAGACCAGGGGGTGCGAATTCGAATTCGAAAGGAGCACCGAATCAAGATGTTTAGCCTATTCTGGATCTTCTGACAGGTAGGAAAAGACAACCGCAACGAACCTTACTCTCTCCCGAACGACACACACAATACCTAGCAGGAGACCAACGTCCGTCCTCCTCTCAGTATCCTCCACCGTATCCATCTGAAACTACCAATTATGATTTACGATCTAACCCTGATTATCACTATGTTGGCGCCCCCGTCCGAAGCCACCCATCCCGGCAAGTTGAGTGTATTATCTCCTTCTGCAAATGTAGCTTATTAGACAGACCATCCTTATCAAAGAAGCCAACACGCACCTAGTGCGTATCCAGATCGGCCACCGTATCCGGAAATGATGCCTCCCAATTTTCATAACGCTTCGCCTTACAGAGCCATGCCCCCTGGGGCTCAGGGAGTGTCAGACTATGGATTGCCTCCAAATTATGGGAGACCACCCCCAAGCCATCCTCAAGGAGACGATTACTACTATCCTCCAGACCAACGCAGAGCTCCTCCGCCCCCGACTCCGCCACCTTATTCGAGTTACCCGGACAGGCGAGCGAGAACATATTCCGACCAGAACTCAAGACTATATCCGTCGGAGCGAGCACAGTATTCGACACCCTACGGTTCCCCTGATATGCCACCTAATAGTCGGCATAGTTCTGAAACCCGGCCTCCGACGAGTCAACATTCTGGACATCCACAACTACCTTATGGTGCTGCCTCCTCTCAATCTGTGCGCCGCTCTCCGCAAGAACTAAATCCGCGCGGAGGCCCGTATTATTACCAAGAACCCACTCCAGCTCGTGCAGAGATTTCAAATCACTCTCAACACATCAACGCCAATACGCTGTACTCTTCAGAACGTCGAGAATCCCGACATAGCATTAACGCTCTTCTTAGTGAGGAGGGCCGAAGACCAAGCCCATCTTCTGCATCCAGGCCAGGATCTGAAGCGAGCAGCTCGATGGGCAGGAGCGCCTCTATGGGCCATGGCGAGCCTCTGGAACGGGATGTGATGGATGATGTTACAGAAAGTGTCCGACTCCCACCCTTGAGGCATAATTCAAGCGGAGAGCGTAATCCTGACGGAGAACAACCACCTCCCAGGTCCAACAGTAACCTATGGAAGCTTGTCAGTGCGGCCACCGAACAATAGGGGAGCCATGTGTAAGTGGAGGTTGATGGCGGAAAAGATTTGCATCGTTTAGTTATTCCATTTGGATCTAATCTGGCCTTAGAAGATGTTATACCGGAGGAGGTAGCCATAGCATATTCAAACTTTTTGTACTTGGATGGGGGAAGAGGATTGAAAGAAGCATTTATTGGGATCATTGAAAAATTTCATGTTGGTGTTCAACCTGCGCACCAGTGCTGTCGCAGATATGTTGAACTGTGGGCATAAGCTCCTTTCCCCTTGATCTGTCTGTAGCGAAAGCTCCAGAACGGATGGTCAGTATCGCGTTCGTGAGTCAGCCCTTTTGAAGCCCTCGGGCTCTTCGATCGGAGAATTGACCTTGGCCGCGCGATGCTGTCCGTGACATCAGTGGGTGATTATGATCTGTCTATAAGACAGTTTGACTCATGCGCTATCAGTACTCGGCACGTCATCTAAAGACCAAAACTGAGACATTCCCCGCACACCATATGCGCGCCAGAGCAATTTACATACAATGTAAATATAATAAACCCCTGTAAATACTCATGCGAAATTTGGGGCTCAGGATTTCAATCTCAACGCTGAACCGGACCGAGAATTTCGAAATCGAAATTTGCCTGACATCCAGAATTTGTCGCAGAGATGCCGGTGGATGTGTTATAGCAATAGGCTTGGCCACGAGGCATAGACGGCTCGATGACAAGTTGGCAGCAGTCGCGAATATCTCCCGACCATTCCGTTCGGCTTTCCCGCTCGGAGCAGAAGCGACAAGATGGACTGCCCACCAACTTCCCCCCGGTTTCTCACGTATCTACTCATACGGGGGTCTTAACAGTAGGCCGCTATCTCAGGAGCAATTGGCGGCTCTGCCGGAGACTTCATAATGCATTCCATTGATACTGTTAAAACAAGACAACAAGCCGCCCCTCATATTCAGAAGTACAGTTCTATGGGCCGTGCGTATTGGGCCATCTTACGGGAGGAAGGTATTGTGAGAGGGTTGTACGGTGGTGCATTGCCCATGCTTTTAGGAAGCAGTATGCGTCTCCTGATTCTATGGCCTGACATTAGTACCTGGACAGACTTTGTTCTTCTCCAGCTATGAGTATTCGAAGCGAGCTTTGGTCAATGCCGGGATGCAGGATTTCATGGCGTACTTGACTGCCGGACTCATCGGGGACTTCTTTGCCTCTGCGATATATGTCCCATCTGAGGTATCTAAACAAACTTCTTTGTTAATTGCAGGTTGTCAAAGTGCGATTGCAATTACAAGGGCGCTACAACAATCCTGCATTTTTCTCCGGGTATAACTACAAGTCCACGTTCCATGCCATAAGAACAGTAAGCGCCGTATTTATGAAATGCTGACCGTAGATTATCAAAACAGAATCTCCCTCCGCACTTTATTCAGGATATCGGGCGACTATGCTTCGGGATCTTCCATTTAGCGCGCTGCAGTTTGCCTTTTATGAACAGTTGAAACGGTGGTCAACCAATCTACGACAGCAACTAACAGGCCGCACGAAAAATTTGTCAGAATACGCCCCCTGGGAGGTGATACACGGAGTCATAGCTGGCGGGCTTGCTGGGTTCATCACTACTCCATTAGGTACGCTTATACCTGTGCTTTGCTCATCCTAGACGTGGTAAAAACCCGGATTCAAACGGGAACCCGGAGCTCTCCATCAAAATCGACGAAAATCATAGGTGCGCAGATCCCATTGGCGGCAGGATTTGCCTCACAACCTCGAAATATAGGCACGGAGTCCGTTGTGACTGCACTGCGGCATGTCTACCATCATGAAGGGTGGAAGGGATTGTTTCGAGGGATGGGACCCAGATCGGGGTGGTGTGGTAGTCAAAGCGGCATTATGTTTCTTGGATACGAATTCTTCCTTCGAATTCTAGAGAATTGGGATAAAAGTAGAGAGAATACTGGGAGTTAGGGTCATCTGCATATTCATTCGGGTTGGCGTTCTGATATTGCTGCATCTTGGAGAGAAGAGCTCTGTGAATAACAAGTAGAGACAAGACTTGTCTTGGAAATCGTGCGATAGTTTATGAAACCCAGTCTTAGGTTTGCTCGACGAGAAACGTGAGATAGGAGCGCGCATTGCCTAGGAAGTATCCTCGGAGTGGAGCCTGGCTCTTTGCAGCACATTGCGTATTAATTTAAGATATACATGCTAGCCTACCGGCTAGCCTTCAACAGCGGGCACACCAAAATCAGCCTTTCCATATTCGGCACTTAGCGACCCAAGTATATCGCCTAGGTAATTCGTGGGTACAATACCGTTCTCATAAGTTTCATTCCAGTTGTTGACTACATCGTCGACGAAGGGACGACCGGCGAGCAAAATGTTTTGAATGGCTGGACCGAACCCTCCCTGGGCAGCCTCTCTTAAGTGGTATACTGGATCAACACCAGGAGGAGGTCTATCAAAATCGCTTGCCGTCCTCAATAAGACGATCCTAGCGAAATCTACAAGCCCAAGCAGTGCAGCCCGCAACATTGCTTCCAGAGTTCCATTATCTTCCTAGCTATCAGCAAAACGGACAGACAACACATCAGACCTGAGCAGTGGTAACATAAACACCTGTTCCATTGGTCACCAATTTTGTGAAGTTTCCAAAAGCCTCCCCAAGCAAGGCTCCTGAATAGTAGACATCTGAACACGCCGCGTCACCAGCAATGACCTTGGGAGGTTGATTGGCCGGAGCATAGTCATATTTCGCTCTGTACGCCATTGCTGTTGTAGAATCATTGAGAGAAACATCGCTTGCCAAACTAATGGCTTTGTCTCTCAGATTGACATTGAGCTCGAAAACCTCGGTTCCGTAGATGTTCTTTGGATAGGATGTGGGATAGAGCGTACCCAGAGGAAAATATCCTGTGGAAAAGTTGGCGGGAATCCCCCGTGCGTCGATTTCATACTGAAGCGCCACCTGGACTGCGAAGCGAGCGAAAGCTGCTGTTCCGGTCGTTCCTTCATAAGGGTTGACGCCCGCGATGCCGGCAATTAGGAAGTAAGTCTTCGTGAGATTGAACAAAGGAGAGAGATAAAGCGCAGTTATGGTTACTGCCGCATTGATTTCAGCCTCACCAGTCGTGATCTGACAGATTGTAAAGTTCGAATTACAGTGGGCATTCGGGAACAGAGGACTGAACCCAGCGACGGTAACATTAACATCTAAAGCGAGCGGCGAGAGCCAGACATTTTGCTCCGGAGAAAACTAAATTTTAGACTGTAATGCCAGGGATCAGACCATCGAAATTATTATAACTCTAGGTGCAATCTTGCAATTGTGTTCATGTCGAGAGATAAGTGACTGCCGTGTTAAGTCTCGTGGTTGAATCTTTTCGCCAACAACCTGTCGACCAACATGAACACCGGGAACCGCCCTCGCGATGCAACATTGAAGGTAGTAAAAGATCAGGACGGAAATTGAGAAGAACTTCCACATTTCAGGATTGATGAGCCCAGATTTTGTTAGGATGCGAAACTGACATGAGATTATTATATTTACTCCCCTTGGGGGGAGTGGGATATAGCCCACCAGATGGGCGTTGCCACGCCTATCGGTTATCTGCACTTGTTTACCCGAACCCAGGTTGCACAACTGAACCTCCAAGCCACAACAACGCCGGGCGGCCCCTCATCTCATTGGCTTATTGAATTTACCACTCGGGTTAACCACTGCTGTCGGCAGTTTGTCTTCAGTACGTGACTTGTACTTCACTAATAAACATGCTGTACCGCACCCCCAGAATGGTCATGGTCTCCTCGTTGACATCTCTCCTGTAGACTCCCAGTCCTTCAAATCATAATATGGGAGACGGACTGCATAGGCTCAGAGCAGATTGTCCCTCTGCTGCAGGACATTTAAGACATACTTTCGGCTAATAATTCTCTATTCGGAAGTAATTAATAGCGACGGCTCGCTGCCGACCCAAAGAGGTGGTTTATCGGGTGTTCCGTCTCCCAGCCCAACTGATCGCTTCCAACGGTGTTAGAGTGGGTCTACACCGACGAAATGGATCGGCAACATTATTAAATATGATTTCACTAGTACAGTCAGATAACACGAGCTCATTAACTATGGTATACCGGGTATTAGAAAGCCGAGGGTGATCCGGTCAAGTTGCTTCTCTACGCTATCCAACATCAACGCCTTGAGTCTTGTACAATTCGATGAAACGCCGCCTGAATATGCAATAAAACTCTAACATCCGGCTCCCAATCCTCAGGGCATCCATATCTTAACCTCAAGATCTACCCCTCCACTAGCCAAAACACACCGAATTCCGCTTACTTTACTAGTCTGAACGTCCTTCTTCGAAGTGCCGTTTGTTTCGGCTCCGATGACTTGAGTATTATTGGGCGCCCATCTCAAACAACTTATAAAGTGCGAGTGAGCTTCGTCTATGGTCTTGACACAGCGTCCTTGTTGTTCTAAATCCCAACATCGAATCGTTTTATCGTCTGCGGCGGAAAGGAGATATTTGCCACCGGGATGGAATACTAAGGCGCGGACCCAGTTATCATGACCTGTCTGCAGAGTTAATAACAATGATCAGGCGGTTCTACCAGTATTTTGAAGGATTCTCCTCCCTGCGCCGACCATAATCGAATTGTTTTATCTCTTGAACCTGTGGCGATGAACTTCCCTGGCTCCGTACTGTTTTTCTGCGTTATGGTTAGTGAGGATAAGCGATGCCACTACCAACTTTGGAGTTTGAGCCATTTCGGCCAAGTACAGATAAGCCGACAACGGGGCAAACACGGCACATTCAATAACATGTTCGTGACCTCTCAGCTCGTATTTACTTTCCGTATTCTTACTTTGTGCATCCCAGATACGAGCGACCTTATCTCAGACGCATCCGGGAAGGGAATACCTGATCATTTCCAGCACTCAAGTACAATGAACCATCGTCACTAGAGGACACCTTTCGAATCCAGTCGTTATGCGCGCCGGATATTGTGCGCACACAGTATCCAGACATGACATCCCAGACCTTGATAGATCTGTCTCGGGAACAACTCACTGCCAAATCTCCCCGCGGAGGGACGAACCGTACTGATGATATCGTGTGATCATGGCCGTGGAGTGTTTTTAAGATAGCATAAGCGTTTGTGGAATCCCATAATTTGATCGTGAGATCACTGGAACACGATACTACATCAGCGCGAAACATGGGAAAGATACTGAGTAATTTTCCATCGAAGCTGAAATCGACATCATGGACTTGTTTAGTATGTCCTTTGACCGTTTGTTCGAATTCACCGGTTTCCCAGTCCCAGATCTTTATTGTTGTATCGACCGAAGAACTTGCGACGACGGTAAAGGTTGGGTGAAATGCTAGGCCTGTGATTTGATCGCGATGGCCAGCGAGATTATGTCTTGCGGGAGGACGTGGTAGCCAGGTTGCTGGGTCGAGGCTTTTTTGTCTCATGGACGAGGGTGCTGAGTCTAATTCTGTCTGTAATGCATGCAGTCGAGCTTCTAGGTCCATAATCTATTTCCTTGAGCAAGTTCCTTGAAAGGATTACCTTTTTTTGCAGACGTATTACACTAGTCCATTTCTTCTCAAGAAGGCCCTTGTACCTGGCCTCATCATCACCAATTGCTGTTGACCGTGATCCGTTGGAGGTCTCCAGGGTTGCTAACTCGTCGCGAAGCGCAGAGTAGGACGATTGTAAGTTGGCATTGGATAAATATGAGAGAATTGCTCGGTGCCTACGAAGTCAGCCTTCATCGAAGTTCTGGACGGGATGATACAGTTCATCACGCTGCCGATTTGAAAGAAGCGAGCCGGAAACGTTCATTGAGAATAACTAACACCGTCTTCAATGTTCGTCACTCTGTGTTCAGGTCCAAATGGAGCGCGCTGATTATTTACCACCAACGCCTGCCTGTTCCTGATGCCTGAACCAAACAGAGAGGGTTCGACGAATCTATACCAGTGGCCCGAGAGCAGCGAGAACGCCAGAAGATGTTATTCCTGGAATGCCGTGCACGCGACGGCTGCAGAACGCGAAGACACGGCCGACAGAAGTGTTTGAAGGTGAAGGGGGTTGGATAAATGTCAGGCCCTGGTACGTAACGTAAATAGATATGTAAATAAATGAAGGGGGTAACTAATTAACTGCTATTAACTGGTGGTCACTGGTGTCTGCCTTATCGGACGACACGATCAGAAGCTGTGCCGTCATTGTTGACTCGCCTGCGCACTGAACGGGTGTCCTTCGCTCGCCTCCGGTCTCCAACAACTCTTCGTTCGGAAAGCCGTTTCTTTCGTTCACGGCTACCGCATCCGGACATCCCTTCTTCTGTCCGGAATGGACATTCTTTGCGTCTACTGCTTTGACGTCCTGGTCACCGAACTGGAGAAACGGAGTCCGATGCCCTTTCCGGCGGCGCTCCTTGCCAAGAAGACACCGAATCTGCTTACCAGTGCAGAGTCTGAGTCGCAGGATGTTGTTTCTCTTGATACGAACTAGTGCTTTCTCTCCGCTTAACGTTGTAATGATGTAGTCCGTTGTTTGTCACCTGGAATCTAGTCTCTTCCGGAGGGACCAGGAAACTGCGCGGATGTATCGGGACATTTGAGCCTCTTCCACTACCTCAAGGTTTGAAGAGCTATGCACTCACTGCGTTAGTTCCCTGCCTCGGAAATACTAACCGTAGCGCATTTGATGACTCTCGCTTCGATCCAATATCAAAGAAAGAGGTTGTGAAACTTGAATGCTGGTACCAGCACCCCGTGTCGCAACTTCTTACGCTAGTGTGTCGCTTCTAATCAACTTCGAGACTTGTGCCGATCCACTCGACTGGACTCGTGGTGTCCATGGCATCAGGATCGCATTCCCGCATCCTCAAAGTCTTTCACGTCGACGCCTCAGCGCAACATATCTTCCCGATGTGTGTACTGACCAAAACTGGACGAAAGATGAATGTCTCGAGAGCCTCATGCGCAAAGCCGGATATGACCCAGGGTATAATCGAGGCGCAAATGGGGGATGGCGCAGTGTTCAAGGACTCAAGGTTGAACGATATCGTGCTCTTAAAGGACGAATCTCATACGATGGATATCTTGAGGCAGTCAAGGAACTGTGCAAGCTGAATTAAAGGGCATATGGAATAGAATGTATTAGATGAGCAATAGAGCTCTGACAGATCAATTCGATATAGCAAGCCTGACCCACGCGCGTAAGTCGAAATATAGGATCGAGACCATGAAAGTCCCAGAGATGGTGGGAGAACATAAGAAAATTGAGGACATGTGGCACTAAGGACGAACCTCTCGCAAGTGCTCTAGGAAATGTTCTCATACGGGATTCAGAGGGAATAAATAGTGATGCGACTTATGATTAGATACTTCTTTGGATATCACTTTAACGCTGATGCCCGCTCAATGCTTCTTTTGTCCCATATCGAGAAACTCGTCTTCCTCGGTTTCGATCCCCGCCTCGCTCTCACTTCCTATGTTTTCATCTTGGAGCGTTAGATCCTGATCCTGTGTCGCATCGCTTGCTGCAAGCGTTTGAGAGACGCTTCGCTTCCCTAACTGGATATTGTTACTTCCACTGATCTTCTTTTTGCCATGTAGCATCTGATCCCGTAACAGATCCCTAATTCGATCTCGCTTATCGAGTACCTCTGGACTTTCGATTGTGGACTTCGGATACAAGGCAATATACTTTTCCGTTAATGGGAAGTGTGTCGTGTAATACAGGTCGAGGCTATATTTGTCCACCAGTTCTTTATTTTCTGTGCTCTGATCGTCCTCGTACGCTTTCTGTGCTTGTCGTAACCGTCTGGTAGCTTTCTGCCGCTCTGGATGTTAGAAAGAAAAGGAAAGGTTTTAAGTACCAAAAAATCGTACCATTTGATATCGTTTTGCCATTTTGAGGTCTTGGTTAGCCCTTGTACCCAGCTCGAGCTGGTGTTTGAGCCCGGCCAAGGCACGTTCCTTTTCTTCGCGGACATTGGCCTTAAGTGACCGTTGGAGTAAGCGCTGAATATCCCGTATCTGGATTAGGGGCCGTCACTCTACAGGGAGTACCTCCTTTCTCAGCTTTGCCTGGGACGTTCTGTTACTGCTTTCGTTCTGTCGCCGCCGTTTTCGGGGCCTTGGATTGTCATCCTTTGCTCGAACATCTCCGGCCATGCTAAATCTGCACCAAAAATCTCTGGTAATCCACGGAGAAAACAGTAATTATTTCGCCGGACAGTATCCAGTCCAAAATAGGGTAAGGTGCAAAGATCACCAACAAAGCTCCTCGTCAAAAATTACATAACAGGACCCCTTCACTCAACGGCGCAGAGACACGCATTCGGCAGACATCTGGGTGGCGCATACATGCAAAACGAAAGGAGCAGACACCGCTGTTGAAAGAGGCATCATCGATCCGGCGAGCGGCGACGGAGTAGTAGCCACAGGAAATGTTGCGTAAATATCACTGCGACAACTGCTCTGCGGACATCACAAGCACTACACGGATACGCTGTGCCGCCCCACAGTGTCAAGATTATGATCTCTGTGTGCAATGTACCGCTACTCGAAAGGGACCGGCTGATCCTAGGCTTTGCGCAGAACACGACAGAACACACCCGCCATCCGTACCGTGTTATTGAACAATGCGCGCTGCCCATCATCCATCCCGACTGGAGTGCCGATGAGGAATTACTTCTCATTGAAGCGTCCGAGTCCGTGGGATTGGGGAACTGGGCCGATGTCGCTGAACAGGTCACAAGTCGCTCCAAAGAAGAACTAGAGAAGCATTATCTGGACTGTTACATCAATAGTCCGGAGTATCCCCTGCCGGTGCGCACTCAAATGGGAAACGAGCTGACTGATTCTTAGGTATTAGATACCGTCTACTCAACAGACCCAGGTCTACTACGGGCGCGCAAGAAGCAGCGCATCGACGAACGAAGAGCAGCCTTGAAACAACCTTTACAAGCCAAATTTGAAATCCTCACATCAGCGCCCTCGCGACATGAAATCGCAGGGTATATGCCTGGCCGACTGGAATTTGAGACCGAGTTTTTCAATGAGGCCGATGAACGTGTCAAGGACATGATATTTGATGATGATCCGTATTCGGAAGATCCTGGGGAAGTCGACTTGAAACTTGCTGTGCTCGACATCTATAATCACAACCTTACCAAGCGCGCTGAGAAGAAAAGAGTAATATTCGAACATGGCTTCCTGGACTACAAGAAGAAACAACAATGGGAGAAACGATGGAACAAAGAGGAGAGGGAAATCGTCAATAAAACCAAACCGCTCGCAAGGTTACAAAATGCTGCGGATTATGAAACCCTTGTGGAGGGGTTAGTTTGTACTGCCATCCTAGGTATAGCATCTGATTTTAGCGGAGAACAAGTTGCGACATCGAATTCTTGAGTTGCAGGAATATCGACGGAACGGGTGTGTAACGCTGGAACAAGGCGCCAAATATGATCGAGACAAAGCTGCCAGGGTATATGTCATTAAAACAAAACTAACCTTAGCAAAACTCTCTACGCACCAGCTCGCAGCTATTCTCTACAACATTACCTTCACGATACTCCCGTCCGATGCAGCGTCCTCCTTCAACAGCTGGTTTGAACGACGACCTCGGCTTGATTGCCCACCCATCCCGTGAATCGACTCCAAATCTTACCGCAAACCACCCCAGCCTGAATCCCAAACAACCTCGCAAACCCGCCAATCCTCTCAACATCTCCAACGCCGCAGATCTTCATCTTCTGTCAGCCTCGGAACAAACTCTTTGCTCTCAGTTACGTATTCTTCCCAAATCGTATCTCGTCATTAAGGAAACCTTGTTCCGCGAGCTATTACGAACGGGAGGCACATTACGAAAACGACAAGCTAGGGAACTGATAAAGATTGATGTAAATAAAACGGCCAGAATCTTTGAGTTCTTTCAGCAGCAGGGATGGTTACGGTGGCCCGGCGTCGCTCAACAACATCTTGATAAAACTGCCAAGGACAAGGTTCTGGGGGTACCTAATGGGCTGGGGAAGGAGAACGGAGGT
>Ga0182024_10007023_pt1 | contig 24455 bp, 19 predicted proteins | sample P32metaG_FD_120480 | JGI IMG/M metagenome (GOLD analysis project Ga0182024, IMG submission 120480) | Permafrost microbial communities from Stordalen Mire, Sweden - P3-2 metaG (Illumina Assembly) | ecosystem: Environmental > Terrestrial > Soil > Wetlands > Permafrost | place: Sweden: Stordalen...
GCCCGCTCCATCGCGGCCCTCAAGTAAGATTCCATGCTTCGCATGGTCTCCTAATCTCGCCGCCCGCAAAGCGGACATATCGTGTGCTATCTCAACCGGACATATCATGTGCTAACGACAGGCGCACTGGAGGCTCTGGCATTGGTGGCGAATTGGGGTTACCCTGTGGGGCGATGCGCGCCGCATTATCAGTTGTCGTCGCAATTTTTGCCTTTAGCGCGGCTGCCGTCTTGGCACAGAATTGCCCGCTGCCTCCTGTCTTGCAGCCCCTGCAGCCTGGAATCGACATTTTCACCGATAAGCAGGAAGCGGATCTGGGCGACGCGATGGCGGAGCAGGCTGCGCCTCGCCTCAAGATCATCGAGAACGATGCCCTCGCGGACTATCTGCGCGCGCTGGGCAATCGATTAGTGCAGCACCTGCCGCCGACAAACTTGAACTTCCGTTTTTATCTGATCGATCTTCCCGAACCGAATGCATTCAGCATTGCCGGTGGCCGAGTGTATGTTGCCCGCAAGTTGATTGCGATGACGAAGAACGAAGACGAGCTGGCGGGCATTCTTGCCCACGAATATGGGTCACATAGTGACTCATCAAACGGGAATCTATATGACCCAGCGTTTTCGGGAAGTGCTGGGCGTGACTCAGGTGGGCGATCGCGCGGATGTGTCTGAGAAGTTCCACCAGTATCTGGAGAACTCCCGCCGGAAACCTACGCACGGGGAGAGCGAACAGAAAGAGCAAGGGGCAGCCGATCAAGTCGGGTTGTTTGCCGCGTTCCGCAGCGGCTACTCGCCACAAGCCTTCGTCGACATCCTGGACCGCCTGCAGGAAACGCACGGACAAACAGGGAGCTGGCTGACGGATTTCTTCGGCGCCACCAGGCCTGAGCAGCGCCGCTTGCGGGAAGTGATCAGGGGCATGATCGCGCTGCCACCTGGCTGCGCCGACCCGAGGCCTGCTTCTAGCGCAGAAGCGTTTGGGAAATGGAAAGAGCAAATTGTTGATTACACTGCCAGCGCCGGCGAGGAAGTGCTGCCCGGGCTTATTTTCCGAAATACGCTCAAGCTGCCCCTGCGGCCGGATGTTTCCAACTTCCGCTTTAGCCCGGACGGGAAACATTTCATTGCCCAGGACGAAGGGGCATCCATATCTTGACGCGCGAACCACTGGCCGTGCTGTTTTATGTTCCAGCGCCGGATGCGTATAACGCGGAATTCACGCCTGATTCTCAGTCATTCATCTTTTACACGCGCTTATTGCGCGTGGAAACCTGGAGTATTCAAGGGCAGACTCGCACTGCCGTACATGAAATTTTGATGCGCGAACCTTGCCTGCAGAGTGCGCTGTCGTTTGATGGCAAAACCCTGGCTTGCTTGAACGCTCAGCGTGATTTGGTTCTGCTGAATGTAGCGAGCAGCACTCCGATCCTCACGAAAAAACAATTTTGGGTTCCATCGTTTGGAGAAGCGATCGCATTGATGATGCGGGTGCTTCAGCCGCAGGAAGACTTGGAGGAAATTAAGTTCATTCGGATGCAGTTCTCACCAGACGATCACTACTTTCTGGCAGGACATTCCGCCAATCATGTCGCTTATGACCTCATGAGCCGACGAGAGGTCGGACTGCCAGGATCGATTCGAGATCATGTTGCCGATGGATTCACGTTCCTTGGACCGGATCGAATTGTAGTAATCGATTCGAGAGAGCCCGAGAAATCTCCAATTCTGCGGTTTCCGTCGGGGGAGCGACTGGATCAGTTTCGGCTGGCGCGGGGACTCACACTTCGCGCAGTAGCGCATGGCGACTACTTGTTAGTAGGGCCTCTTAAGGACCACCCGCTTGGGCTGATGGATCTGACATCAAAACAGATTCCAATTTCCTTTAAGCGGGGTATGGCGGACGTCTATGACAGCGTGTTGGTGAATGAACGGCTCAATGGTGAAGTGGCGCTATACCCTGTCGGCAAGAAAGAGCCGAGCGCAACCGTTACGTTGCCACAAGCCAGACTCGGGAAGTTGCGGGCTGCAGCTGTGTCCCCCGATCTGGAGTGGATCGCTATTTCGAGCCGCTCGCGCGGTGCACTATGGAACGTGTCGCACAACGTCCGCGTACAGTACGTGCGGGGCTTTCAAGGCGCCTGGTTTTCTAGGGACAATATGCTCTACGCAGATTTTCCCAAGCTCCAGGAAACGCCACGGGCCGTCGGGACACTGCCTGAGACCGGCAGCGAAGTGAGGGCAAGTTATAAGTTGGGTGACATCGTGGCCAGACAGCTGGGCGAGTTTTTCTTGGTTACGACGCCGAAAGACAAAAACCCGCGCTGGAATTGCGACGTTGAGGTGAGGGATATCGCAACGAACAAGCCGGTGTGGTCGCGTCACTTTGCGCACGAGGTACCGAGCCTCAGCTTGAATTCCGCAGCGGGTACGGTCCTGTTGGGTTGGTCACTGGCCGAACCGGGAGGGCACGACGAGTTACAGAGTTTTCCTGATGTGAAGAGCCTGGCGAGCAGAGAGGATTATCTGTATGAACTGGTCGACCTCCACAAAGGTATCGCTTCGGGTAAAGTGCTAGTCAAAACGAACAAACGCTCCATTCGTCTTGAGGGCGGTGGTTCGGACGGCGACTGGGTCGTGCTGATCGCGACCGGAAACCAGATTCTTACTTTTTCGCTGGCCAGCGGTCTCGAGAGAGGACATTTTTTCGGGACTGCTCCCGTCGTTGTGGCGTCGGCGGGGTTGTTGGCGGTGGAGAAGGACGCGAAGGAACTCGACCTCTACGATCTGGATTCGCAGCAGTTGCGGCGCCGCTTTGTTTTTTCTGATCCGATTGCCCTTAAGCGCATGTCCGACGACGGCAAACGCTTGCTGGTTCTCACTGCGAGTCAGACTGCATACCTTCTGGATACCACTGCGCCAAACTGACTGAGACAGGGTGTGCTTCTTGGTAGGAGAACACCTCACTCGGTCGCGCCGCTACTTGCGTGCCGCGCTGCGTCCGAGCGCGACCAGGAAGATTGCGCTTTTTCCCCGGGCGTGGGGGGAGAAGAAGCTGACTACATCGTCGTCATAGAAAGTCAGGCCGCTGGCGCCGAGGCTCTGGGCGTAGGCGGCCAGATAAAGTTTGCCGCCTAGAATGCCGGCTTCCAGTTGCACGGCGCGATATCCGCGGTTTCCGTAGCGCTCCAGAATCTTCTTCAGGTCGGCCAGGAAGAACACGTCGACGGCGGCGTCTGCGGGGATCTGTTGCTCGAGTCCTAGGTAGCCGGCCTTTTCGCGGAAGTCTCCGAGCTTCAGCAGTTCGAGTTGCTTTTGGTCCCAGTGGTAAACGTAGGCTCCGGCAGGCACCCCTAGCACGTTGTTTACGATCAGATACAGATCGTTGAGATGGTTTCCGAAACGGTCGAGAAAGTCGGCGGGAATTCCGCGCGTGGCTCGGTCGAGCAGCGTCGAAAGCTGCGGCAGGGTGAGGGGATCGCGCGCGAACTTTCGGGCAGAGCCGCGGCGCGAGATTACCTGCTCGATGGAGTCGGGAGGAATGCGGGAGTCATCGAGGGGCTGCAGCGGAGTGATGGTTCCCTTCGGGGAGGGAAATTCGTGCGACGGCGTCTTGCCGCGCCAGGCCGCTACCTCGTCGGCTGAATCGACCGACGAGGCTTCGTGCATTTTGCGCATGGCGGGATATTCGACTTCTTCTTCCGAGTAAGGGACGATTGGTAACTCGAGCGGAGTAATCGCGGGCGACTTGGATGGCATGGCCTGCGTTTGGCCAATGGGAGCCAGTGAGAATGCGACTTCGCGCTTGGTGTCGAGACCGAGCAGGGCATTGACTTCGGAATCGACGAAACCAGTGATGACCTTGGCGGGAAGGGTTGAAGCTGCCGACATTGCCAGGAGATTGGCGAGGATGGTGCCGTTGTCCCAGCCGAAATGGCGGTAGGTGCGGGAGTGATATTTCCACGCGTTGCGCCAGTAGGTGCCGGTGCAGATGATCGTTACCGGGGCGTGCGCTACAGATGAGTCGCTGCCCGTGGCGTCGACAAGGGCCTGGCGGAAATCGCCGGAGCGGAGTTGGCGCAGACCGAATTCGGCGGTGCCGAAATGGTAGACGCCGGCCGCAAGACCCGGAGGATTCTTGACGCCGGGCACCACTCTGCCCGGAAGTTCGGTACAGACGACGTAGAGTTCGATTTCGTAGAGGGCGCCGGTGCAGGCGGCGGCGCGAAAAAAAGTTTCTCCCTGCGGATGTTTCTTGCTGCGAATGACTCCGGCGGAGAAGAACAGCAGCTGCGCCAGCGTTTCGAGATCGGGAATGGTTTCCGCTTGCGAGGGAGCACTCGGATCTGCTATCGCGGACAGCGCAGCGCGGCGCGTTTCATGGAAATCCCGCGGAAGGCGCGTGACTTCGAGCGTGGGGTAGATTTTGAACAGGAGAGGTTTGTTCTCCCAGTCAAGCGAGTGCGGATGCATACGCAGACTTTGATAGGAGTGCTTGGTGCCGCTGTGATACTGCAAGGCGGCGTCGAGGTAGTCGTTCTGGTGATCGATCTCGCTCAAAAGAAGCGCTCCATGAATTAGATGCGCTCAGCGGTAAGCGCTGGGGGGCAGGCCGGTGATGCGGATTCCGGCGTGGCCTTTGTGGCGGATGTTCATGCCGACGAGCAATGCGGTGATCTGCTCGACGATGCGTGCGTTTTCAAGTTTGCCGCCGTCGATGCCGCGTACGCCGGGAATTTTTGCCGCGAGTTCGCGGGTGAGTTGCGCGGCGTCGGGATCGTCGCTGCAAACAATGACGTCGCAGTCGAGCGGGGTATCGGTGCCGAGCAGGTCGGCGGAAACATTGTGGAAGGCAGCGACCACGCTTACGCCATCGGGAACGAGTTCGGCGGCCTGCTGGGCGGCGGAGCCTTGCCAGACGCCAAGAGTGCGCGAGGCGCGTCCGCCCACGCCGACTGCCAGGGGCACAGTGGCATCGATGAGGATGCTGCCCTCGGTTATGGCGGGCTTGAGTTTCTTGAGAAGCGAGGCTTGACCTTCGAAGGGAACGGTCAACATCAGAATGTCGGCGGCGGCGCAAGCGGCGCTGTTTTCCATGCCCGATATCTTTGCTTCGCCTCCAATTCTTTGCTGGATGGATGCGGCGGCCTGTTGCGCGCGTTTTTCGTCACGTGAGCCGATGATGATGGTTTCTCCGGCGCGCGCCCAGCGCAGGGCAAGTCCCATGCCGGCGGGGCCGGTGCCCCCGATCACGGCGATCGGGCGAGCGCCTATGAGACTGGAGTTCATGCGAATTCAGCCTCGAGCGATTGTTCGGCGGTACATTCCTCTTCATTGAGCGGAAGTTTGATGTTGATGCGCGAGTAGGTGGTGTTGCGCTCGGCGGGGATACGACCCATCTCCAGAATCAGCGATTGAAAATCTTCCGGGCTGGTGTACTGGCCGGCGGTGGCTCCGGCTTCGCGGGAAATATTTTCTTCCATCAGGGTGCCGCCGTAGTCGTTGGCGCCGGCATGCAGGCAGAGTTGTGAGAGGCAGCGATTCAGCTTCACCCACGAAACCTGAATGTTGTTGATGGAGCCGGCGAGCAGCAGGCGGGCCAATGCGTGAACTTTGAGGTGCTCGGCCAGCGTTGGGCCGGTGCGCGCCAAGCCTTGATGAAAGAGCAGCGTGTTCTGATGGACGAAGCCAAGGGGAACGAACTCGGTGAAGCCTCCGGTTTCGGATTGGATGTCGCGCAACAGCAGCATCTGGCGGACCCAGTGCGCGGGAGTTTCGGTGTGTCCGTACATCAGAGTCGATGTCGTGCGGATGCCGCAGCGATGCGCGGTGCGGATGACCTCGACCCATTGCGCGGTGGAAAGCTTGTTGGCGGAGAGGATGTGGCGAATCTGGTCGTCGAGAATTTCGGCGGCGGTTCCGGGGAGCGTGCCGAGTCCGTTGTCGCGCAGCATGGAAAGATAGTCGGCCAGCGGCATGCCGGTGAGTTCGACGCCGTAGACGATTTCCATCGGTGAGAAGGCATGGATATGCATGCGCGGGACGGCGTTCTTGATGGCGCGGAGAATGTCGCGGTAGTGGAACTTTGGCAAGTCGTGGGGAAGACCGCCCTGGATGCAGACTTCGGTGGCGCCCAGTTGCCAGGCTTCCACCGCTTTTTGCGCCATCTGATCGAGGGTGAGGAAGTAGGTGTCGGACTCGCGGGGGCCGCGACTGAAGGCGCAGAATTTGCATCCGACGAAACAGATGTTGGTGAAATTGATGTTGCGGTTGACCACGTAGGTGACGATGTTGCCTGCAAGTTCGGCGCGGAGGAGGTTGGCGGCGACCAGCAGGCCGAGGAGATCGTCGCCTTCGGAGTTGGCGAGCGCGTACGACTCTTCCAGCGACAAGTCAGCGCCGTTTTGAGTTTCGAGGACTTTCTCAAGAGAAGAGCGCAACGCGGGACCCAGGCGTGGTGTGATGTCAGACCAGTCGAGGGAATAAAAAGATTCCAGTTCCGGGGAAGCGAATTCGCGGGACATGGGTTCTTCCGACCTCCGGGGCTAAAAGCCCAAATCTTTAATCAGGGTTCTTATCGCAGCGCTGAAAGCGCTGCGCCACCCCAAAAGCAGGAACCGTCCAAATAAGAACTGTTCAAGCAAGAATCATCCAACACAGTCTACCGGAATAGATCGGTAGATGCAGGGCGCAAGAGGTCGCGGACTTTTCCCGGTCCCGGGGGGTAGCGGTAGCCGCGGACGATGCAGGCGGGGGCACGGTTGAGTTTGCCGCACACGAGACCCGCGGCGCAGGCTAGTTCGTCGGCGACGGCCTCGACGCTGGCGCGCAGTTTGTAACCGTGGGAATCACGGCGGCCGCGGTCGTCGCGCAGCGGCTTCATTCCGGCGATGCCGATGGCGAACTCGGTCAGGCCTTCTCGCCAGGGACGGCCGAAGCTGTCGGTGATGATGACGGGGATTCCGATTCCGGTGCGACGTTTGAGGGCGCGGCGAAGGCTGGCAGCGGAGCGGTCTGAGTCTTCAGGGAGCAGCAGTGCGTGACTGCCACCGTTGACGTTGGAGACGTCGACGCCGCTGTTGGCGCAGAGAAAACCGTGGTGTGTCTCAGTGATGAGGACGCCGTTTTTGCGGCGGATGATGGTGCGGCTCTCGCGCAGGGCTAACTCGATCACGCGGGCATCGAGGGCATATTGTTTCGCCCAGAGGATGGATGCGGCGGAGGGATGGATCATGGCAAGATCGACCAGGCGGCCTTCGGATTTGGAGACGATTTTGTGTTTCACCACCAGGATGTCGCCGGATTGGAGGCGGAGGCGGCGTCGGCGAAGGGATTCGAGTAGTTTGTCGGGGAGCGAATCGCCGGGGCGGATTTCGTCTTGGATTGGAATCGGGATCAGGCGAAGTTCATCGGAAGACTCAGGCTGGAGTTTCTTTCGCGCCACTTAATCCTCACTGGAAAAAAAATTATCGAAGCGCTGCCACACTCAAAATCAGTTTTTCCCGCAAACTGAGACGGAACGACGCTGTGAAGAATTGCCGACGGTGGAATTCGAATCGTATCAGGACTTGTTACAGCCTCCTAGGGAGCATGCAAAATCTCAATTGGCTGCATGCAAAGAATAACTAAGGCTAAATGTCTAAGCTTATTGACCACGACGGAACGTTCTCGTACTCTAGCTGCTAGGATGTTGTCTCATTTCCATCATCGCCATCACCATCACGCGCATAGCGCGACGGCGGCGATGTGCACCTGAGATTGCATCTTTGATCTAAACAGCACTTTTCAGGAGTTTCGGCCCGCTGACGCGAAAACGCTCAGCGGGCTTTTTGTTTTGCAGGAAAGGAAGTACGGGTATGGATGGAGAATTTGATTTCGACAAAATGAGCGGATTGCTTCCCGCCGTGGTGCAGGACTCCTCCGACGGGGAAGTCCTGATGGTGGGTTTTATGAATCGCGAGGCACTGCAGCGCACGCTGGAGCAAGGGTATGTGACGTTCTTCAGCCGGACTCGCCAGAAATTGTGGATGAAGGGCGAGAGTTCGGGAAACCGGCTGCGGGTCGTCTCCGCCCATACGGATTGTGACCGCGACACTTTGCTGCTGCGCGTGCAAGTGGAGGGAGTGGGACTAGTCTGCCACCGCGGGACTCGGTCGTGTTTCACCGAACCCGTTTCTCAACCTGCATCGGAAACGACAGCGGCGCTTCCGAAGGAGGCGCGATGAAGCTACGCATTGGAATTCCCAAGGGCAGTTTGCAGGAGGCGACCTTAGAGCTATTCGCGCGAGCCGGACTGCCGGCATACACCAATGGCCGATCGTATTTTGCCAGCACTTCAGACCCGGAGATTGATTGCATGTTGATTCGGGCGCAGGAGATGGCCCGGTATGTGGAGCACGGCGCCATTGACGCGGGCCTGACCGGGTTCGACTGGGTAGTCGAGAGCGGACTGGAAGTGGCCACTGTGAGTGACTTGATCTATGCCAAGCGCAGCCGGGGCAAAGTGCGATGGGTGCTGGCGGTCCCGGAGGATTCTTCTGTTCAGCGCGCGGAGGATCTTTCGGGAAAAATCGTTGCCACCGAGCTGGTGAAAGTCACGCGTGACTACTTCCTAGAAAAAGGCGTGGAGGTACGGGTGGAGTTTTCGTGGGGAGCCACGGAAGTCAAGCCGCCCATGCTGGCGGACGCCATTGTGGAAGTGACCGAGACTGGCAGTTCGCTCAAAGCTAATCGGCTTCGTATTCTGGAGACGGTGCTGGAATCGAACACGCAGTTGATCGCCAACAAGGGCTCATATGCCGATCGCGAGAAACGACGAAAGATCGACAATCTTGCTCTGATGCTGCAAGGGGCAATGGAAGCGCAGGACCGCGTGGGATTAATGCTGAATGTGCGCAAGGAAAACCTGGCGGCGGTGCTCGCCGTTTTGCCCGCGCTGCAGAAGCCGACGATTTCTCATCTGAGCGATGAGGATTGGCTCGCGGTGAACACGGTGATCGACGAAGGCGCCGCGTGGGACGTCATACCTCGGCTCAAAGAGGCGAAAGCTCAAGGCATCGTCGAGTATCCGCTGAATAAGGTGGTGCTGTGATGCGGATCGCTTCCGGGCGCGAGGCCGATGCCATGGTTGAACGGCTCGCCGCGCGAGGAGCGCGACTCAGCGGGTTGGAGCCGCGAGTGCGGCGCATCATTGATGGTATCCGCCGCGGCGGGGAGCGATCGCTTCGAAAATATGCAGAGCGGTGGGATGGGCTGCGCGCGAAACAATCTCTGCGAGTGCCTGACGAGGAAATGGCGGCGGCGCGGCGAATGATTTCTCCGGCGCTGCGCAAGTCTCTTCGTCAGGCTGCGCAGAACATCCGCCGTTTCTGTGAGTGGCAAAAGCCCCAGAGCTGGATGCGGACCCGCGGCGGAATTTCTGTCGGGCAATTGGTGCGTCCTGTGGAATCCGTGGGCTGCTATGTGCCGGGCGGGCGCTATCCGCTGGTTTCCACGTTGCTGATGACCGTGATTCCGGCGCAGGTCGCGGGCGTGAAGAACATTCGTGTGGTGTCGCCGAAGCCGTCGCCGGAAGTTTTGGCAGCGGCCGCGATGCTGGGCATGCGCGAGTTTTATCGCGTGGGCGGGGCGCAGGCCATCGCGGCATTGGCATATGGGACCAGCAGTATTCCGCGGGTGGACAAGATTGTGGGGCCCGGAAACGCGTTTGTCACGGTTGCGAAGAAGCTAGTGTCGTTCGACTGCGCGATTGATTTTCTGGCGGGGCCTACGGAAGCCGTTGTTCTTAGCGACTCTGGAATTCCAGAATTCATTGCAGCCGATTTGGTCGCGCAGGCCGAGCATGATGCCGAGGCGCTGGCTTTGTTTATCACGGCGTCTCCGGGGTTGGCGCGATCGGTGAGGCTGAGTGCGGCGAAACTTGCGAGGGGGAATCCAACCGCTGAGGAATCTTTGGGCGCGCGGGGCGCGATACTTGTAGCGGCGTCGCGCGAACAGGTACGGGAGTGGGCCAATCGGATTGCGCCGGAACACATTACCGTTGCGGCGGACGACTTGCCGTTTATTCAGAATGCAGGCTCGATATTCGTGGGCGAATACTCGGCGCAGGCGGCGGGTGATTACGCTTCCGGACCGAACCATGTGTTGCCGACTTCGGGGCAGGCGAGATTTCGAGGAGGTCTGAGCGTGGCGGATTTTGTGAAGGTCATTACGGTGCAGCAGCTTTCCGCCGAGGGGCTGAGGAGGATCGCACACGCGATCCAATGTCTTGCCGAGGCAGAAGGACTGCCTGCGCATGCGCAATCTGTCCGGCTGAGGTGCGAACATGCTTAGTCCACGGGAAGCAGTGCGGACGCTGTCGTCGTACCACCCTCCGCTGGCGGGCCGGGATGGGCTGCGTCTGGATTTCAACGAAAATACTGTGGGGTGCTCGCCGCGTGTGCTCGAACGCCTGCGGCAATTGGGTCCGGAACAACTGGCAAGGTATCCGGAGCGCGAGCCGGTGGAAGCGACAGTGGCGGAGTTCTTAGGGATCACGGCGCCAGAACTGCTGTTGACGAATGGGGTGGATGAAGCCATCCATCTGCTGTGTCAGACCTACCTTGAAGCGGGCGACGAAGCGCTCATTGTTGTGCCTACGTATTCCATGTACCGAATTTATATGATGTCGGCGGGAGCGCAGGTCAGCGGCGTTCCGGCGGGCGAGGGTTTTCATTTCCCTGCCGACGATCTGTGCGACCGCATTACGGCGCGCACGCGGTTGATCGCCATCGCTAATCCAAACAATCCCACGGGAACGGTGGCGCCTGCGGCTGCTCTGTTGCGAATCGCTCGCTCGGCTCCGGATGCGGCTGTGCTGGTCGATGAAGCGTACTTCGAGTTTTATGGGCAAAGCATGCTGGCTACGCGCAACGAGTTCGCCAACCTGTTTGTGGCGCGCACGTTTTCTAAAGCATATGGGTTGGCGGGGCTGCGCATTGGCGCATTAGTTGGTAATGCAGACCAAATGCGCGTGGTGCGGCGGGTCAGTTCGCCCTACAACGTGAACGCGGTTGCGCTGGCTTGCCTGCCCGAGGCGCTTGGCGATCAAGCTTACATTCAACAGTATGCTAGCGACATTCGCGAGTCACGGGCTCGCCTGGACCGAGCCCTTGAGGCCAACGGAATTAAATTCTGGCCCAGTCAGGCGAACTTCGTGCTGGCGTGCGTCGGCGCGTCGGCGTCTTTTGTCGAGCACATGCGGCGGCGCGGCATCCTGGTCCGCGACCGTTCGAGCGATCACGGGTGTGAAGGATGCGTGCGCATCACACTTGGCCCGAGGGCGCATACGGATCGTTTGCTCACCGCGCTGCAGGAAACGTGCGAAGAGCTGGGGATGGCGCAAGGAGCGTCGCGGCGATGAGAAAAGGAAGCATCAAGCGGGTCAGCAAAGAGACGCAGATTCAGATCTCGCTCACCATTGAGGGGCGCGGGCGCTACCAGGTTTCCACCGGCATCCGCTTTTTTGACCACATGCTGGAACTGTTTGCGCATCATGGCGGCTTCGATTTGAAGCTGATGGCGCGCGGCGATCTCGACGTCGACCAGCATCATACGGTGGAAGATGTTGGGATCGTGCTCGGGCAGGCGTTTGATAGGGCGCTGGGCAGCAAGCGCGGCATCCTTCGTGCCGGATACTTTCTGATGCCGATGGACGAAACTATGGGCATGGCCGCCGTGGATTTCTGCGGGCGCACCGCCGCCGTTGTCGATACCAAGGTGCACACGCGACTGGTCGGCGACCTGCAGGCGGAACTTGTTCACGACTTCTTTGAGGGGTTTGCCCGGGGCGCACGGGCCAATGTTCATGTGCGCGTGCTTTATGGGCGATCGAGTCACCACAAGATTGAGGCGCTGTTCAAAGCGTTTGCGCGGGCGCTACGCGCGGCTTGTTGGCGGGACCGGCGCATGGCGCGCCTCCTGCCAAGCACTAAAGGAGTGCTGTGATGATCGCGATCGTGGATTACGGCGCCGGAAATCTGGTGTCGGTGGAGAAGGCGCTGGACTGGCTGGGAGAGGAGTGCGAGATTACTTCCGATCCCGGGCAGGTTGCGAAAGCTTCGAAAATCGTGCTCCCGGGCGTGGGTCACTTTGCTTCGACGGCGGCGCTCGGGCGCTCAGGCTTGCAGGATGCCATTGCCGATGCAATCGGCCGCGGAATTCCATTTCTGGGCATCTGCGTGGGGATGCAGTGGATGTTTCAGCGGAGCCAGGAATCCCCGGAGACGCCTGGGCTGGGCCTGTTGGACGGCGAATGCGAGCGCTTTCCTGCAAGCGTGAAATCGCCGCATGTGGGATGGAACCAGCTTGAGGTTGCCTCGTCCTCACGGCTGTTGCGCGGTGTATCGTCGTCATCGTTTGTGTATTTCACGCATTCTTTTCGTGCGCCAGTGAGCGACACGACGGTGGCGTGCTGCGAGTACGGCGGGAGGTTTTCCGCAGCGGTGGAGCAGGATCATCTATTTGGGGTGCAATTTCATCCCGAAAAATCCGGGGAGATCGGTTTGAAGATACTGGGCAATTTTTGTGCGCTCTGACATGCTGACGAAACGCATTATCGCTTGCCTGGACGTGGACGGCGGCCGCGTGGTGAAGGGCGTGCAGTTTGAAAATTTGCGCGACGCGGGCGACCCGGCGGAACTGGCGAAGGCGCACAGCGCGTCCGGCGCGGACGAAATCGTGCTTCTGGATATTTCGGCAGCGCACGAGCGGCGTGCCACGCTGCTCGACACGGTGCGCCGGGCCGCGCGCCAGTTGTTCATTCCATTCACGGTGGGGGGTGGAATTCGCACTCTGGAGGATGCAGCAGCGGTATTCTCGGCGGGCGCGGACAAGATCAGCATTAATTCCGCGGCCCTTGCTGATCCGACCTTGATCACCCGAATCGCGTCGCGCTTCGGTTCGCAGGCAGTAGTCGTCGCCATTGATGCCAGCCGCGCGGACGGCACGTCGCGCTGGGAAGCATTCACGCATGGCGGACGGACAGCTACCGGGCGCGAGGCGGTTGCGTGGGCCGAGGAGGCGGAATCGCGCGGCGCCGGAGAAATCCTGTTGACTTCGATGGACCGCGATGGAACGGGCTCGGGGTTCGATTGCCAGTTGACGCGAGCCGTGGCCGACTCGGTTCGGATCCCCGTGATTGCCTCTGGCGGCGCGGGCGGCGCACAGCATTTTGTGGAAGTATTCCGCGAAGGGCATGCCGACGCCGCGCTGGCCGCGTCCATTTTTCATTACGGTTTCAGCCGGCTCGTGGACCTCAAGCAACAACTTGGCTCGCAAGGAATTCCGGTGAGGTGGCCATGCTGATCCCCTCGATCGACCTGATGGGCGGCAAAATTGTCCAGCTGGTGCAGGGCAGGAGGAAAGCGCTGGAGTTCGAGAACTTCGAAGCGTGGGTGGAACGCTTCTCGAAGTATCCGCTGGTACAGCTGATTGATCTCGACGCCGCCATTGGGACTGGGGACAACGTCGAACTGGTTCGCGAATTGGCTCGCCAGTTGCCGTGCCAGGTGGGTGGAGGTATCCGGTCGATAGCGGCTGCGGAGTCTGCACTGGCAGCGGGAGCTCAGCGGGTGATCATCGGATCGGCGCTGTTCGCTCAGGACAAACTGGATAATGACTTCGCAAAAGCGATGGCCGGCGCGGTCGGGTCCAGCCGGCTGGTTTTCGCTCTCGATGCGATTGGCGGTCGAGTGGCGATCCACGGATGGCGCAAGGTGACCGACGTCAGCCCGCTACAAATGGTGCAGGCGCTCGAGCCCTGGTGCGGCGCGTTTCTCTACACGCATGTGGAGACGGAAGGTTTGTTGCAGGGATTCCCACAAAAGGTGGTCCGTCCGTTGCGAGAGGCCACTGCCAGACAACTCATTGCGGCGGGCGGAATCAGCTCTCAAAAAGAAATCAACGAATTGCATGCCATCGGCGTGGATGCCGTGGTCGGAATGGCGATCTACAAGGGCCTGCTGCCTGGGTTCGTCGTTTCTGGCGGATGAGAGTTCCGCTTGGCGAGTCATTCCTGTTCGCAGGCGTTCGCCTTCACGCCCTCACGTCGTAACGCGGTTATAAAGATCGCTAAAGCGATGCACGGAGGGGCGAAGGCTGCTTTATACTTCGGGCGATGCAGGCTTTGGTCTACACCGCTCCCCGCAGGGTCGAACTCGAACAGCGTCCCCGTCCTGAACCGCAGGAGGGGGAAGAGGAGATTGCCGGGGTCTGCGGGTCAGACATTTCGGGATTTCTGGGGTCCAGCGCTCTGCGGCGTCCACCGCTGGTTCTGGGCCATGAATTGGTTGGCCGGCGTCAAGATGGACGGCGAGTTGTGGCGAATCCGCTGGTGAGCTGCGGTCACTGCGACGCTTGCATGTCGGGCGCGCAGAATCTGTGTGACTCGTGGAAGTTGCTGGGGCTCGGGACTACTCCGGGTACCTTTGCCGATACGTGGCGTTGCCTTCAATGCAACTTTACGAGGTTCCGGATTCTCTTACGGCGGAGCAGGCAATTCTGGCCGAGCCGCTCGCTAACATTGTCCACTTGCTTCGGATCGTTTCGCCGCCACCATTCTTCCGGCTGGCGATTCCGTTACCGAACAGTTCCGAAATGATTTTCATTGAGGGCGCGGAGAGGAAACCGGGGAAATGCGTCGCAGAGATCTTTTAAAAGGTGCGGTACTCCTCCCGGCACTGGCTCGAGCCGACGTTGCCACTCGCTTCGGCCAGGACTGTGACTTCGGCTTTGGATCGGCGTTTGGAGAACGTCTGGATCAGGGCCCGTTTGATATCGACCAGGACCAGGGTTGGCAAACGGTGCTGTTTACAACGCCCTCCGAACGGCCTCTGCGTAATCCGGGACTCGGCCTGGTCGGCTATAGCTGGGAAGAGAGCGGGCCGTCTCTGGCAGCGCGGGCGGGAAGGGAATCAGTCGAGCAGCACGTGGAAAAGATCTCGAGCTTGCCGTTCGTGGATGTTCTCTACATTCGCTGCGATTGGCGCAATGTGCAATCGCGACCCGGGCGACTCGATCTCGATCCGGTGTGGGGATTGACCCTGGATGCAGCGAAACGCAAAGGACTTCGAGTCGCGTTTCGCGTTCAGCTGTCTAACACTTCGTTTCAGCCGGAACAGGTTGCGCTTCCTCCCTTCCTGCGCGATCGCGTGCCGCTGGTAAAAATCGGACGCATCCCCGGAAAGGGAGATGCGGAATATAGGGAACCGCGCTATGACCATCCGGAATTTCAGAAAGCGTTCACGGAGCTGAACGATCTACTGGCTGCCGAATTTGAGGGCAATCCCCTGATTGAATGGGTGGACCTGATGCAGTACGGGTTCTGGGGCGAGGGCCACACCAGCAACTTTCCCAATCCTTTTCCCGACTACGTGACGGCGCAGCGGACCTCGGTGAGCATGACGGCGAAGCAACTCGGAGCCTGGAAAAAGACGCCGCTCGCAGTCAACACGCAGCCCGACATTAGCAATGTGGGGAATCGCACCGTGATTGACATGGCGGTGCGGGCGGGTGCGTGGATGCGCTCGGACAGCATTATTGTCGAAGAGCCAATCCAGATCGAAGAACTGGCCAATAGGCCACCCTGGCTGGCGGCCATCCTGGAAGATGGCTACTTCCGCCAATACGACACGCAGAAATTGAAACAGGACGCCGCCGGAATCAACGTACTGGAGAATTATATGCTGCACGTTCCGGATCTGCGGGCGAATTATTGGTCGCTGTGGACCGAGGCCGACAATCTGGCGCGTTACAGCGAAATGTATCCCCGTGGTTTCGAGCGTCTGCGGACCAGTATTGGATACCGCCTGCGGCCTTCGTGGGTATGGCAACGCAAGCGCTATGACACTTTCGAAATGATCGTGTGCGTGAGCAACCGGGGAGCGGCTGGAGTTCCGGGCGTACTCTGGCTGCACTTGGAGAGTCCAGACAGGAAACTAAGTTTGCGCGGAGCACTGGACGCAGGGCATCCTCACGGCGGCGGAATCCGACAAGCTTCTTTTCTTCTTCCGAAAGGTTACAGCGGCAAGGTTTCTCTGTCCGCCCAGGTTGAGATGCGTCCGGGTGTGAAAAAGCCCGTTGCTTGGGCCTGTGAACAGCCGGTCAACCCGGACGGCTCGATCACCGTGGAGCTCAAGCGCGAGAGCGATCCTGGTTGGCGGAAGGGCGTCTAATATGAAGGCTTTCCTGCGGCGCCCACCTACACACGTATCGCAGGAGCTCTATGCCCAGTGAGTTGAAACGTATTTTCTTGGCTCCAGCTCCGCGTGCCGTGTCCGACATTTTTGATGAGAACGATCTTGCCCGGCTGCGGGCCATAGGAGACCTGGTCGTTCACGAAGCCGTTCCCGTCACGGACCAATTGTTTGTAGACCAGGCCGCGGACGCAGAAATCATCATCGGCCAGATTGATCTTCCGGAATCACGCCTGCGACAAGCTACGTCACTTAAAGCCGTGTTTAATGTAGAGGGTAATTTTCTTCCCAACATCGACTACAACTACTGTTTTCGCGCCGGAATCCGAGTCCTCAATATTAGCCTGGTGTTCGCCGAACCCGTGGCAGAGGCTGCGCTTGGCATGGCGATTGATCTGGCACGCGGCATCACGCGATCCGATCGCCATTTCCGCCAAGGAACGGAGGAGTACGGCTTAGCCGCGAACCGGGAGGCCTTCTCTCTCTTCCGCCAGGACATAGGACTGGTCGGGCTGGGCGATCTCGGTAAGGCGCTCTTGCCGTTGCTTCGCTCGTTTGGTTGTAGCATTCGCGCCTACGACCCGTGGTTGCCCGACGAATATATTCGAACGTTGGGTTGCGAAGTAGCGTCGCTCGATGAGGTCTTTCGGCGTTCGCGCGTGGTCTTCATCGTGGCTGGGGTCACGTCGCAGAACCAGGGCTTCGTGGGTGCAAAACAGTTCGCCTCAATGCGGCGAGGGTCTGCTGTCGTGCTAGTGAGCCGTGCGGCGGTCGTGGATTTTGACGCTATGCTCGATTTTGCTGAAACGGGACACATTCGCTTTGCGACCGACGTCTTCCCAGAAGAACCGTTATCGCCCGAACACCCGGCGCGTAGCAGCAGCAATTCCATCTTTTGTGCACACCAGGCTGGCGCATTGGAAACCGCGATCAAACAGATCGGCAAGATGGTTGTCGCGGATGCAGAATTGATCGCGCGTGGCCTGCCGCCGATTTTATGTAAACCAGCACAGCCTGAGACCGTGGCGCTGTTTCGCAGCAAACCGGTCAGCAAGACTTAGTTTTCTGCATCCTCCCTGCTCAGATTGGCCGAACCAGACCGCGCCGGGTGGCCTCGGTGTTGCGAACCAGCAGCAGAACCAGAATCATTCCAATAAAAGGAACCAGCCCGGCCACAATGACAATCGGATCGAAGGAATGTCCCGCCATGGCGCGGCGGGCGTCGGAAAAGTGCCCGATCAGTTCGAATGCAACAACCGTTCCCAGTCCCGCCGCTGTCCCGCTCAATCCACTTACGCTGGCCACCGATTCGCTATGGAAAAGATCGGACGGCAACACATTGGCCATGGTCGAAAACGCCGCGTAGGAAAAGGTCGCCAGCGCAAAAAGCAGCGCGAGCAAGTAAAGATTATTGGTAAAGACGGTAGTGACGAGTACGGTCACACCGAAGCCTCCAAAGATGACCACAGCCTTTCGCGCCCTGCCCACGGACCAGCCCAGCTTGATCAAGTAGCCAGAGACGATGCCACCCGAAAAATTCCCAAGATCGGCAGCCAGGAATGGAATCCAAATCGCGATCAGCCCGCTTCTCAGTTCGATCCCTTTCGCTACCAGATAAATTGGGAACCAATCGGTAACAAAAAACCAGACCGGATCGGTGAAAGCCTTGGCAACGATTGCGCCCCAGGTTTGCGGCAAGGCTAAGAGTTTGCGCCAGCCCAGGGGCTTTCCGTCCGTATTTGGCGATCGCGATTCTTGTTTATCCGCCAGGATCATCTGCCTTTCCGCCTCGCTGATCCGGGGGTGGCTTTCGGGCGGGTGATAGAGCCAGCGCCATACGAGTACCCATATAAACCCAAGCATTCCGGGAATCGCAAATGCCGGACGCCATCCCCAGCGGAAGTAGATTGAGAGGATGAGCCACGAGGCAATCGCACCGCCAACCGAAGATCCGCTGTCAAATAGTGCGGTGGCAAGTCCTCGTTCGCGGGATGGGAACCATTCCGAAACGGCCTTGGTAGCGGCTGGCCAATTGGCCGATTCGCCCGCGCCCAGCAAAAAGCGGAACGCAGCAAAGCTATAAAATCCCCTGGCCAGCGAAGTAAGCACGGAAACCACGGAATAAAAGACTACGGTAAGAGACAAACCGCGCCGTGTTCCGATCCGATCCATGAAACGGCCAAACACGGTCTGCCCCACAGAGTAAGCCAGGCGAAACCCGATCACGATATTCGCATAGTCTGTGTTGGTCCAGTGATACTCAACTTTGAGATACGGAGCAAGCAAGGAGAGGGACTGCCGGTCTAAATAATTAATGATGGTGGAAGCCAGCAGAATTCCGCCGATCCACCAGCGCAAGTTCGAGATCGGCCGACGGGCGGGAGAGCCTCTGCGCCTAAGCGTCGTGATGTCTGGCTCTGTGATAACTTGCCTCAGGTCTGCAAAGCTGCACTCATGAACGCGACCGGTTCACCTGCAGATCAAAATCGTCCACTACTCGCTTCGTGAGCCGCATTTGCTGGGCACACCGCAAGCTCATACCCGTGCAATGCGCAAGCGTAGATCGGCGAGATCCCGGCGCTCCACTCGTAAGACTCCCTTCGAGTTGGCGCGAATCCGTTCGGCGCCGGCGGCGACGCCCGGAAGCACCGCTTTAGGCGATGACGTCAGATTCAGGCCGCTAAAGTTGAGCTCGTAAACGCAGTTTGGTTGCAGACTGGTGATGATGACCGATTGGCAGCCCAAGTCTGGTAGCGACACTTCCCCGGCGCTGACCATCAAACCCGCCGTGCTGAACAATACCATCGGACCCCGCTCGAAGGCCGCTCCCTGGAAATGGACCCCGTCCAGCAGTTCCGTTCGCCTTTGCCCAGTCTTCCCCGTGCTTCCAATTTCAAGCACGTGAAGAAAAAAATCCTCCTCCGCCGGCACAGCGGGTGATACTTCGACTCGCCAGCTGCCCGGCACGACGTTCTTGCGGTTGGAGCTGAGAATTCTGTTGAAGTCCTCGCCCCAAAAAAGTTTCCACATGCGCCGAAGCTTCGGATCCTCCGGCAAAAGTGCGCCCTCCGCTGGCTCGAGGGGCCAGTTCTCGCCCGATCCCCACGCTCCACCGTGGTCATCGCCCGGAGTGTAGAATTCGTTTCCCTTTCCTCCCCGCCTGGTCACTACGCGTTCCCTGGGAAGAAGCGAATGCACCAGCAACTCTCCCGATCCTTCCGCGAAACGGAAGGTTCGGGCATTGCGAAATTCCTGGGCGGCCTGCGTTCCTGTGCCACCGTCCTGGTCCACGGCTGGTTGATTCACGCCATGAAGGAGCCAAACTTTTCGAAATGACGGGTCTGTACTCACTACGTGATCAAAAACGAATAGAACCTCATGTCCCGGTAGGTAGAGGATTTCGCGCGTGAAGCGCTGGAGTTTTTCCCGAGCGTACGCGTTGCTGGCATCTCCCATGGCATAGTGATACTGGCCGGGAACATGATCGACCACGAGCATAGAGCCGAGGTCCCACACATCGCGCGTGCGATTCCAATCCTCTGGGCTCCGTATCGTGTTCCAGTAGCGCGAGGAATCCATGCGCTGCCCACCGTCGTTGGCCGCGGGCAAGACGTTGTCTGACCAGAAGAACTTTTCCGCGGGATCGTATACCAGCATGGAATTGTGGGCCACCGTGCGGCGGAAGTAGTTCAGGTAGTGGGGACTCTCCGTGTCCGTATAGTCCGCGCCGCTGTCGATCGCAAGATAGCCGCCATGGTAAATCGTGAATTGATTTTGATCGAGGTGCTGGTGCTTGGAGAAATACGGTCCGCAATCGAACTCGATCCAGGTCGAATCCGGCTTCCAACCATCGCGCATCACGAGATGCCCGACGCCAGCAAAGTAGCGCTGCCGCGGCAACTCCTCTTCGCTGGTCAGCGCCGGATCACGGGGCGTAACCTCCGGATCGTCCCACAGAAACTCTAAGACTGGCAGCACCCATTGCTTGGCGAAGAACCCGCTCTTGCGCAGAAGCCAGGCACTGTACGGATCCTTGAAACGGTTTACGGCATAGCCGAGCACAGCCGTGTCTCGCGAATCCAGAATCGGATATTCGTTGTCTCCCTCGCGCGATGGGGTCCCGTCGGGAAGAAGTTTGTAGAGGTAAGTAGTCCCCATGTTACGAAACACCGGGAAGTGATACGCAGGGTCCACACTCGTGGTTGTACGCTGCAACTCTGCGATCAACGTCAGCGATGCCCACGTGATCCGCATGTAGTCCATCGATTCGTGGTAGCTGCCATCCGGGGTCACAACATTGGTAGTCTCGAGGATGTTGGCGAAACCCTTCGCAATCTTGTCGCGCCATCTCTGATTTAAATCCGAATAACCCTCCACTGCCGCCGTTGTGAAGGCAGCCAAAGCGAGGTAGCGCAAGGCATAGTTGTGATACGAAAGTTCACCCGGATCAGAAAAGTCGGGAGTGGCAATCATGGCGGCCGCACCATCTTTCAACTCGCCGGCCACCCGGTCTTTCAAGGCGCGCTCAAAGCCGCGGTACGCAAGCAGCCAATCGAACGCCAGCGACCAGCGAGCATAGTCGACCCAGGAGCGAGAGGGCTTTCCCTTGGCGGCCACATGCTTCGTCCGCATCTCAGCGACCGCTCGCTCGGCGAACGCATCGTCCCCAGTCAGTTGCCACGACAGTGCCCAGCCTTCCATGTCCTCCGACGGGCGTCGTCCAGTCGCATAGCGTGCTTTCAGCAGCGGCAGACCCGTAAACGGATCCGCGTCCGCGATCAACAGTCGCGGCCGGCGAGCGGTTTCCTGAGCCCGGGCTGGCCACCTCGCAGCCAACGCGGACACAGCCAGCGCCGTGATGAAGTCACGCCTTCTCATATTGCCAGTCGGTACCTGTCACCCAATGGCTGCACGGCGGTGTGACGTTCCCCGGACCGCACAGCGGCGAAATTTAGAAAAAGAAAAGAAAGGCAAACGAAACCACCCGATTTGAGCTCGAACACTTCTAAACCTGAGGAAAACCCGGCAAAAGCCGCGATTTGTGGTCCCAGACATCCTTGTCGTTTGCATGCCATTTTCTTTCTTCTTTGCGGCTGGCGCAAGTGTATAAATATGCAAGCCATCTCAGTAAGGCTGCCTCCTTCAGGCATACCGAACCCTTGAGGATCAAACTGATGCGGACTGGCAAGGACTCTCGTTTGCTGGCGGAACAGCGGCGCCGAAGGATTTCGGATCTCATCGAACAAAGGGGCCAGATCACCGTTGGAGACCTGGTGGAAAAGTTCTCTATTTCGGCGGTTACGGCACGCGCAGATCTGGACGTCCTGTCGTCGCAGGGGATGGCGGTACGCTCGCACGGGGGGGCCGTCCGGCAAGTGGAAGCGACCCAGGAGTATCCCCTACGCCTGAAGAAGACCTTGCACCATGTGGAGAAGGTTCGAATCGGGCGAGCGGCAGCGGAGCTCATCCAAGACAATGAGACCGTGATTTTGGACTCGGGAACAACCACGGCGGAAATTGCCCGACATCTGAAAGCTCGCCGGCTGCGGTCCGTTACCGTCATAACCCACGCCTTGAACGTCGCTTGCGAATTAATGGACGCCGCAGACCTTTCTGTGATCATGATCGGAGGACTGCTTCGCCCCGTGTCCTGCTCTTTCGTCGGACCGCAAGCCGAAGCGATGCTCAAGGAATTTCGCGCCGACCGTCTTTTCCTGGCTGTCGACGGTTTCGACCTCGAAATTGGGCCTTCCACTCCGGACGTGCTTGAGGCCCAACTCAACGGCCTGATGATGAGTATTTCCAAAGAGGTCAACGTGGTGGCCGACTTCAGCAAATTAGGCCGGAGGAGCGTTTCCCGCATCGGTCTGCTCTCAGGAGTCCACCGATTAATTACCGACACCCGGGCGCCGGCCGAATTCAGCGAGGCTCTGCGCAAGGCAAAGATCGAAGTGATCACGGCGTAGCTTCGGACCTGGCCAGACGCGTCATGTGATATGCCAGCATTCGGTCCGGCAGCAACAACGCCTTTCGAAATCTAATGTCTGCTTCCGCGGCTTGGCCGAGTTCCTTTGCCAAGGATGCGGCCGTGTATTCCCACCAGCTCGGGTAGGAACTGGTATTGCTCAGATTTTCCGCCTGCTCCAGAGAAGCTCGCAGGCGGTCTTGCCATTGCGCCTGATTAAAGCCAGGCAATTTCCGAGCTGCCAACCCGGCCCACTTGATCTGGTCGGGGGCGGAGGCTGCGGAGGCGAGCTCGAATTTTGCTTTGGCTTCCACAGTTAGTCCGCAGCCGGCAAATACGGTCCCCAGCAAGTAGCTGGTTCTTGCGGATTGAAGAATGGGCTCAAGCCCGTCGCGGGTGAAGGCCAGTCCCGGAACTTCTGAGCCAAGGTTCCGGGCAACGATCAGCGCTTCGCCCCAGTGTCCTTCCTTTGCCAAAGCAAGTGCGCGCAGCAACTGCACTTCAATCCACACTTGGCGGACATTGGTTCCACTTTCCTCGCGAGGAAAGAAGCGGTTGTGGAAGAGCTCAGTGGCACGCTCAAAATCCCCGGCTTCGGCCAGGTTCAGAATCAACTCGAAGATCAGCGCCGGCGGAGCAGCATCCATCTTCGGATATTTTTCCAGGGCTTCCACACGCTCACGCGCGGGCCGGTTCAGCAAGCTGAGCGACTGATCCATTCCCATATAGATCGCAATGTTGGTGGGATCGCTGCGCAATCCATCCTGAAATGCGGAAAGCGCCCGTTCAGGGTCATTCTTTATTTGAAGCAAGGCCAGTCCCGTGCTCGCGCTCAAGACGGGAGGCTCCGGCCGCAGCTTGCGAGCTTCCGACCATTCATCGAGAGCGGGATCAGTCAAGCCGCGAGAGAAATAAAACGTTCCCAGCAGATAGTGCGCGATGGAGTCCGAGGGATTCTCACGCAGGGCCGCACGCAGCACGGCGAACTCCTCCGCGGTATTCGGAAAAATATATGCCGTCGACAGTCTGCTGGCCGTGCGGTAATCGTTCGCTCCTGACTGTCCAAGTTTCTCCCAGCAAAAACCGCGGAAGTAGGCGACCATTGGATGATCCGGTGGAGCGACTGCGCCCGGCTCACTGTGGTCCTTGACTACCTGCGGATATTGCCTGGAAAGCACCTTCAAGGCTTTTTGGTAGAGGCCGAGGCGCATATACTGCGCGGCAATGTTCAGCACGCGGTCGGAATCGTCGGCAAGGTGAGCAAGGTCGGGGTCTCCGAGTTCTTCGCGAAGAAAAGAGCTGAGCGGAAATCGGGCCAGCCCTTCCAGCGCCATTTTTCGTCCCTCCTGCGACTCGCCGGCACTATGCTTCACCGCGACCAATTCCTCCAAGGTTCGAAGATCCTCAGGTGCAGCTTGCAGCGCTTTTGTCAGATGGCGCTCGGCCTCGCGCAAGTCGCCCTTTCGAGCCAGTAACTCTCCCAGGGCCAGAGCGGCTGCGGAATAGAAGGATGGAAGGCGCTCAGCCTGTTCGAACGCCTCGCGCGCGTGATCGGTCTCGCCCAGTCCGGCATAAGCAATGCCCATGTAATAGGAGATCTCGGTGTCTGTGGTGTCCCGCGCATGAAGCGGTTCCAGAAACTGCTTAGCCTCTGCAAAGCGCAGCAGGCAGGCCGACAGACGGCCCGCCGCTTTCCCAGCCGCGAAGCTGTCGGGAAACTTCGCTAGCGTTTCTGCATAGGTTTCGAGGGCGCTCAGATTTCTGCCATTCAGTTCATCCTCTTTGCCAAGCTGAACCCAGTCGTCGGCGGTTCGTTTGTCGGGCTCTGGAATGTGGTAGGACGGTTGCGGACCGACGTGGATCTCAGACTCGGGAGTCCAATCGTATTCGCCTTCGGTCTGGCGCAGAAGGGTTGCGCCTTTATCGTCCTGAATCTCAATTGTGTATTTTGCCTCAGCGTCGACATTCGGAATCTCACGGATCCAAGAGTGCTCAGGTGTGAGATCAATCGTCCGGTGAAACACTTGCTGCTCGCCCTTCAGAATGGACACGGACGCCTGCCGGACGGGGTGGTTCGGATTAAACCCGACCATTAGACCGCCGTCTTTACGGCTCAGGCTCGCCACTCCGGCGAGATTGGCCCGCGAAATTCCTCCGATCTCCCGCACCGGCATCCAGTACTCCGAGAAGTGGATTACCTGGCGGGGCTCAAGAAAAGCATAGGTCTCCTGATTGCGAAACAGGCCCGCCTGGACCTCA
>Ga0182024_10007024_pt1 | contig 24454 bp, 18 predicted proteins | sample P32metaG_FD_120480 | JGI IMG/M metagenome (GOLD analysis project Ga0182024, IMG submission 120480) | Permafrost microbial communities from Stordalen Mire, Sweden - P3-2 metaG (Illumina Assembly) | ecosystem: Environmental > Terrestrial > Soil > Wetlands > Permafrost | place: Sweden: Stordalen...
CAGCAAGTTGCCGGACGATCGCCGAATAGATAAGCTGGGCGTATTTCGCGGTGAGGCAATCGAGACCTGTGACGGTAAGCCGTGCGAGATGGGTGTCCCTCGAAGCCACCACGGTGGCCGAGCGCGGCTCATTACACACCAGACCCATTTCTCCGACGATTTCGCCATGGCCCAGCTCCGCCACGATTCTTTCGGCGTGGTCATCCGACCTGTGCGAAACGACCAGGCGCCCGCTGATGACGATATAAAGGCTGTCGCCCGGATCGCCCTGTCGAAACAACACCTCACCGCTCATCAGCGCAACAGGAATGGTTTGAGCATCGAGGGCCGCCAATTCCTCATCGGAAAGCGAGTGGAACAAACTGCTACGGCGGAGCGCAGCGAGGAGACGGGAAGGCGCATTGGACACTTTCTCCATTGTCATCGCGAGATCGGCGCGCAACTAGCGGACCCACAACTAGTGGACCAAAGTACAATTCGAGCTATGGAGTCCGGCATAGTCAGCGACCGTATGCACTACTATAAACCGGATGGAGCCCCTGCCAGCGGCAACCCGTCGCCTATCCCTTCGGTTTTGTCGCCTGATTAATTTTTCACAGCCTCTGGAGACAGTGCCATCGTCTTTAATGTCTCACTGTGAACAGGACTTAACTCATCATGCTACTTGCGCGAAACGGAGCAAAATGCTCCAAGACGCTTCCCGGCAGGGATGTTGCCGCGGCCGGGCGCCCCGTGGGGATTTCCGCTTCTCCTTCGCCACCCAGTCTCGCCACGCGTTTATCCTAACCATGAAAGTCTTAGGCCACGGGAACTACAGCGTGAGCCGTGACACGAATAACGGGCCAAAATCCTGTCTATACCCGCCCCTTTTTTCTATAGGTGTGCGAGAAGCTGACTTTCTTTCAATTATCTTTGTTTGATTCTACAGATCCGCGCGAACGCAGGAAACTCACTTTATGTTGTTGAAATACTGCTGTTTCGAGTGTTTTTCAGGTGTGCAGAAAACCTGTCCAGCAGTATCATCTGAGCGCTTTACATGAATCCAAAAGTAGGCCGGGGACTGGTCCTGTCAGGTGCGTTTTTTGATGGAAGAGATGACAAGAAGGCTTCGGAGAAACGCAGCTCTTGCGCTCGTCATATTCGCTCGTACGCGCTTCTTCAGCGTGGCCGGATTTGCAGTCGCGGCGGTGGCGGCGATAAAGGGGCAGGCATTTCTTGATTGTCCGATATTGCCCGGCGAAGAAAACACAAGAGTGCTGGAGGTGGGGGTCGAACCCACATGCTCAGTGAAGAGCGCGGGATTTTGAGTCCCGTGCGTCTGCCAGTTCCGCCACTCCAGCAAGAAGCAACTTCGGCAGCAGCCATTATAACCTACGCCCCTGCTGGACGCCCGCGACATCGTGAGACTATGGTTTATGGCAGACAAAAAGACGAGCAAGAAAAAGGCCGCAGTCGAAGCAGAGGAGGCGGCGGCCCCCGCAACCGAGAAAGGCCCACCACCTGCTGCGCCCAAGGTGGAAGTAGTCCGGCAACCAAAACTCGCGAAAAACGTGAAGAAGGAAAAGCTGGCCCCAAAGAACAAGTCCCGTCTGCCCCGGCGGCAGAAGAAAGCTGAAAAAAAGAAGGCTGCGGCCGCGCTGCTCTAAAGGCATTTTTCCCAAATCGGCAACGGGACGCGGACCCGGTATCGCGATGCGCAACCAATTCCCCCATGGCCGCTGCGGCAGACGCCGCTTTGTACTGGCGGCGGCCGCTTTGTTTTCGCCGTGGCCGCGCATCAGCGGCCAGGATACGCCGTCCTTTTCCACCGATGTCAAAGTCGTCAACGTGCTGGCTACCGTCCGGGCCAGGAACGGCGAGCTTATCCGCGGCCTGACCAAGGACGATTTTTCGCTCTCCGAAAGCGGACGGCCGCAGACCATCCGCTATTTCTCGCAGGAGTCCGATCTTCCACTCACGCTGGGGCTGATGGTGGATACCAGCGCCAGCCAGCGGCGCGTGCTCGACGCGGAGCGCACCGCCTGTTTCCACTTTCTGGACCGGGTCTTGCGCGGCAACCAGGACCGCGTGTTCATCATGCAGTTCGACAGCGCGGTGGAGTTGCGCCAGGAGCTGACCTCGTCGCGCCAGAAGCTGGACGACGCGCTGGCGCTGGTGGATTCGGAGACGTTCCGGCAGTTGCAAATCCAGCATGGCGGCGGCACGCTGCTCTACGATGCCATGGTGAGAGCGTCCAAGGAAGTGATGAAGCCTCTATCCGGCCGCAAGGCGCTGATCGTGCTTTCCGACGGAGTCGATTTCGGCAGTGAGGAGACTCTGCCGGCGGCGGTGGAGGCGGCTCAACGCGCGGAGACGCTGTCGTATTCCATTTTGTTCTCCGACTCCGGCGCCTATGGAATCCTGGGCGGTCCGGATGGCAAGGGAGTTCTGATGCGGCTTTCCAAAGAGACTGGCGGGGGCTTCTTTGAGGTGTCGAAGAAACTGAGCCTCGAACAGATCTTCGACCGGATTCAAGAGGAATTAAGAAGCCAATATAACCTGGGCTACGTGTCGGACGTGCCGGTTCGGGTTTCCGAATTCCGCAGCATCGAATTGGCGGCCAAGCAAAAGGGGTTGGTGGTGCAGGCTCGCACGAAGTATTGGGCCCAGCGCTAACGGAGTGGGACAGGCCTCCTGGCCTGTCGGGCCCGCATCGAGAGCACGTTGGAACCTCGATCCGGTCCTTTTCCGCGCTAGGGTCCGGCCATCGCGCTGTTGGAAGCCGTGGAAGCCGGCCAAAGCCTGCCCAAAGGGTTTGACTTTCCAAGCGACGGACTGATAAGATGCGTGCGTGATAGGCAAGAAGGATTGCATTATACGCAACGGCGCGGCGGCCTGACAGAGGCCCTTACGGAGAGCCGTGGCCCGCAGCGTGCAGTTGGCATTGGAAAGGGCAGTAGCGGAGATGGGGATTAAGGCAAAGATAGCCATCGCTCATTCAGATGCCGATCTGGGCAAGCCGTCGGAGTATACCAGGGAGCAGTTGAGCCTGGTGAAGGAAATGATCCGCGACATCGCCGACCAGACCATGGGCGGCATGGCAAATATCGTCGGTAAGGGCGACCAGGTTCTTATCAAGATCAACACCGTCATTCCCGTGCCGGCAAATGAGGGCTTCACCACCGATCCCCGCATGTTGGAGGCCCTGATCGAGCTTGTCCAGGAGCAATCTCCGGCGCGGATCCAAATCGGCGAGCGTTGCGCGATGGGCGGCGACACGTTGAAAGCGATGACTGTGTGCGGGATTGCCGAAGTGGCGGAACGCACCGGCGCGGAGCTTTGCCCGTTCGACAACGTCCCGTTCGATATGTATAAAATCGATCGTCCCATCAGCTTCAATGAGTTTCCCGTGCCTCGTCCGGTGCGCGACGCGGATGTGTACATCGGGTTGCCCAAATGGAAGGTCCACCTGCATACCACTTTCACGGGCGCCTTGAAGCTGCAGTTCGGCAATCTTCCGGACTATGACTGGATGACTCGGTGCCATCGCGACGATATCTACCAGAAGATTGTCAACCTCACGCGCGCCGCCAATGCGAAGTGGTTCGTGATGGATTCGCTCTATGCATGCCAGGGCAATGGACCCTTCAGCGCGGACCGCAACGATCTGATCAAGGACTTCAATACGATATGCGGCGGCCCCGATCCGGTCGCCGTCGATACGGTATGCGAGGCATTGATGGATTGGGACTATCCCGGAACCAACGTGCCCTCGACGGTCCTCGGGGCAGCCGAAGGGCTGGGCACCAATCGCATGGAGGAAATCCATCTCTCAGGCGCGCCTCTCGACCGCGTGAAGCGGCGCTTCCGGCGGCAGAATACGGTACTTCAGGGACAATATCCTAACGTGAATCTGACCATGGGCTCCACTTGCGAAGCCGGATGCAAGGCGATTGTGCGCATTCAGCTGGACCAGCTTCACGCGGACGGCACGCTGGCCAAGCTCGAGCGGCCGCTGCACATATTTACCGGCCTGCAATTCGACCCGTCCACCAAGCCGGTGGAAGGCGACGTGATCATTGTGGGCGACTGCGCCAAGGGTATGCTGGAGAAGTACCCGGACGCCCGCTACTGGGGCAGTTGCGAAAAGTACGCGAACTGCACCCCCATCTGGGCGAATCTGCCGGACGAGGGAATTGCGGCGTATGTCAGGCATCTTCTTGAAGTGCAGAGCGCAGCGGGTGCGAGACTGTGAGCGGATGGGAATCATGCGGCGCTTGCGCCAAAGCATCTGCGCGGGATTGACCCTCTGTGGCTGGTTAGCCGCTGTGAGTTTCCTGCCGGCGCTTCCGGCCGCGGCTCAATCCGATCTGCCGGATGGACCGGGCAAGGCGCTGGTGGAGAGAATCTGCAGCGGCTGCCACGGGGTCGAGGTCTTCACCGACAATCGCGCCACGAAGGCGCACTGGGGAGCGGTGGTGGACGACATGGTCTCGCGCGGGGCTGAGGGGACCGATGAAGAAATCAATCAAGTAGTGGAATACCTCAGCAAGAACTTTGGTCCTGCCAAGGCGGCGGGGCAGAAGGTCAACGTGAACAAGGCTGGCGCCGAAGAGCTTGCGAAGACGCTGGCGATATCGCAGGAAAGCGCCGGCGCAATCGTTCAATACCGCGCGAAGAACGGCAGCTTCAAAAATCTGGAAGCCCTCAAGAGCGTGCCGGGAATCGACGGCAAGAAAATCGAGGAGAAGAAGGATTCGATTGAGTTTTAGCGGGGGCTTATGGGTCAACCGGTGAGTCAACCGGCCACCAGCCTGGAGCGGCAACGGGCAATCGGACGCGAGGCAATCGCAAGCCACGACCACCTGTTGCGGCAAGGCATCTTGAAGCTGCTGGCAATCAAGGATTCGGATATCCGCATTCTGGTGCTGGAGCAGTGCCGCGGCGCGGTGGATAAGGGGCTTCACGCCGGCGGCGCTTTCTCGGCGGTGATTCCGCTGGTGTCGCTCTATTACGGCGGATTCCTGGTTCCCGATATTGCCGACCCCACCCGGCGGGGCCAGGATCTGTTTGTCCTGAGTAAGGGACACGCCGTGGCTACGCTGGCGTCGATTTACGCCGAGCTCGGGTTTTTCAGCCGCGATGTGCTGATAAATTCGCGCTCTTATCGCAGCATCCTGAACGGCCATCCGGGACCGGTGCTGCCCGGCATTCACCTGGCTACGGGTCCGATGGGCCAGGGGCTCTCGGTGGCGCAAGGCTTCGCAATCGCGGGGCGCACCAGTCCGCGCTTCGATTGTTATTGCCTGTGCGGCGACGGCGAGCTGCAGGAAGGAACCATCTGGGAAGCGGTGATGTACGCGGGCCAGAATCATCTGGATAACCTCTGTGTAATGGTGGATCGGAACCACGGGCAGTTGGACACGTTCGACCGAACGGTGTTTCCGATGCCCCGCCTGGAGCCGGTATTTCAGGCGTTTGGCTGGAACGCATGCACCGTGGACGCTACAGACTACGACGGCGTTTACGGGGCCTTGGAGGAATTCAAGCTGCGAACGCGCAACGGCCGGCCGACGGCGATTATCTGCCGCGCGTCCAAGGGCCAGGGCGCTTTTTCCGACTTCATGAATCGCCACAAAGTGGTAGCAAGCGATGCGCAGATTCAGCAGGAACAGGAGCAGCACGCCGCTCTGCGCGAGGCGCGCTCGAATGAGTTTGGAGAATTCTGGCGCGCGCTCGAGGGGAATCCGCAGGGCGAGCGCATAGGGGAAACGCTGCTTGGCTTTGCCTCCCGGATGCACCTCGACGTCCGTCAGGGCGCCGCTGGAATTGGCAGTCTGGCTACAGTTGTCGGGCCGGTAATTACGGGCCGCGTACCGCGGCGCGATAAGCGCATCCCCTATGACGAGGACTTGCTGCCGCAACTGGACAAAGCAAAGCAATACAGCTCGGCCGAAATCGTCACCGGCGCGATGAAGGTTTTCGCGCGTGATCGAAGAGTGGTCTCCATCGATTCGGATCTGGCCTCAACCAGCGGCTTGCAGGCCGGCGTGGGCGCGGTGGATCAGAGCCGCGCGCTGAATGTCGGCGTGGCCGAAGCCAACATGATGAGCATTGGCGAAGCCTTCGCGGCGCTCGGATTCAATGCCTGGGTGAGCACATTCTGTCCGTTCTTCGATTGGAAAGTGCTTCGCCGCATCGCGGTCGGGTACCAGGAGCGACTCGAAGCAATGGAGGCTCAGGACGGCTGGTTGAGCGAGGGACACGGCCTCGATCTGACCTTTCTGGCAACGGGGGCGAATTTCGAAACCCGCACCAACGGCGCCACTCACATGGGCAACGACGATATCACGATCTTCGATGGCATCGGTCACTTGAAACTGGTCGATGTCTCCTGCCCACAGCAGTTACTCGGAGTCATGAAGTGGATTATGGCGGGGAACCGCGGCCTGGCGTATGTCAGGGTCAATCGCGCTCCCTCCGGCGTACTGTACGGCAGGGATTTCGCTTTCGAGTTTGGCCAAGGCTACACTCTGCGAGAGAGCGCACAAGATCAAGCGGTGATCGTGAGCAGCGGGCGCGGCGTTTATGAGGCGCTGACTGCTGCGGAGGAGTGTTCCCGGCAGGGACTCTCAGTGGGCGTGGTGGACATGCCGTCGGTGGATGAAGAGTTGCTGCTGCGGCTGCACGATTCCGGCAAGGCGTTGTTCCTGGCCGAGCAGAACAATGGCTTCCTGTGGCAGAACCTGCTAAAGGTGCTGTATAGAAAGCGGAAGTTGCACGGCGACACTCATAAGATTATCGCGATCAACACGCTGTCGGCGGAAGGAAAGCCGGGCTTTATCCACTCCGGGACTTACGAGGAGTTGACGCAGGCGTTCGGACTATCTTCGTCCCAACTGGCGGAGACCATTCGGAACAAAGTTGGTGCTTAGTGGGGTGGGCCCATGGCCTGCCCTCCCCGGCGTTAGAACCTTCGCCAACCGCCAGGTCGCTGAATGCCGTGAGAGCGGCGGCCCGCAACCGCCGCGCAAGATGACATCCCGCCCCACAACCGCTGTCACTCAATTGCGCGAGACTCTATCGTGCCTGAAGGGCGACCCACTGTTCCGTGGCAGTAAGTATAAAGTAAGTTCGGAGTTCGTCGACCGGCGCATTACTTCGACAGCCCCCTCACTTATACGTCGCGCGGGCGCCGTTCCAATGGATCATTGGCAGTCCGGCCACCGGTGACCGAAAGTAGGGGATGCGAGTCCCTTTCAACGATCCAAGGTAGATCGTTCGTAAATCCTGCCCGCCAAAAGTCACACTCGCCATCCATGGAGCTATCCCCGCGCCCGTAGCGAAAAGCACTTCCTCAGTGACGTGGTTTGCGAAGAACTGCTCCTCCAGAGCGTCGACCTTTTCGGGATTACCTTCGTCCAGAAGAATCCTCAGATCCCCTCCCGGCGTCAGGACGAAGAGCTTGTCGGAATACACCATCGTCCCCCAAAGATTGCCGAATGCGTCGAAGGCGATTCCGTCGGGCCACGCGCCCTTTCCCAGGCTGGATGGTCCGAAAACCTCGCGGCCGGCCGGATCGCCATTGGTGTCCACGCGTAGACGGGTAATCCGGCCGCCGGTGGTTTCCACCACATAGAGGAACTCTTCCGCGGCGTCGAAGCGGATCTCATTGGTGAAGTGGAAACCATCCGCAACCATGCGGAAGGCTCCGGCCTCGTAGCGGGCGATGTAGCCGTCCGCGAGATCGGTTCGCAGCGCCTGCATCCAGTTGCGAATGCGAGTGGAAACAGTGATCCAGACTCGGTCTTTGGAATCGCGGAGCACGAAGTTTACTTTGCCAACCGGCTGGCCGTCGATGCTATCGGCGAGAGTTCGAGTCTCGCCGTCGCGCGACATCGCTTCCAGACAATCGGTCCCGAAATTCGAGATCAGGATGGAGCCATCGGCGGCGAAGGCGAGTCCGTTGGGGAGCGTGCCCGTCAGATACCGGTCGGCTTCGGTCGCCGCGCCGCGGAAGGATGCCGAGCGCTTCTGAGTGACAATCTCCTGCGCGCCATCGGGACTGATTCTGGCCACGCCACCGCGCGCATCGGCGGCCCACAATGTGCCATCGGCCTCGGCCAGAATGCACTCGGGACGCTGCAGATCTCGACCCACATAGCGGATGGAATCACGGTCGATCTCGTAGTCCAGAACTGGGTTGGCGGGCATCTCAGGCGGGAAACTCGATCTCATCGAAAAAGCGGTAACTCGAAAAATCGGCGGCCGGCGCAAAGAAGCAAGCCACTTTCATTTCCTCGGCTCCGTTGTTTTGCAGCATATGTACCGCGCCCTGCGGGAAGAGGACGACCGTGCCCGGGCCCACGTTATCCACCGCGCCTTCCACCATCACTCGGCCGGTCCCACTCAGGATGTAGATGACTTCTTCGCCGTCAGGATGGCTGTGCGCCGGCCTGACTGTCTCGCCCGGCGCTACGCGAATGACGCACATGGAGGCGTGCGTAGCGGGAAGACCGCCGCCGTTGACCAGCCAACGCAAATGCCGGCCCGGGAGGTCCAGCTCAGGGACATCGTTTTCATGAATCAGGGGCACGCTCGCTTTCGCGCCCGCGGTGGCGTCCTTATCCATCTGAGAGGCTCCTTTCCGATCGTAGCCAGCACTGGTTTTGATGGGGCAGATTGTCAATCCGCGGCGGATTGTCAATCCCCCCGCCGGCCTGGTGGTCACCCCCGAACACTGAATACGTACCCCTGCTTTTGCAGATACTCCTTACTGATGCGCGCCGTCTCGAGCGGCGTAGACGGCGGATTGCGGCTGGGGTCCAGCTCCACCATGATGATCTTCATATCGGGCGATTGCTCCAACAGGGCCAGCACGGCGGGCACATCCACCTTGCCCTGGCCGAGCGGACAGTACTCGGCCCAGTTCGGGCCGCCGTTCCAATCCTTCAGATGGACGTGCCTGATCAGCGGCAGGTAATCCTTCACCACTTTCACCGGGTCCGATCCGCCTTTTGCGAGTTGCCCCACATCCGGTCCGAACTTCACGTAGCGCGTGTCCACCGCGTCCAGCACGGCGTAGACTTCGTCGCGGCTTTCGATGCAGGTGCCGGTATGCTGATGCAGTGCCGGCGTGATTCCCACGTCACCGACCGCTTTGCATATCTCGTTCAGCGCGGAGGTGATATCGCTCTTGCTGGCTTTGAAATCGTAGGAAGCGCGCTTCACCCCGTTGGGTCCGATGACCGCGGTCACGCCGCCGGCTTCTTTTATCAGATTGGCCCACAGGACGGCGCGGGCGATCTCATCCGCACGCTTGGCGGGTTCGGTGAGGTTGACGCCGCAGTACGCGGAGATGAGAGGCAGGTGGTTCTCATCCAGCACTCGCTTGAGGCCGCCTTTGGGCTGCCACGCTACAAGCACTTCGCCGAAGGTTTCGTAGCCCTGGTAGCCAAGGAAAGAGACGTCGTGGATGGCCGTGGCGGCGTCTTCCGGCTGATAGCCCCAGGTGATTCCGGTGTGGCCGATCTTCAACCTGCGCTTGGGTTGCGCCAGCGGCGCGGACACGATAGCAGCCGCCAACGCGGCGCTGCGCAGAAATTCCCGGCGATCGATCTTCGAAAACATCGCAGCCGCTCTCTTTCGGCTTATTGTATAGTATGCAATGTTGATTGCGCAACATCGATCGGAGACAGATCGAACGGAGGCGATCCTTTCGAATGCGAATCGTGGTAATCGGCGGTACCGGACATATTGGAACGTACCTTTCGCCCATGTTGGCGGAGGCCCGGCATGAGGTGATTTGCGTTTCGCGCGGGACGCGGCAGCCGTACCAGCCGCATCAGGCCTGGAGTGGGATTGCGCAGGTTGTGCTGGATCGCGAGGCCGAGGAGGCACGCGGCGAGTTCGGCCGGCGGGTGGCGGAACTCGGCGCGGAGGTGGTGATCGATCTGACGTGCTACGCTCCCTCGAGCGCCGTACAACTGGTGGACGCGCTACGCGGGCGCGTGGGCCACTTCCTGCACTGCGGCACCATCTGGGTGCATGGCCATAGCGTGCTGGTACCCACCACGGAGAGTGCGCCGCGCGCGCCTTTCGGCGATTACGGCATCCGCAAGCTGGCGATAGAGACGTACCTGCTGCAACAGGCGCGAGAAGGGTTTCCGGCGACCGTGCTCCACCCCGGACACCTGGTCGGACCGGGCTGGGCGCCGGTCAATCCGGCCGGCAATTTCAACCCGCAAGTATTCTCGAACCTGGCGGCGGCCCGCGAGGTGCTGCTGCCCAATCTGGGAATGGAGACGCTGCATCACGTGCATGCGGCGGACGTGGCGTCGGCATTCGTGCGCGCGGTGGAGCATCGCGATGCGGCGCTGGGCGAGAGTTTCCACGTGGTCTCGCCGGCCGCGGTAACCCTGCGCGGCTATGCGGAGCGTATGGCGGCGTGGTTTGGGCGGGAGCCGTATTTGCGCTTCCTGCCGTGGGAAGAGTGGCGTACGTGGTCCTCGGAAAAGGACGCGCGCACAACGTGGGATCACATCGCCCGCTCACCGCATTGCAGCATCGAGAAGGCACGCAGGCTGCTGGCATACGAACCGCGTTATGGTTCGCTCGAAGCGGTGGAGGAATCCGTCGCATGGCTGGTCCGGAATGGAGACATTGCGCTATGCGCCCCCGCGAGTTTTTGAAATCATCGACGAAAGGAACTTGAACCTATGAATCTGAAGTGCGGGCGCATTGGTTTAAGCCTGTGCCTGCTGCTGATATCCGGCGATGCGCACGGGATGTACGGCAAGCGCAATTACCACTTCGACGGCAAGATTTCCCGCGAGGTGCTGGAGAACTATCTTGCCCGCTCGATTACGATGACGGAGATCTACCGGTCGCCGGGAAACCTGGACGACGACATCCGTATGTTAAAGAATATCGGCGCAAAATTCGCAGGTAGAACGATCTACTTTTGGGGCGGCGAGGCGAGAATTGCCAGCCCGGAGTTTCTCGCCCAGGGCCAGGAAATGGCGGCGCGCATTCACCGGAACGATCCGGATGTGGTGTTGCAGGCCGCCGAATTCGAGATTGTGACGCAGGGCGTAGGCAAAGTCGCCATTCCCGATTGGGTGTTCCAGGAGTTTGCGCAGCCCCTGGAGACCCGGAACTTCGACTACTCGAAAATGCTGTTTCCCGACAAGCGTTTCGTCGACCATTGGGGGCCTGGGTCGTCCGTGCCCGACATCTGCCAGATGGAGACGAAGATGTGGTTTTTTTTCCTGGCCGCGTCCTATATGAATGCCGGAATCGAAGCGATTCATTTCGGGCAACTCGACCTGATGGGCAGGAACGATCCGGAGTACCGGAATTGGGCGGACCTTCTGCAACATGTGCGCCGCTATGCGGCGAAGAAGGCCCGCAGACACTTCGTGATCTGCGACGCACACGTGCCCAAGGGAGGGCCGGTGGTGGACGGCAAGCTTCTGCTCGATTTCCACTCGTTTCCGCTGCGTCCCAAAGAAGTGGCGGACACTCCTCAGAAAGCGATTCTGGAGGTAGGCCATTCCGATGGCATTTATGGCAGGAGCAACGGAGGCATCGCGCCAAGCGGCTGGAAGTGCGACCATCTGCCGTTCCTGGTGGAATTCGACAATTTTGGGGGAACCCGAACCCCCGGCCAAGCCTCTCAAGCGCACGGCGCCTCCATTTTCACTTGGGGCTATGACGAGATCACGTGGTTCGCGCAGCAGCCCGAGAGCTATCGAAACGAGTGGCTGCGTTACGCGCGGAATTGGCTTAAGGAGCACGACCGCAACGGCTTTCTGGAAATGCCCGGGGGCCGCATGCTCACGAACGGTCCGGCGATCCCGGGAGACGGTGGTGGAAGAATCAACTGGTACTTCGCCAATACGAAAAGCTCAGCGTGCCCGCATGGGTTCAGCCAGGAAGAGACCATCAAAGCAATCTGGCGGGAAGACTCGAAAAAGTAACCGCTCAGGAGTCGAACCGGATGTTCGAAAGAGTTAGCTCTTGGGGAATTGCCCCTAGTAGCTACCGATAGAAACGTGAGCGAATATGATTCCCTTTATTTTCTGTCAGTTGGCTTGACGTTAGCAATCTCTCCTAACGTTGTTACCGGATGCCTCTGGTGTTAGAGTGCCTTGCAGTAGGGATGCTTTTCAGGGTGGTGGAAGTCATGTTGGGCTAAGAGCAGTGACATCCTCCGCCGGTTGGCTTTGGTCCTACCTGCGCGCAGCGGGTTGCCCCAAAGCAGTGCAGGCCATTGTGAGCGGCCCTAGCCGTTCGAATAGAGGAGAAGACTACGTATGTCTCGCAAAACGATCTTTCCCATCGCGCTGTTGCTCTTATCTGCATGCGCCATTGTCTGTCTGGCCCAGGTGGAGCAAGGCGCCATTACCGGAGCGGTGGTCGATTCTACGGGGGCGTCGGTCCCAAAGGCGAAGGTTACTGCCACGAACCAAGCCACCGGCACCATTGCCACATCGGAAACCACCGATGACGGATACTACAAGATTCCCTACCTTCCGGCGGGAAAATATACCGTGATTGCGCAAAAAGACGGCTTTGCGGTTAACAAGGTCACCGACGTGCCGGTGCTCGTCGGCCAGATCGCAACTATCAATGCAACCTTGAAGCCGGGAACACTGCACGATGAGGTCTCGGTTACGTCCCGCGCGGTGATGATCGATCAGGTGAGTTCCTCCCTGGGCTATGTTACCGGATCTACGCAGATTCTGGAGCTTCCCACTAACCGCAGCCCTTACTCGCTGTTGACTCTCTCGCCTGGGGTAATCCCCGACGGTAACACTGGGACCGGGCCGATCATCAATGGAGGACGGTCCAACACAACCGCCATCCTGCTCGATGGGCAGGATACCCGCAACAATTCGACCCTGGACAATAACTACACTCCTCCCCAGGAGACGGTTCAGGAAATCCGGTTCATCACCAACAGCTTCTCGGCGGAATACGGCCGCTCGAACGGCGGCATTGTGGAGGCCGCGGGCAAAACCGGAACCAACTCATTGCACGGTAGCGCTTATGACTACCTCAACAACGACGATCTGAACGCCAATAGCTGGACCAATAACCACAATGGCGTGGTGCGAGGCCGGCAGCGGCTCAATCAATATGGGTTTTCGCTGTCGGGTCCCGTGTTCATCCCGCGGGTTTACAATGGTAAGAACAAGACATTCTTCTTTTTCAACTGGGAAAACGTAAACAACCATGGTGTCAGCACCCCCACGGCGAGTGTGCCCACCGACCTTCAAAAAGCCGGCAACTTCTCGCAGACTCTAACCAGCGCCGGCGCGCTGATCGCGGTGTACGATCCTCTGACCACGGTACCGAATTCAACCACGCAGAGCGGCTACAGCCGGTCGGTATTTCCGGGCAATATAATCCCGGCCAATCGCATCGATCCGATCACGGCCAAACTCCTCGGGTATTTCCCTGAACCGACGCTGTCACTGTCACCCACGCTGGGAGTCAACTGGTCGAGGAATTTCACTCTGGATACTCTGCAGGCCAAGTACTTTACGCGAGTGGACCAGAACTTCGGTTCCAAGAACCGCCTTTTCTTCCGGTTCGGCTATCAGAACTCGCCGCAGACCAGCCCATATCTCAACAGCCCTTATGCCAACATCGCTTTTCCCGGAGAGACAACTAACGGCGGTGGGAACCAGGATACGCTCGCATATGTCTACGCGCTCAGCGACACGGAAACCTTTACGCCGAATCTGGTTGGCGAGTTCCGGTTTGGCATTACGCGGTCGATCATCAGGCTGACGCCGCTCAGTGTGGGATTCAACGTCACCAACCTCGGATTGCCTGCATATCTGCAGCAGGCGTCCACCGACAACATCTTTCCGTACTTCTCGATCGCCGGCTTGACTGCCATAGGACCGCAACGCGCCTCCTGGGACGTGGATAGCGAGAACACTCCCGAAGCGCAAGCGCATATCACGTGGCTGAAAGGCGCCCACTCGATCAAGGCCGGTTATGACATGCTCTGGTGCCAGTTCAACACGTACCGGCCGGACTATCCATCGGGCACTTTCACTTACAGCACTGCCTATACCCAAGGGCCCAACCCCTCGACGGCGTCTGCGACCGCCGGCTACGGTCTGGCTAGCGCTTTACTGGGTCAGCCGGATGGGGGCTCGTTCACTGTCGGGCCATCTCTGGCGTCGTTACAGACCAGTTATAACTGGTATGTGCAAGACGATTGGAAGGTAGCTCGCAATCTTACTGTGAACCTGGGGGTGCGTTATGAATACCAGACGCCGTGGAAGGAGCGCTACGATCACCTCTCCTATTTTAGTGCGACCACGACGGACCCGATTACAGGGGAAAACGGCCTGTTAGTTAATACCAGCCCTTCCCACCCGTATCCCAGCCAGCCCTACCACAATTGGGCGCCACGAGTGGGCTTGGCGTGGAACTTCCTGCCGAATACCGTGTTCCGGGCGGGCTATGGAATTTTTTATGCGCCAGGCAGCGGTGGCATCGGATCTAGCCCAGGCGATTTCGGAAGCGGGTCGGAAGCCTCCACGAATATCTACTTCGGACAAGCGCCCGCAGCGCCCTCCACGCCCGTACCCGGGGGAACTCTGGCCAATCCGTTTGTGACTGGTCTGTTGACCTACCCCAACACTCTGATCGGCCAAAGCGTCAACGCGATCTTCCCATCCTGGAAGACGCCCGAGAACCAGATGTGGAACGCGAACATCCAGCACAGCTTCGGGAGGAATCTCTTGGTTGAGGTTGCCTATATCGGCAGCCGCGGCGAACATCTTTGGAACAACCTCACCGCCGACGCAACGTTTCCGCAATATCTCTCTCTGGGGACGCAACTCAACAACCTGGTTCCCAACCCCTTCTACGGCAAGATATCGAGCGGCACTCTTAGTGCGCCGACGGTGCGCGAGGGTGCTTTGCTGACGCCCTTTCCGCAGTATACCGGCATCACCCAGATTCGCGCCTCGGCGGGCGACTCGGTCTACGACGGAGTCACGCTGCGGGCGGAGCGGTCGTTCGCGCACGGCCTGCTGTTCCAGACGTCTTACACCAACGCCAAGCTGATTGACGACGTGAACGAGCGGTTTCTGGGTGGCGCTAACTACATCGACCCCTATGACCTCGCGTTATCGAGGTCTCTATCGCCGTGGGATATATCCCAGCGCTTCGTCGCCAACTACGTCTATGAGTTGCCCTTTGGGCATGGCAAGCAATTGCTTTCCCACGGAATCGCGAGCTATATCCTCGGCAACTGGCAGACCGCCGGTATCTTTCAGATGCAGACCGGCACGCCGATCTCTATCACCCCGGCCTGCAATTTCGCCGGCGCCAACGGCTATAGCTGCTATGCGGAGCGCACGATGGATGGCAACGAGCCGAGCGGCCAGCAGAACATGGCTCACTGGTTCAATACCGCCGCATACACCAGTCCAGCGCCATACTCTTTTGGCAATGGCTCGCGCACGGAACCGGATCTGCGCAACCCTGGAACGATCAATTTCGATACCGTAATGAGCCGGTGGCAGCCCATCCGCGAGCGCATGCGGCTGCAATTCCGCGCCGAGTTGTACAACATCCTGAACCACCCCAACCTGGGTGCGCCGACGGCTAGCATTACGTCTTCGACTTTCGGACAGATCCCACTAAGAGTGGCAACCGGACCGTTACGATGGCTTTGCGGCTTGAATTCTGAGCCGACAACGGTGGGGTATGCTTTAGCTTGCCATTGTCGTCGTGACGCGCACCGGCACGCGGCGGGATTCGCTCGACCCAGCGGGCAAGCTAAAGCATACCCAACCACTGGCAACAACTTTTGGGATCGTGTTTAATAACTATGACTAATCCCGCTCCACGAACCCGGCGCTACGCGTCGCCTCTCTGCGGAGCGTTGACCCTGATACTCTGCCGGGCCACTTATGCGGCCGGAGCAGTCGATCCGGCCACACTCGATAACAAAGTTCTGATCGGGTATCAGGGTTGGTTTACGTGTCCGGAGGATGGCTCGCAGCGCTGGACCCATTGGTCCCGCGGGGTTCCCACTCCCGAGACATTGACAATCGAACTCTACCCGGACGTGAGTGAGCTCGACGCCGATGAGCGCTGCACCATCCCCGGAATGACCATTGGCGGAAAGCCGGCGTATCTCTTCTCGTCGCGGAATCGGAAGACAGTAAGCCGCCACTTCCGCTGGATGCAGGAATACGGGCTTGACGGCGTCCTGGTGCAGCGCTTCGTGGGTAACATTCGGGGGAAGCACGCGGACGGCGAGGTGGTACTGAAAAACGTCATGGCTGCCGCCAAGGAATCCGGGCGGACGTTCGCCATCGAGTACGACATTTCGGGCGGGAACGCCGAGACGTTCGCTCAGACGCTGAAAGACGACTGGGCATATCTGGTGGACGAGGTCAAGGTGACCGCGCATCCGAATTATCAGCGCCACAACGGAAAGCCCCTACTTTCCGTTTGGGGCATGGGCTTGAACGACGGCAACGCCCATCCGCCGGCCGATCCGCAGGTTGCGAAGGACCTGATCGAGTGGTTCAAGTCCAAGGCGCCGGCGCAATACCGGGTCACTTACATGGGCGGCACTCCCGCGCGCTGGGGTACGCTGACCGCCGATTCGCGGCAGGACCCGGCCTGGGCCGGCGTGTATGCGGCGATGGATGTTGTCCAACCGTGGAACGTCGGCCGCTACGGCACGCTGGAAGCTGCCGACCGGTGGAAAGAAGACGTGCTGATTCCGGATGTCAAGCTGGCCGCGAAGAACCACCAGATCTACATGCCCGTGATTTTTCCGGGATTCTCATGGAGCAACCTCAAACGAAACGCCCGGCAGAACCAGATCCCGCGGCTGCGCGGCGAGTTTCTCTGGCGGCAGGCTTATAACGCCAAGATGGCCGGGGCCAAGGTTCTAAAAATTGCCATGTTCGATGAGGTGGATGAAGGAACGGCGATCCTTAAGGCAGTCTCCCACCGGAAGGAAGCACCCGATCAGGGCTCTTGGCTGACTCTCGATGCCGACGGCGCGGAGCTGCCTAGCGATTGGTATTTGAGACTGGCGGGCGAGATCACGCGGATGTTCCACGGGGAGATCAAACCGGATGCTAAGTTGCCCGCTAACCCGGGTAAGTAGAACTTGGCGAGCTGAAGCATACCCCACCGAAGCATTCCTATGTGACTCGGCAGCCGTACCAGCTGAGCGAGGCATGGAAAGCACGGGTGCTATTTGTGGATGGCGGCTGGACTGCCATCGACGGGCGCTTCGCGCCGCCTGTATAGGGCGAGGCCCGTAGGTTGCGGATAGGTCCCTATGGATTCGGTCAGTGAGCGCAGCGCCAGCCCGTGGGGCATTCGGCGCGCCGGTGGGCGTCCCGCGCCTGGCTTTCGGTTTCCCGCACCGCCGCCGGGTCCGATAAGGGCAGGATCTGCACGCTACGCTCGGGGGGACGAGTGGACGAACGACTGTTGGATGCGATATCAATAGGCGCATGCTCATCCGCATTATGGCGTCGCGCCACTCGGCTTTCTACAGCCCGTTGCTCACTTGCATCCAGTTCCTTCGAGAGGAGGGACATAACATTCCATACGGTGTGCTCAGTCCCCAACAACGGAGCTATGCGCTGCTGCGCGACCGCGAGATCGATATCATGCAGTCGGCGGTCTCATCCAATTGGAAGCCGCGAGAACAGGGCATCGAGCCGTTGCCGGTGCACTTCGCGCAGATCAACCAGTGCGATGGATTCTTCATCGCCGGGAGGCAGCCGGACCCTGAATTCCACTGGAAGACACTCGAAGGGAAGACTCTGCTTGCCGACCATGGCCTTCAGCCGCTAGTCATGCTGAAATACGCCGTCAAGCATAACGGCGCCGATTGGAAACAAATCAAAGTCATCGACGCCGGCGCACCAGAAAAGATGGAGGCCGCCTTCAGCGCAGGCACTGCGGATTACGTACACCTCCAGGGTCCGGTGAGCGCAGGTGAAGTGATAGCCTCAGTGGGCGCATCGATGCCTCCCGTAGCATTCAGCAGCTTGTGCTGCGCCCGTTCGTACCAAGAGACCGAGGGCTATCGTACATTCTTGAAGACCTATGAGCGCGCCAGAGAGTGGGTCCGGACGGCGCCCGCGGAAGAGATCGCGGCGAAAGAGGCCCCCTTTTTTCCAGGCGTAGCCAGTGAGATCCTGGCCGCGACGGTGAAACGCTACCAGGGCCTGGGCTGTTGGGAAGGAGGCATCGAAATCCCGCGAGATCTCTACGAGCAGGCACTCAGCGTTTTCCAGTCGGTTGGCGCGATCGCATGGAGGCATAGCTACGAAGAAGTGGTGGGATAGCAGTTCCATGGCGTGCTGGTTGTCCTCAACGTTCGGGCTACTGTAGCGGCGCATCGCCAACCGCGGCCTGCGGCGCCGAGCAGCCGTCCACGCGATCGTCGCGCGGGCTTGACTTACAAGGTTGAGGTGGAGAACGAAGCCGGCTCGGCTTGGTCTTGAGCGTGGCGCCTCCGCCAGAAGGATCGTTCGGCCACCTTTGCTCCTCGAGGTAATAGCGGCGCCGCGCGGCCATACCCGGACCATCCATGTTGGACGAGTTTCCGGTATCGCCTGAGACCCGACGCCGATCGGTTGCGCATGATGTCGGAAATAGCGTAAGCAGCCAGGATTCCGGAACGTAGCGATCGGGTGATCCCCTGTCCGGAGAGAGATCGTGGGCGCACGCGGCGTCACCCACGGCGATCCAGCCATCGCCGGCAGGTTCCTCCAGATATGCCGAGCCTGCCGGGCGCACCATCTCTCCGCAGGCGGGCTGTGTGGGAACGGCGCTGCGGATGAACCGGGTCTGTTCGAGCGCTTCGCGCCAGCTCGATTCGCGATCGAGACGGTATTGCCGCGCGATATCGGGATCGGTCATGAAGGTCGCGACTCGCCGGTTGCCAGTCAGCGCGGCTGTATACCACCAGCCGTCGGCGACCGCTTCAACTAGTGTTCGGGGATCGGAGTCTTCATCAGCCGGAAAGAATCTGGAGAAGCCCACCAGGGGATCGAGAGATACCGGCAGGGCTCCGAAACGGCGGGCTATGGAGGCGTTGCGTCCGGTAGCGTCCACGATGAACCGGGCGTGGATGTAGCGCCGGCGGAGATCTCGAGATGCCAGCCGCAATCTGTTCGGGCGGCGCCGAAACCAATTTCGCGCAAGTGGGTTTGGATTGTTCGGGTTGCGGGGCATGGGCGGCGGTGGCTGCGGGCTCGGTGGGGTCGCGAGGTGGTGGGGCAGGACCGGCTTCCGGTTGCGGGTTGCGGCGGCGAGGTCGGCGAGATCTTCGGCCGATTCGTCGAACATGATCTGGTGGATGGCGCCGATGCTGTAACGACGACAATTGTAGCGGGAATACGTCGAGCGGTTCCGCGGACGCCTTTCGGGGGCGGAAAGCGCGGCCCTTTTGTCGCTCTGTTCCTTATTGGCGACCTGGACTTTGGCGCGGTCCACCGCGGCGCCGGAGGGATCTTTGACGAAGCCGCGGATATTACCGAATGCCGAGGCGAAGAATGGCGAACGGAGGACGCAGCAAACGGCTGCCGCGATGGCTGGACGTAAGAATCGCCGTTGCAAATGGTTGTTGGATGCTAACGTGAATTTCCGACGAGCGTCAATTCGATTGTCAATTGGATATGGCGGCGGACTCTCCGCGGGCTGAGGAGCGTTGGCGGGGCTGACGGACAGCAGGAATGCGCGGAGAGCCGCATCCCTGCGTCCGAGGCGTTTTGGAAAACTTGCGGGCGGTTCGCCTCACCGAGGAGAACAGACGGCATGCCCTCCGAATCATACCGTCACATGAGTATGGTGAGCCAAACTGCCGTAGCGTTTCAATACCGGTGGTAGTCGTTAGCGTACTATGGGCGGGCTATGGCCCCGCGGTGGAATTTTTATTTGGCGGCGGTGAGGCGGACGATAGCTTTGCGGGCGCCGTCCGCGAGAGTGTAACTGATGTTAGGACCGAATTGGGTCTGGACGGCGCGGAAGCCGGCAAGAGCTTCGTCGCGCCGGCCCGCGCCTTCCAATAGAGTGCTGCGAATGTAGGTATGGGTGAGGGGGCTGGAATCGCGGGGGCCTTCCCGCTGAACCAGCCAGTCAAAAGTGTCCAGGTGATCGAGAGGCGAAATGGCGCCCAAAAAATCAGCCCTGTGTCCATTGGGCGTAGCCAGATAATCCCAATACAGGTTCAGGATGTTATGGCGCTGGTGGGGGCTCATATCGCCGTGCTCCTTTCGGATATCGTTGGCCACGCGAATGATTTCCACGTGATTCTCGTCTGTGTCCTGGTTATCGAGCGCGCTCATTTGCATGGATCGGATGTAAGGGCGCAGGCCGGCCCGAGGGGTGGCGAGCGCGGCGGCAAAGTGCACAGAAGCCTTCGCGTAGGGTTCGCCGTTCCAGAGCATCCAGTGGCCCCACATGGCGTGCGCGTAGGGATTGGCGGGATCCTTCAGAAGGGCGTCGCGATAGGCGGGTTCGGGATCTGGGCTGGAAGGTAATTCGCGGCTACGCAGAAAATACGACCAGCCGAGATGCGCCATGAGGTCGGCCTGGCGCTGGGGAGACTTCGATGACGCCACGCCGCGCGAGAGGACCGGCTCGAGCTTTTCAGTGATCGAGACAAAGGTCTGGTCGCCCGAGGCGTGGATGTTATCGAGCCATTCGATGGCAACATCTTCCTGGGCTTGGCGGACGGGCTCGGAACCGGGGTCGACTTTGGCGGCCTGTGCGAGTGTTTTCCAGGCCGACTCGTAGTCGGAGGCGCGGAGTTGCACAACTTCGGCGGCGAGGGACTGCTTGATAGCGCGGCGCTTTTCGAACTGGCCGGAAAGGAAGTCCCAGCCGGCGTAGATTCCGGCGATTAGCGAGAAGATGGCAGTGATGGAACCGACCCAGGCTAATGGGGTGAAGCGCTTTTTGGCCGCCATGAGATACCCATTATTCCACCAAAAACTACCATTTCAATGGAAATTTCGGGGGTTGAAGACGCGAGATTATCCGGCCGGCTCGGACACGGGCAAGGCTGTGCTGCACCTGAGCGCACAAGCGGATTTGGACGATACCGCCGTACGCTGCCGGGCGCCACCCTGTCCCTTGTGGTCTGAGACTGCGGGCCGGTTCGGGCCATGCCCCGCCGCCGAGCGCGCTTTTCTCCGACGGCTAACTTTCGTGTCACTCCGGTTCAGCGGCGCCGCCGGATGAGCACGGTCGCCTGCCGGCGAGTTCCGCATCCGCACGCCGTGCCGCTCTGGTCCTGGTATAACAATCACATTTGGGCAGTTTGGGGAACGCCGATTGGGCTACACTGTTCATCGAAGGAGAAAATATGACTAAACGATGCCTCGCCGTTGCGCTCACGGGAGTTTTCAGCGCGATGGCGCTTTTTGCCGCTTCCAAGACGGTGGATTTGAAGAACGCCCAAGGGCAAAGCGTCGGCACGGCGACGATCAGCGAAAACAAGGGAGGAAAGGGCGGCGTGACGATCAAGCTGGAAGCGAAGAACCTGCCGCCGGGCGAGCACGCGTTCCACATCCATCAGACCGCGAAGTGCGAAGCTCCGGGATTCACCACCGCGGGCGGACACTTCAACCCGGAGAGCTCGCATCACGGGATCAACAATCCGGAGACTCCGCATCCGCACGCCGGCGACATGCTTAATTTCACGGTGAAGGCGAACGGTACGGCCAAGGTGACGTTCACGGATATGTTCGTGAACATGGGCAGCGACAATCATTCGATCTTCTCGAATGGCGGAACGGCGCTGGTAATTCACGCGAAGGCGGACGATCTGAAGTCGGACCCGTCGGGCAACGCCGGCGACCGCATCGCCTGCGGCGAGATCATGAAGTAGGATCGGGATGGCGGGCCAGGCCCGCGCGGTTCGGTCTGCACTGGGTGGAAGAGGCGAGGCGGACTTGGGTTGCCATTAAGGCGTAATGGGCGATCGGGGAAACCCAGCGTCGCGCGCGAGGCTTACGAAATCACGGCTGAGACGAACGCTGAGCGGCGCGAGGATCTCGACCAGGAAGAACGCCGCTGACGTGCGGCGCCAGCGAAGAGAGTGCTTGGCTGATCTGGGGAACAATCGCCGGGTTGACAGACGAAAACGTCTGTCCCACGTTTGTGCGCGACTGAGTTTGGCGGGCGCGGACGGATTCGAACCGTCATTCTCGGTTTAGAAGACCGATTCCCTTTCCTTTGGAAGACGCGCCCTGGGGCGCCCGGCCAGAATTGAACTGGCATTTCAGGTTTAGGAAACCTGCGCCTTTTCCTTTAGACGACGGGCGCGCTTCAACAGAACAAAAACTTCTCCCACGCCGCCTGATCGCCGGCCATCAGCCGGTGCTTGGCGTGGATGCCGATCGGCCGGGGCTGCCTTGCCAGCGCCATCCCGGCTTCTTGCGGCGTGCGGCTGCCTTTCGCATTGTTGCAGGCGTAGCAGGCGGCCACCAGATTCTCCCACGTGGCTTCCCCGCCGCGGGACCGCGGCAACACATGGTCCAGCGTCAGGCTGCGATGCGGTAGAGTCCGCCCGCAGTACTGGCAGCTATCCCGGTCCCGCAGCAGGATGTTTTTGCGCGAAACTGAGCGCTTCTGCCGGGGGACTTTCCGGTACTTGAACAGACGGATCACGCTCGGAACCGGGACATTCATCCTGGCCGTTCGGATGACATGCGCGGACGGCTCTTCGACCACGGCGAGCCCGCTTAGGACCATGGTGATGGCCCGGCGCGCGGGACAGATATTGATCGGCTCGAAACTGGCGTTCAGTACCAAGACCAGGCGGTTGATCGAAGACATAGGTTACTCAATCTGGGTTGCTCAATCTTTATACGGGTCAAATTCGTTCTTACCGGCCATCGCTACGCCGATCGGCGTGAGCGTGTGTATCACATGAATCATTCCGGCGTGTTCTGCCAGCACCTCGGGGAGGCGCTTGTAACAGTCCGGCGACTCGTCCACGCCGGCGCCGCGAAGCTCCACGTGCGCGCCATTCACCCATTGGTCCATCATGCTTTGAGTCACCTTTCCGGCGCGCTTCACTTCGCCTGTCTTGCGGTCCACTTTGCCTTTGGCCTCCATCCGCCCCATCACTCGGCCGGCGCCGTGGACCGTGGAATACAGGGAGAGTTTCGAGAGACTGTTTTCGACTCCCTCCAGGATGACGGACTTCTCCCCCATGGTCCCGCCGACGAATCCACGCTGGCCGGGAAACGCCGGCGTGGCGCCCTTCCGCACTACCCAAAGCGCCTCTCCGTTATGCTCTTCGCGCCACGCGAAATTGTGGTGATTGTGGACCTCTTCCACAATGGACGCTCTGAGAATGCGCGCGACGCGGCCACATACCCAATCCCGCCCGGCGTAAGAGTAGCGCCCCGCAAGCTCCATGCACGCCAGGTAGTCGGAGCCTAGCGAATCGTTGGCGCCGATTACGCAAGGGTCGACGTCCATGCCGTCCTTAGCGCCAGCCGCGTTGAGAAAAAACGTCGCGGTCTTGTGGCCCAGGCCGCGCGATCCGAAGTGCACGCCAATCCAGACCCGATCCTCTTCGTCGGCGAAGATATCCACGTAGTGGTTTCCCGAACCGACCGTGCCAAGTTGCTGGCGGGCCATCTCCTTGAGCGGCTTCACTGCCTGGAGCGACCATGCCGCGTCGTCAAACAGCTGATGGTCCACCCTCTCATCTTCGTTCTTGCGCCCGACGCCGAAGCTGATGGTTTCGAACACGTCGTTCATGATGGGGCCGATCGAATGGCGCACCTCGTTGGCGTCCGCGTCAGTCCTGACCGCCTTGTTACCACAAGCGATGTCGTAACCGACGCCCGAAGGGCTGATGGAATCACGGTAGGCCACCACGCCGCCGATAGGCACTGCGTAGCCAAGGTGGTGATCGGCCATCAATGCCACGCGATCGGCGGTCCTGGCGCAGTTCTTGATTTGCCTGAGTGCGCCTTCGTCTACCGGAGATCCCCAAACTGGGATGTTGTCGATTAGCTGCATTTGCGACTTCCTTCCCGAAAATTCTGGTGGGCCCGGAGGGAATCGAACCCTCGCCAACTGGTTAAAAGCCAGATGCTCGTCCGTCGAGCTACGGGCCCATGGTACCGGGGTGGAGGATCGAACTCCACTGGTCTTCTTTGTAGGAGAAGCGCCGTCACCAGACGACAACCCCGGCATAATGGTGGCGGCGCTGAGATTCGAACTCAGCCTGCGCTCTAATCGGGAGCTTCGCGGGGTATAAGTCCGCCTATGCACCATACATCTCGCCGCCAAATATACGTCTCGCCACTAAGTATGGCTCCGGTCCAGGGAATCGAACCCCGATGGCGCGGTTAACAGCCGCGTGCTCTACCGTTGAGCTAGACCGGAACAGCCTGGTGGGTCCGGCCGGAATCGAACCGGCTGCCTGCCG
>Ga0182024_10007025_pt1 | contig 24452 bp, 15 predicted proteins | sample P32metaG_FD_120480 | JGI IMG/M metagenome (GOLD analysis project Ga0182024, IMG submission 120480) | Permafrost microbial communities from Stordalen Mire, Sweden - P3-2 metaG (Illumina Assembly) | ecosystem: Environmental > Terrestrial > Soil > Wetlands > Permafrost | place: Sweden: Stordalen...
ACCGGCGATCTGCGCTATTTAAACGCCGCTCTCAAAATGAACGAGATGCTCAAGCAGTTGATCGCATTGAAGGGGCGTCGCGAAGTTGTGGGAGGAGTCGCCGGATCGTATCCAATTTGGGGAGCGTACCAGCCGATGCGGTTGATCAGCTGGGGCGGCAAATTTCTAGCGGATGCGTTGCTGCTGGAGCAGCGTCTTATGCGCCAGGTTGAGATAAATTGTGATGCTAAATCTATCAACGCCGAGACGGATTCCGAGTTCAAACCCGAGGCGTCGCAATGCGCGTCGTGATACTGTGCTCCAGCCCCTATAGCGAGACCGGCTGTGCCGTCGCCGCTCGCATGGCCCAGCTCGGGCACATTCCCGTTGGCGCTTTGACCCTGCCACCGTGGGACCGCAGCACACTCCTTCGCAAAATTGGTCAGTGGGGTCTGCGTGACAGTTATAAATATGCAGTCGCAAAACTGGGTCCGAACAAGATCACGAACAGAACGCGCATTCGCAACCCTTACCTTGAGCCGTTCTTGCGGCACGAAGAGGGAATCTTCCGCAGCTTGCAAAATGTAGCTCGTCAATATGGATTCCCCGTCGTCACGTGCAGGAATCAGAATTCGCAGCGCGCTGTCGACCACATGAGGCAATGGTCGCCGGATCTCGCGATCTTCACTGGCGGAAATATTCTTCGAGACGAAATGCTGAAAATTCCTCGCCTTGGAGTTTTGAACTCACATCTGGCATTGCTGCCCGAAATCCGCGGAATGAGCAGCCCCGAATGGTCGCTCCTCTGTGGCGTTCCGCTGGGCATAACGATTCATCGGATGGACAGCGGTATCGACACCGGACCAATCATTGTGCGCCGCAAGTTTGCCGCCGCGCACGAGTGCGCTTCACTGGTTGACCTGCGCAATCGCATGATCGCCGAGGGGATCGAGCGAATCGGTGAAGCCGTGAAGGGATTAGACCTGGGGAGCGTCACCGCGGTTCCGCAAGCGAAGCTCGAAAATGATTCTGTCTTCTTCGTCATGCACGACCGGTTAAAGGCTCTGGCCGCGCGATCTTTATTGAAAAGCCGACTGAATCCAGTTGCTGAAACGTGCGATGGGTAAAGTCGGCACCATGTTTAAGGTCGCCCGAACTTTTGGCGCTCGCGATGGTCTTCTGCGTTTGAACTATGAACTGCAACGCGGCAGCGGGCTGATGTCCCGCCGCATGCGCAGTGGTGAAGGCTGGGAGGCATGGGATTTCCAGCGTATTGCCTCCGAGAGTTCGCCGGAAAAGTTTTTGAATGTCCGCCGCCAGGGCGCCCAATCTTTTTTCTTTTCCGATTGTCGCCATCTGGCGGGTGAAGTGGGAAAAATAATCGGCGCGCACGGCAAGGAACAAGCCGTTACCGAAGCGAACAAAATTCTCGCCGGAAACTTGCCATACTTCGGACGGCTGTCATTCGCCAGCGGTTTTCCCCCAAAGTGGTTTCAGAATCCGGTTACCGGCCAGTCTGTGTCCAGCGCGCGGTCGTGGACGCAGATGCGATTTGCATCGGATGAGTATGGCGACCTGAAGTTCATTCTTGAACCGTCAAGATTCCTTTTCGTCTACCCGCTGGCTCGAGCCTATGCCGTCAGCGGCGACGAGCGATTTCCTGAAGCTTTCTGGAATGCAATAGAGAATTGGGCCGCCAATAGTTCTCCGATGTCTGGTCCACTCTGGATATGCGGGCAAGAATCCTCTCTGCGCATCATGGCATGGTTGTTTGCTTTGTATGCGTTTCTCGGATCGTCGGCTACAACGCCGCAACGTGCGGCGTTGCTTTTGTCGATGATTGCGGCTCATGCGTGGCGCACCACTCAAACTCTGGGCTACGCTCGATCGCAACGCAGCAATCATTTGATCAGCGAAGCTGTCGGTTTATGGACTGCCGGAACGCTCTTTCCAGAACTGAACGAAGCCGCCGCATGGAAGCAACTGGGCTCGAAACTTCTACTTGAAGCGGTGCTCGATCAGATCACTCCGCAAGGCGCATACCTTCAAGATTCGTTCAACTATCAGCGGATGGTTCTTCAGCAGCTGCTGTGGTGTATTCGTCTCGCGGAAATTAATCAAGAGCATCTCGATCCGGAAATTCGAGCGCGCACGATTGCCGCTTTCGATTTTATAAGTCAGTTTGTTGATAACGAATCCGGACACGTGCCGAATCATGGCTCAAATGATGGCAGCTACGTCTTACCATTGGCCGGGTGCGATTACGGCGACTTTCGCCCGCTGATGAGAATGGGCAGCTGCGTCTTGAATCGTCAAACCTCGCTAGCATCTGGGGTTTGGGATGAGACAGCGGTGTGGTTCTGCGGTGCGTCCGCGGAATCGTCGAGCGGCGAAAGCACTTGTACGCAGAATGCCGCCGCAGGGTATTACCGGCTGGGCAATAAGAATTCATGGGCATTGGTACGGGCTGGGCATTACGCTCGACGCCCCTTTCAGGCCGATCAATTGCACGTCGATCTGTGGTGGCACGGTCTCAATCTCGCGCGCGATGCTGGAACATATCTCTACAACGGAAATCCTCCGTGGGACAACGGTCTCGCTGGCACGGCGGTTCATAACACTGTCATGGTTGATCGCCACGATCAAATGCGGAGGGCTGGGCGTTTTCTGTGGCTCGACTGGTCACAGGCATCAGCCCGATTTTGTTTTTCTTCCTCGCAAAATAGCGCGGAGTTGCCTGATCGTTTTGAAGGCGAGCATGACGGCTATCACCGTCTCGGAGTGAAACATCGACGAATAGTACAGTTTGTATCAGAAGATGCGTGGGTCATTGTGGATGATCTGCTGCCGATCGATATACAAAATGCAAGCAAGCATGAGTTGAGGCTGCACTGGCTGCTGCCCGACTTGCCACTCGCCGTAGCCGAGTCAAGTCCCTTTGCTGCGATTCTCTCCACGGACAAACTGCGTATCCATTGGAATATTTATTCCAGCGCACACGGAACTACGGGCGTCATACGCAGGGGCAGGAATCTTTTAGAAGATATGGTATTCAAAGATAAAGATGAAGATAAAGATGAAGACGCTGAGTTGCTGGGTTGGGAATCGCCAACATATGGTGAATTGCGTCCTGCGATATCGCTTCTTCATCATATGCACTCGCAGTTGCCCGTCAGAATGGTTACGGTTATAACGGCCAGTGAGGAATTTAAACTTAGTCAGAACGATGGTAGTTTGGTCTTGTCACGCAACTCCTCTGAAATTTACCGAGTCAGTCTGACAACCGCGCAGAACGGAAGAATCAGCGCTTAGTCATCGTACAATTGCGTATGTTGTCTGTTCCGATCACGATTAAGCCGGAATTTTCCGCGACAAATATGAAACAGGTTTTACAACAGGTTAGTGGCGGCGAGATTGAAGTGGTGGATGTTCCCGCTCCGAAATTGTTGGCCGGTTGCGTGTTAGTTCGCACGGCGGCGTCCCTCGTCTCGGTAGGGACCGAGCGCGCCTCCTCCGAGTTCGCGAAGAAGAACCTGGTGCAGAAGGCGCGCATGCGTCCCGACTTGGTGCGCGAAGTTTGGAATAAGGTGCGTAGGGACGGCGTAGCGTCGACGCTAGCCGCGGTTCGCAGTCGCATGGACCAGCCCAGCACTCCCGGCTACAGCAGCGCCGGAACAGTAGTTGCGGTGGGAGAAGGCGTTACTGATATTCGCCTCGGCGATCGGGTCGCATGTGCCGGCGCTGGACACGCCGTGCATGCGGAATTCGCGTGCATCCCGCGTCTTTTGCTGGCAAAAATTCCCGCAGGTTCAGAAGTCAGCTTCGATCATGCTGCCGCCACCACAGTTGGTGCAGTCGCATTGCATGGTGTACGCACGGCTGACGTCAAATTAGGCGACGTTGTTGGCGTGATTGGCTTGGGCCTGCTGGGGCAACTCACAGTACAAATTCTGAAAGCGGCGGGTTGCCAGGTTGTGGGCATGGACCTGGAGCGCAGCCGCGTGGATCTGGCGCTCCATCTCGGTGCGGATGCTGCTTCCGATTCTTCCACTGGTTTCGTTGACGAATGTATGCAGCACTCACGCAGCCGCGGAGTTGACGCGGTGCTGATTGCGGCGCAGACAACGAGCAGCAACCCCGTGAATCTGGCAGCCGAAGTAGCCAGGGATCGCGCTGTAATTGTGGCGGTGGGCGCGGTCGGCATGGAATTGGACCGTAGGCCTTACTACGAGAAGGAACTCGACTTTCGTATTTCGCGCTCTTATGGCCCCGGGCGTTACGACGCGGCTTACGAACAGAAGGGTGTCGACTACCCCATCGGTTATGTGCGCTGGACTGAAACGCGCAACATGGAAGCGTTTCTCGAACTTCTTGCCGACGACAAAATCAATGTGGAAGCATTGATCACTCACCGCTTTCCGATCGAGCGGGCGCACTCGGCATATGAACTGATCGCGGGAAAATCTGAGCAGTCATTTTTAGCAGTTCTAATTACCTATTCCGAACTTGCCGAGGAAACTCACCGTCTCCCGATTGCGCTGCCAGAAACAACAGAGACGAAAGCGGAGTCCGTCTCGATCGGACTTTTGGGCGTGGGAAACTTTGCCACCAGCACTTTACTGCCTGCGATAAAGCATGTTGGAGGCGCGGCATTGGTCGGTGTGTGCGCCGCCAATGGCTCTCATTCGCATCACATGGCGAAGAAGTTTGGATTTAAATATTGTGCCACCGATGAAGAAAGTCTGATCAACGATGCTGCGGTGAACACAGTCGTCATTTCTACTCGTCATCACTTGCATGCCGGACAAGTGATGGCCGCTCTCACGGCGGGCAAGCACGTGTTTTGCGAAAAGCCTTTGTGCTTGAATGAAGATGAACTGCGAGAGATCATGCGCGTCTACGAGGAGCAGCAATCCGATGGTAAGCAATTGTTGATGGTCGGATTCAATCGCCGGTTCGCCCCTCTGGCTATTCAACTGAAAAGTTTTCTTCGAGGTATTCATGAGCCCATGGCTTTGCAATATCGGGTGAACGCCGGTTTTATTCCCGCCGATCATTGGCTGAATGACCCCGAACAGGGCGGTGGCCGCATCATTGGAGAAGTCTGCCATTTCGTTGACTTCCTTTCATTCCTGGTGGGCGCTGCTCCGATTGAAGTACAGGCCACTAGCCTGGCTAATCCGGGAAAATATAACAATGACAATGTTATCTGCTCGCTGCGTTTTGCAGATGGGTCGCAGGGCACAATTAGCTATCTGGCGAACGGCGACAAGTCGTACTCAAAAGAACGAGTTGAAGTTTTCGGTGGTGGTGCCGTTGCTCTTCTCGAAGATTTCCGCCGCCTGGAAACCGTTCGCCGAGGCAAGAAACAGATTGCTCGATCAATATTTCGCCAGGATAAGGGGCATCGCGGCGAGTGGCAGGCCTTTGTTTCCGCGCTTCGCACTGGCGGAGGTTCTCCGATACCCATCGCGGAGATTGTGAACTCAATGCTCGCAACATTTGCGTTGGAAGAGTCGCGTTCTTCAAATCAGTCCGTTGCGGTTGCTGGACTTCAGCGCACGCTCTCCAAAGAATGACAAGCGCACTCGCTGTGACATCTGCCTAGATCCCCGTGAAGATTCTCTACGTCTCGCAATATTTTCCGCCTGAAATGGGAGCGCCGGCGGCCCGCGCCGCTGAGTTATCCAGGCATTGGGCACGCATGGGGCATGAAGTAACGGTGCTTACCGGATTCCCCAACCACCCAACTGGAATCGTCCCTGAAAATTGGCGGTCGCGCCTGCGCCAGCTCCGCTATAGCGAAACCGTAAATGGAGTGCGTGTAGTCCGCACATGGCTATGGCCGCTCCCCAATCGAAAAGCGCACGAACGAATTAGAAATTACGCATCGTTCTGTGTCTCGGCAGCGATCAGCGGATTGTCTCTAAGCAAGCCGCATGTAGTTATCGCCACATCGCCGCAGTTGTTGTGCGCTCTCTCAGGATGGTGGCTGGCATGGTGGAAGCGCGTCCCATTCGTATTCGAAGTGCGCGATCTTTGGCCAGAGTCTCTAGCGGCTGTCGGCGCGGGCAGCGCCGGAAGCTTCCTTCACCGCACACTAGGCGCGATTGCCGGATTTTTATACCGCCGCGCCGACCGCATCGTCGTGGTTTCGCCGGCATTCAAGGACCACCTCATGCGCTATTGGAATGTGCCGCCCGAAAAAATTGCCACTGTCGAAAATGGAGTAGAGGCGGATATTTTCCGGCTCCATCCGGCAGCGCTCGAAGTCCGCAAAGACCTGAAGCTCGAAGATCGCTTTCTGATTTGTTACATCGGCACAATGGGCAACGCTCACGGATTGGGAACCTTAATTGAAGCCGCTGAACAATTAAGAAATACTCTGCCAAATGCGCTGTTTCTTCTGATTGGGGAAGGGGCGGAGAAAGATGAACTCGTGAAACTGGCCGCCGCGCGCGGCCTTCATAACATTCTGTTTCTAGGCCAGCAGCCGCGTGAACGAATTCCTGCTTTTGTTTCGGCTGCCGATCTCTGCCTGGTCATGCTGAAAAAGACCGAGTTGTTCAAGACGGTCATACCCACCAAACTGCTCGAGTACATGGCATGCGAGAGGCCGGTGATACTCGCTGTTGACGGTCAGGCACGGAGCATCGTAGAGGCAGCTGGTGCGGGAGTTTTCGTCGAACCGGAGGATAGTCGAGCGCTGGTAAAGGCAATTGCGGATTTGTCCTCAGCTCCCGAGCGAAGGTTACAAATGGGAGCCAGCGGACGCCAGTACATCCTAAGTAATTTTTCCCGCGAACAAAAAGCCCGGGAATATATCACCGTGCTGGAAGCGATTCCAACTCTTCACAACACCTAGGGATGAACGGCAATCACGGCCAGCGCCGTCGAGAATGACATCGCCGCCTCACCAGTGCGATAAGCCGCAGCCTTAGCAGCGCTTCCAGGGACAAAAAGAACGTCGCCCTTCATCAATGCGACATCCGGCGCCTGGTTATAGAGGACCTTCTTCAGATTGATAGGAATTTCCTGAATGCCGTTCGGCGTTTGCCTCAGAATTTTTGTTTTCTTCAAGTCGGAAGTGCGGGTGCTGCCGCCCGCCAACGCCAGAGCCTTCAGAACGCTGAGATTGGTATCCTCGATCATGAAGCCGCTGGGATGGCTTACGTCTCCGACTACGTAAATGATTCCAGCGCGGGACACGATAATAGTGTCTCCCGGAAACACATCCACATTGTTCTTGCTGTCGTCCGCCAAATTCGAAGACAGTTGCAGATCAACTCGTTCTCCCGGGTTTTCGCGATGTTCGATGGTTACATTGCGGCCCGCTTTGTCGGTCAGTCCACCGGCGGCCGAGATCATATCGAACAGGTGGCGCTCTCCTGTCGCCGGATAAGGCCCGGGGCGACTGACCTCGCCCATTACCGTCACGGTCTGCGATATGGATTCATCCACTGAAATTAAGACATGCGGATTACGGACGAAGCCGCCATCCTCCAACCGCTTTTGAATTAATCCTTGCGCCTCATCTGTGGAGAGGTCGGCGACGTGAACATAGTCAATCAACGGAAGGTAAATGTCTCCGGAACCGCTGATTCTCGTTTTCGTGGAAAGATCGGGCACGCCGAAAACAACAACTTCGATCAGGTCGCCAACGCCGAGTTTCGCATTGGAATTTGGAAGGAAGCCGTGAGATTGAATAGCGGCAGTTTGGCTGTCAGATGTGGCCGGTTGCTGCGCGACTCCACTGACGGGAGTTTGGGCCAGGAGTTGGAGCCCGAATGACATTGCGACGAACAGCCATACACTTCGCAAAATTAGGGTGCGATTCCGCCGGGACATACCAAGAACTCCTGGATTTAATGAGTGCGTCGAGTCTAACACACCGCGGCCAATGAACTTGTAGGACGAATAGCTCTTTTTGCGCGCCTGTAACGAATGTTTCATTCCTTATCGCCGCGTTGCTTTTAATTTAGAGAGCCGCAAGCAAATTGTGAAAGCACGGCTCCCAAAAAGTAAATGCATCACGCGTCAAAAGTATTGCTCATCAACAGCGGCGAGTTGTATAGTTCCAACAATAAACCTAATCATCACACGTGCGCACCTTAGGGCCAAACCTGTCTAGACACTCATTACAAATCCGGAGGAGCAGCCTGCCAGCTCAGAACCCACTATTCCCAGCCGGAAGGGAATACCAAATTTGACTCTCCTCTTTTTTGGGCTATTCGCTTTCTCGCTGGTCGTTTCGTTTCTGGCCACGCGCATAGTTCGAGATCTGGCGACCCGGAGAGGCTGGGTCTCGCAGCCGCCGGATGGTAGTAGGCATGTTCACCAATCAGCGCTTCCCCGCCTTGGAGGCGTAGCGATCTTTGTTTCCTTCTCGGTCAGCCTTACGTTGTGGCTGGCGCTCTCTTTGGTGTATCCCCGATTGCTTGAAGGCCTCGCTCCTGGAATGCTTCTTCGCATCTACATTCCAGCTTGCCTGATTTTTTGTCTCGGAATATATGACGATCTGCGGGGCGCTGGCCCTTATTTAAAGTTTGCGGTGCAGGCGGTGGCCGCCACAATGTTGTTTGCGGGCGGAATGCGCGTCTTGGATCTGCCGTTGATCTTCGGCTCCCACGCGCTACCCTGGTTCGTGGGCTTGCCTCTCACCATTCTGTGGGTGGTCGCGGTTACCAACGCTTTCAACCTCATCGATGGCTTGGATGGTTTAGCCGCAGGATCTGCATTGTTCTCCACGATGGTGTTTTTTATCGTATCGCTGGTCGATCGTTCATGGTTAGGTTCGCTGATGAGCGTGACGTTGGCAGGCGCCATTCTCGGATTCCTTCGCTTTAATTTCAATCCGGCCACCATATTCCTGGGCGATTCGGGTAGCCTGTTTATTGGTTTCGTTCTTAGCGCCCTCGCGCTCGCCGGAACCCAAAAGGCTCCAACTTTTGTTGCTGTCGCTATCCCGGTTGTTTCGTTCGGATTACCGATTCTCGAAACCTCGCTATCCATTGTGCGCCGGCTGATAAGCGGACGTCCCGTATTCACGGCAGATCGTGAGCACATTCACCACAAATTGCTGGAGATGGGATTTTCCCATCGCCAGGTGGTGATCGTTCTTTATGCTGTTTCAGCCGTCTTCGCCATGCTTAGCCTGTTCCTGCTTTGGCCCACGGGTAGCACTCTGGGCCTGGTGCTGGCGGTTGTCGGCACCGGCATTTGGCTGGGAGTGCAGCATCTGAATTATCTGGAGTTTGGCGAACTTCGGCGCGTCGCCCAGCGTACCATCGACCAGCGCCAAATCGTCATCAACGATCTGTCGGTGCGTCGTGCGATCGAAGAACTTAAATCAGCAGGCGATTTCAACGACGTGCGCAAAATACTGGTGGCCGCGTTCGAGGACAACGATTTTGATGCCTTCGAATTGTATTTAACGGGAGATGCCACCGCGGCGCTCACTGAATCTGCGCGCCCACTGCACTGGAGCAAGTTTCCCCACATGGCGCTACTTTCCACTCAACCCTCGTGGAAGTTGGCGCTCGATCTAGTGACATCTACCAACCAGCGCTGCGGATCATTCACCGTGTATCGAATGTATGGCTCGCGTGATTTGCAGTTGGATGTCAATCTACTCACCTCCGAATTTCCCGCCATACTCGCCAATGCTCTCGATCGAGTGCTGACTATGTCGCGGATCATGGTGCCGGCGCCGCGCGGCGATACTCCGTTTTTAGCTGCCAATCTTTAAGACTTCGATCCAGACTTGATTCCGGTGGGACCATCCACCCTCTTTTGACTACGTTTTGCCTTTGTAGTTTCCGTCTCCTTTCTATTCCCCACTGAGTTAATATGTAAGGAATTATGGATCGGAGCACGCAGAGTTCGCCGAATTCGGGTGACAGGCCTCCTGATCGAGATCGCCGCCGCATCGTTCGCCAGAAACTTCACTCGCCGGTCTACGCCAGTTTTAATCGTCCGCAGACTGGAACGGTTGTAGATTTGAGCGAATTGCTCGATTTGCATGAAGAGGGATTTTCCGTTCAGACTGCGGAAAATCTCGAAATAAATCGCGCGGTAACGCTCTGCCTCGAACTCCCGGAAACCCATAGTTACATTCATGGCCTTGGTCAAGTGGTTTGGAGCGACGACAAAGGCCGCGGCGGTATCCGTTTTTCAGACCTCAATGAGAATTCGAAGCGGATACTTAAAGAATGGCTTTTGACGAACTTATTGATTGGCGGTTCCAATCACGCAGCTCGTTCCGAACAAATCGCGCGGCACCGGCAGGAAGAAGTAACTGCTGGCGCTGCCTCGCCCGCTGTCGAATCAATCACTGAACCAGTCATTGAAATTGAATCGCGCCCCCCGGCGACTGACGAACCCAACAAAGGTCACTCGCTAGACGCCTTGCGACTCGAAATCCAGGGCCTCGGGCATGATGCGGATGCCATTTTGCACGCCGTCACCGTAAGCGCATTGCGTCTCACCGGAGCGAGCGGCGCGGCCCTTGCACTTCTTGATCATGGCGCAATGATAATGATAATGAGATGGCGCGGACGAACTGGCGAGCCTGCGCCGCCGCTGGGAGCTCCAGTAGACGTATCAAAGAGCCTTAGCGGCGAATGCGTCCGCAGCGCCCGTCTCGTCTTCTGCGAGGATATGGGAAACGATCCGCGTGTTGATCCCGAAGTAGGTCGAGCGCTCGGAATTGGCTCCCTCATGGCCGCACCCATCCTGTTTGATTCCCGCGTGGTCGGCCTGTTAGAGGCGTTCTATCCGCAACCGCGCAAGTTCGCAGACGCTCAAATGAATCTGCTGCGACAAATTGTTGAAGTGATTCCTCGCGGCTGCCTGGAAACAAGTCAGCAAACAAGCCAGCAAACAAAGCAAGCTTTGCGGTCCGAAGTTGCGCCGTCAAACTCTTTACGAGCCGAACTCAGCGACAGCCGGACTACGAATTCCGAGTTGAAGCCAGACGAATCGAATCCAGTAGATATAGCTGCGATGGAGGGGGTTGGTAACCCCGCGATCATCGAGAACTACGATCCGCCGCCCATTGCTACCCAGCGTTTGCGACAAGTCGATTCGAAACAAATGACGGCGCAACAAGTCGATCCATCTAGCGCCGAACCCGAACCGCCAACTCCATCTCGATTACTTTATCGCGCATTGATAGGCCTCGTTATTGTGGTGGTGGCAATGGTCGTCGGATATCTTCTAGGTCCAGCAATGGAAAGACGCTGGACCTCCTCGACGCTGGCGGGGCAGCCGTCAAATCCTCGACCGTCGGAGACGCGTTCGACTGGGTCAGGACGACAGATTAAAACGTTGGCGGAATTGCAGAGGCTCTCCCGCCAGGGAGATGCGGACGCTCAATGGCAGTTGGGGTTGCGCTATCACGACGGGGAGCAAGTTGCGCAGGATGATGCCCAGGCCATGCAATGGTTTTTGCGCGCGGCCGAGCAGGGGCACGCCATCGCGCAAGCCACGGCTGGCGCCTACTATTGGGCGGGGCGAGGCGTGCCGCAGGATTTATCCAAGGCCTATTTCTGGTCGTCCATTGCTCTCGCTCAGGGCGATGAGAACAGCAAATCTCGATTAGAAGGGCTGGCTTCTCAAATGACGCAGTCGCAAGTATCGGCGGCACGCCAGCAGGCTGAAATTTGGGTCAGAAGTCATGGCGAAAGAGCGAAATCCGACCTGAATTAATTCCTTATAATCAGCCATCCGCACCCCTCCTGCCGCCGTAAAATAGATCTGTGGCAACTCTGGAAGACATTCTGACCTCCGACAAGCACGTCCGCGAAGGCGACCCGGCGCTTTGGGAGAAACTCGACCGCGACCGTGTGCGCTGCTATGCCTGCGGGCACTGCTGCCCCATTCCAGAAGGACAGCCCGGCGTTTGCAAAGTTCGTTTTAATCATGGTGGCAAGCTCTACGTTCCGTGGGGCTACGTGGCCGGAGTCCAGTGCGATCCCATTGAGAAGAAGCCATTCTTCCATGCCCACCCCGGCGCTCTGGCGTACAGCTTTGGAATGCTGGGCTGCGATCTGCATTGCTCCTATTGCCAGAACTGGGTTACTTCCCAGGCGCTGCGAGATCCAAATGCAGTTTCGCCACCGCTCGAGGCCGAGCCCGATTTGTTGATTAAAGATGCGTTGTCGCAAGGCGCCCAACTTGTGGTGAGCACTTATAACGAACCGCTAATCACCAGCGAATGGGCGGTCGCGGTTTTCCGCCAGGCCCGGCAGGCAGGATTGCTTACTGCTTTTGTATCGAACGGCAATGGAACTCCTCAGGTTCTGGAATATCTGCGTCCCTGGATCGATCTTTATAAAGTCGATTTGAAGAGCTTTGATGATCGCCACTATCGCCAACTGGGCGGCCGGTTACAGCCGATCCTCGAGACGATTCAAACTTTGCACCGTATGGGTATCTGGTTGGAGATCGTGACTTTGCTCATCCCTGGCTTCAACGACGGCAATGACGAACTGCGTAAACTTACTGCCTTCCTGGCGAGCGTGTCGCCCGACATTCCGTGGCACATCACCGCCTTTCATCAGGATTACAAAATGACGTCACCCGCCGATACTACCGCCAAGGATTTATTCCGCGCAGCGGCAATAGGCTGCGATGCCGGACTACGATACATCTACGCCGGCAATCTTCCGGGACACGTCGGGAACTTGGAAGATACTCATTGCCAAAAATGCGGGGAATTATTGATCAAGCGGACTGGATATTTTATCGACGATTACAGGTTGACTGCAGAGGGCGATTGCCCGTCGTGCCACACTCCGTTACCGGGCCGCTGGTCAAAGAAGTTTGGCGGTCAAATCGCCGCATCTCCTTTTCGTCCCCGAAGGCCAGGGCAATTAGTTAAAATCCTCTCGCAATAATATTTGCATACATGCCTTCCTCCAAAAATTTGCAGACGCTCTTTTCGTGTTTCTCCCTGGCGCTTGCAATCTCGCTCTGGGCGGCCTGTTCGCCCCGTGATTTCCTGACGCGCCGCCTCGCTGCCGACCTGATCTCGGCATCGGATACTTTTAAGGCACCGCAATTATTCTGGCTGAAAAGCGGCATCGTCTCCAATAAAGATTTTAGTTCGCCCGACACCATGGTATTGAAACGTCGTGGATGGATCGTCGGTAATGAGCAAAAGTGCCCTGCAGGCGTTACGCCTCCACCGTGTTGGGATGTGATGCTGACGCCGCTCGGCGTCGATACCATGCGTCCGCTCATTTCGACTGCCTTGCCCGACAGCGGCACCATCGTTATGCAGGTGGCGCGTCGTGAGTTGCTGAGCACATCCGGCATCAGCAAGGCGGGCAATTTTGCCGATGTCGAGTTCGTCTGGCACTGGGTATCGCTCAATCAAGTGGGCGCGGCGCTCTACGACAGCGGCGTACATTTCAAATCGACTGTTGCTTTTCGTAAATACGACGATGGATGGCGAGTCGTGGAACAAAGTGTGCCGGTCAACCAGCCGCTGGATGACGCTCTGCACAATGCGCAGCCAGCCGCGCCATAAATATAAAACACAAAAATGCCAATGGAGCGACGGGTGTCCTCGCCCGTCCACTACAAAGCATCGCGGGGAAAGCGTTGCCGGACTCACAACGATCAAGCTTGTTTTTCCGCAAGTCATTTGCCATCGGTTACAGGCGCAGTGTATACCTCTTAATTCTGAAAATTGTTAGCGAAAGGCTTATGCGAAGATCAATCCCGGTTCTGCTTCTCTCCCTGATTTCAATTCTTACTTTTACCCAACTAGTCTTTGCACAATCGCAAAACGCAAAGCCCAAACTCACCCTCGATGAATTCTTCAATTCGGTGAGCTTCCCGGATGTGAAAGTTTCGCCGGACGGAAATTCTGTAGTGATTGAGACCGAGAGAGCGGACTGGGAGCAGCAGACATTCCGCAAGGAACTCTGGCTTTACCGGACTGCAAACGGCGCAGCCGGGGCTGAATCCCAAGCGTCCGCAGGTCTGCTGCAGTTGACGCAATCTGCGCACGATACATCGCCGCAATGGTCGCCCGACGGACAATGGATCGCATTTCTCTCCGAACGGAAAGTCTCGAACTCGAAAGATACCGACGCCGGAGACAGCAAAGCGAAGGAGAGCATCGGCAAAGAGGCCGCCTTCAATGGGCTTGGCAAAAGCGCCGGCAAAGACAGAGACAGAGACAAAGACAAAGACAAGGGTGATATCGCCCAGATATTCCTCATCTCGCCAAACGGCGGCGAGGCCTTTGCCATCACCTCCGGCGAGGACGAAGTTCATGCCTTTGCGTGGAGCGCCGATTCCAAGTCGATTTTGTTTGCGACCCGTCAGCCGTGGACGAAACAGCAGAACGACGATCACAAAAAAGAATGGAAGGATGTGTCGCGCTATCGCGGCGATGAGCGCGGCGACTTTATTTTTCGTCTTGCCATCGACGAAGCTCGCGCCCGCCACGCAGCACTCGGCTCTAAGGAAATTCCTGACGCGGAGAAAGACGCAGGCGTCACTCCCGGCGCCGTAGCCATTGCGCGCTCGCCTCTGCGAATTCAGCAACTGACCATCGCGCGCGACGGTAGCCGGCTGGCATTCGTGACATCGTCGGTATCAGAGCGCGAGGAAAAGGTCGAAGACATCGACCTTTACGCAGTCAATCTTTCCGCGGCAAACGCGCCAGCGGAATCCGCGCCCATTCGTCTCACCCACAACGAAGCGGTGGAATTAAATCCGGAATGGGCGCCCGATAATCGACATTTATTTTTCCAGATTAATTTGGGCTCGCTGGAGCGAAAGTATGAAGACCCGCAGCCCCGGCTCTACTGGATTGATGCTGAAACGTCCGAGACAACTTCCGGTAAAAAGGATATCCAGCGCTGGTTCGCCAGCTATCCCGGCGAAATCGTGCGCTACACGCCGCTTCCCGACGGTTCAGTCCTCGCTGCTGGCCGCATGGGAACTGAAGTTCAGCTGATGACCCAGACAAATCCGAAAGCCGACATTGCCAGACGCGAAGGCTGGGCTGGACACTATGAACTCCCCGCCGCCGCCAGCCACGCTTCGCGAATTGCGTTTGTTTATTCTTCAACGGTAAAGCCCACCGAGATTTACATCGCCGATGGTGCTGACAAAATCTCTCAGGCACGCCCCATCACTTCCTTCAACAAACTATTTACCGAGCGCGATCTTCCCCAAGCGAAGCCCTATCGCTGGACGTCCGACGATGGCACTTCCGTTGAAGGCATGTTGATGTATCCGCCAGGAAAATTTGAAGCGAAAAACTTGCCAACGTTCGTGTTCATCCATGGCGGCCCGCAGGATGCCGACGGCAACCACTTCGAAGCCGATTGGTACCAGTGGGATCGTCTCGCCGCCACCGCTGGCTGGCTGGTGTTTGAGCCGAATTATCGCGGCTCTACCGGCTATGGTGACAAGTTTGCCCTCGGCATTGTTCCCCAGATAGTTTCGCGGCCCGGCAAAGACATATTGACGGGAGTCGATGCTCTGGTGAAGGACGGTATCGCCGACGCGAATCAGTTGGCGGTTGGCGGCTACAGTTATGGCGGCTATATGACGAACTGGCTGATCACGCAAACCACCCGCTTCAAAGCAGCCATTACCGGAGCGGGAGCGGTCGAGCATGTGGCCGACTGGGGCAACGATGACACCACCTTCGACGACGCTTATTTTCTAGGAGGCTTGCCGTGGGAAGCGGCGGACCGCTATAGGAGTGAAGCAGCAATTTTCCAGATCAACAAAGTTCGCACTCCGACGCATTTAGTTGCCGGCGCGGATGACATCAGGGTGGCGGTTGCAGAAGACTATCTACTGGATCGCGCTCTGCATGAACTGAATGTGCCGAGCGAGTTACTGATTTTTCCCAGTGAGGGCCATTCGCTTTCCAAAAACCCGTGGCACGGAAAAATAAAAGTGCGCGAAGAACTGAAGTGGCTAAAGAAATACGGCGGCGTGCCGGCAACCAACTGAGGTCGTTTGGTGGCGGGGTTTTGCCCCGCCAGGACGGGGGCAAAGCCCCGTTACCACACGTACTTACGCCCGGTCCCGCAAGAATCACTTACAGCGACGTTCCCTGCAAGGTAGCCTGATGGTGGCAATCGGCTTCCATGGAGGCGTTTGATGAACTTTCGCTTCGTCTGTCAGGTTTTCACTTCGGCTGTTCTCTCCGCCAGTCTTTTCGCCCAATCGTCGCAACCATCGCTCACCATCTATAACCAGGACTTCGCTGTCGTGCGGCAGCAGATTCCTCTCGATTTAAAGTCGGGCGAAAATCAGGTCAACGTCAACGAAATCACCATGCATCTCGAACCGGACTCGGTCGTGCTGCGCGATCCCACCGGCAAGCATGCTTTGCAGATTCTGGAGCAGAACTACCGTGCCGACGCCATTTCCGAGCCGCTTCTGCTTTCGTTTTACGAAGGCAAGACGATCGATTTCGAAACTGCCGGCGGGCAGACAGTTAAAGGCAAAGTAATCCGCAGTGGATATACTCCGCGCAATTATTTCTCAATCAACCGCGGCCAGGAATACTATCCCACCGCCGCGCAACAGCCCGTGATTGAAGTGAACGGTCAATTGCGGTTCACTTTGCCCGGCACGCCAGTCTTTCCCAGCCTCACCGATGACAGCATCCTGAAGCCCCGTTTAGAGTGGTCGCTCACAACCGATAAACCCGGAAAATTTCCCGCCGAATTCTCTTACATAACCGGCGGCATGAGTTGGGAGGCTGACTACAACATTGTTGCTCCGGACAAGGGAGACATCGTCGACGTGGTGGGCTGGGTGACGATGGATAACCAGACGGGCAAGACCTTCGAGAACGCACGCATCAAGCTGATGGCCGGCGATGTCAACAAAATCCAGCCGGGAATGAATGGCGCGAAAGTTTCCCTGATGGCGATGGCTCGTGCGCCAGAAGCGGCTGGACCAGCGGTAACGGAAAAAGCCTTTGACGAGTACCACCTCTACACGCTAGAACGCGCGACCACGCTTCGCGATCGGGAGACCAAGCAGGTTGAATTTATTCGCGGCGATAGCGTCACCGCCAAACAGATTTACATCTATGACGGAGCAAAGATCGACATTAACCGCTACAACTGGGGCTGGGAGAACATTCGCAACGATCAGTCTTATGGCACGGAATCGAATCCCAAAATCTGGGTGATGCGCGAGTTCGTGAACTCGCAGGCCAATCATCTCGGCATGCCGCTGCCTAAAGGTCGAGTCCGTTTCTACCGGCGCAATGACGATGGCCAGATCGAGTTCACAGGCGAGAATGTTATCGACCATACTCCTCGCGACGAGACGGTTCGTATGTACACCGGAAACGCTTTCGATTTGACCGGAGAACGACGGCGAATCGATTATCTGGTGGAACCAAAAAAGACTTCAGCGACCGAATCATTCGAGATCAAGGTGCGCAATCACAAGAAAGAAGCAGTAAATGTGCGAGTAGTTGAACATCTGTACCGGTCAATGAATTGGGACATAGCTTCGAATTCCGCTGACTACAAAAAGACGGATGCCCGCACCATTGAGTTTCCCATCACCATCCCGCCCGACGGCGAGAAGGTCGTAAACTACACGGCGCACTATAGCTGGTGAGAATGCGTGTGGTGAAGCGAACGATTTTCCGATAGAGGGACGGGCATCTCGCCGTCTTGCCGGCGGCGATTTGCCGCGCTCCAAGATCTATCGGCGTGCGGCGGTAGTTTGCAAGTGCGCAACTTGCGTGTGCGGCGACGATTTCTCGTAACGCGCGATTCCCTGATACAGCGCTTCCGCGATCTGCTGGCGATAGGATGCGCTTTGCAAATTTTGCTCATCCGCGGGACTGCTGACAAAGGAAATCTCCGTCAGAATGGCGGGCATGGTTGTCCCGGTCAATACGACGAAAGCTGAATCTTTGATGCCGCGATTACGAATGCCGGGACTGTTTGCCGCCAGAGTCGCGTAAAGAGAATGCTGCACGATCGCGGCAAGCTTTCGGGACTCCTCGATTTTTCCATGCAGCGCATCTGCCGACAGCGATACAGGCGTTAACTTGGCGGAGGTGCCATCTTCATGTTTTTCAACTTCGCGCGATCCGGGAGCGGAAAATAGATTGGAGTAGTAAGTTTCAACTCCTCGCGCCGCCGTCGAACTGCTGTAGTTCGCATGGACCGATACGAACAAATCGGCTTGCCCCTGGTTCGCGAAATCAGCGCGTTGATCGAGAGGCAAATAAGTATCTTTGTCGCGGGTGAACAGCACCTCGAAGCCAAGGCGCGTTTGCAAGAGCTTGCCCAAGCGCTGCGTGACGTCGAGCACTAAATCTTTTTCCAGCAGCCCCTGTCGTCCGACCGTTCCTAAATCCCAGCCCCCGTGTCCGGCATCAAGCACAATACGAAGCCTTCCAGTCTTCGCCAGAGGCACGTCCGCCTTGCCGTTGCCAGAAACTGGCGCGGTAATCGATTTAGCGTTGAGCAAAGCGGCATTAGCGGGCGTTAAAGATTGGCTGGCCGCAGGGGAATGCGGAGTCGTTCGGTTTGCTCCATTGTTTTTGACGGCAACAGCTTTCTCCGTTCCTCGCAACTCGACCACCAGACGGTAAGGATTCGATTCCATGCTGACCGAAAAATTCGAGCCGTCTCGCGTATCGAGCACAATTCGCGTCAGTCCAGGAACGGGCTGGGCGACCCTCACGCGAGTGAGCGATACATCGCCAACATCCATCGTCGCTCCATCCAACTGGGGCGATAAAACGGTATCGTGCAAGTCGAAATAAATACGCTCCGGTGACATCAGTCGGTGCACTTCGTAAGGCACCTGATCTTCCATATCAATGACGACGGTGCTGCCCTGGGACGACGACCAATGACGCACTGCGGTAATTTTCGGCAAGGCGGCTAGTTTGTCCGTAGCAACTGGGGACATCGATGCGGAATCAGAATCGAGCTTCGGTGGGCTCATCAGATTGTCCGCGGCCACGGGCATTGACACATTTGCCAGCGGCGCTGGCGGCGCCGTCACCGATCGCGGAGGAACCTGAGTATTGGCGTCTGCCACATTCCTCGCAGCGCTACTGGAGCCGGCTTTACCGTGAGTCTGCATTCCCCACCATGCCCCAGCGAAAAATAATGCAGCCACCGCCACCATGCCCATTACCACATTCAATCCCGCCCGTGAACTCGCGAGAGACGGACGTGCCAACCATGAAAATGAAGTTCTCGGATTCGAATCCAATGCATCAACCGAGGGATGTGGAGTTTCTGGTGCGCTCTCCGCCTGTTCGTCTTCAATTTTATTTTCAGCCAACGCAACCATTGAAGTTGAATCTGCCGCCGACGGTAATATCACGGGTTGATTGGGAGATGAAATATCGACTGGCGCATTTTGCGGCGTCGGGTCTTCAGCCGTTATACCGCTCTGCGCGGCAGCGCTTTCTACGGATGGAACGGCCTCAGACAGCGGCAACGCAATCGCGTCAAGTGGAGTCTCGGTCGGGTCCGCTTCGGTCTTTGCCTGCAGGACCTCATCAGCCACATCCGCCAACCAGTGGATACGCCGGTCTTGATCTTCTGGCTTAAGTGCGGAAAGAACCAGTTCCGCGAACAATTCGAAGCACCGGACATTGTGATCCGTAAAGGCTCGCGCACTGGTCGAAAACGCCTGCAACACTCCAAGCTGTTCGCGGCGTCCTCTTAAGGGAACCAGCACAGTTGAGCGCGCACCCAGTTTGTGAGCAAAGTCGAGGTCAACCCGGCGATCCCTTTCACCATCATCGCAGCGAAGAATGCGCCCTGATTCAAGAGCGTCCCGCAAAAACTCAGACTCGCCAATAAGCCGGACGCCGCGCCCAACCGGGAGCGGTCCAGCAGCAGCGCGGCAGACCATTTCCGGCAGCTTTGTATCCGATCGCTCCGCCAATGCAACTATGACGCCATCTGCCCCGCTGATAGCCTGCGCCCGTTCGCAGATCAGCTGCAATACTTCATCGATGATGAAGCGCTCAGTCTCGAATAAATCTTGGTCAGGATTGCGGCGGATTCGTATCTGCTCGTGCAGTTCTGAGAAGGCCAGCAGTGCGCGCATCGCCTCCTGCCGCGCAATCGATTCGAGGACGCGGTTGCCTTCTTGCAGCGGCGAACCGTCGCTGCCCGGGGGCACCACGCACTGGACTCGGGTTGGACTGGCACTCATGATGAGGTTAGTGGCACCGCAAAAAACCGAAGTATTTATCGTACTGTGGCGGACGAGGTCGCCTGATTGCCGCTCTTGGTTCTACTGCGCTTCGTTCTATTGGTCGTGTTCTGCTGTTTCTGGTTCGACTGCCGCGCCTAGCATTGTTTGCACCCGCATAGCGCACAGTAGGCTGGCTTCAGCGTAATAGTCGGTCGCTCCATACCGCAATGTCCGTTGGTACACGTCCGAGTGTGTCATCCAGCATGTAGTGCAGTGTGTAGGGCGAATGCGACGGCGATTTCGGTGACGAGCTACGACCTTTCAGATTTGCTCTCCGCGTCGATTCGTCTTATGGTAAAGATGCAGTCTAAAACCGTATTCGGAGATGTGATGGCTGACGTCGTCCAGCATAAAAGACCAAAGAATTTTAAAAACTCCTGGTGGTGGCCGACCAGCTTAGCGGGAGTCGCCGTCGTGGCGTTCCGTGGTTGCTGGCATCGGAAGATGAGCTGGCCGATTGGAATGCGGGGCTATTCGTATCAGGTTTGCCTGAGCTGTGGCGTTAAGCGTTTGTTCGATGAAGCCACTTTCAGCGCCTACGGGCCCTTTCGTTATGAATTGGAACAATTAGTTTCCACGCCAGGATCGTCTCGGCAAAAATCCACAGCAATGGCCGAGTTGCGACCACCGGCTTCATGAACCGAGCAATAGACCGGGGAATCTCATTCGCTGCCGCCGCTCAAACTCCAACCGTCTGCCCTTGCTTCTTGTACCACTCGACCGTGCGGCGCAGACCATCCTCAAAATTCACCAGGACCTTGTAGCCCAGGTGCTTTTGAGCCAGCGAAATGTCGGCCAGAGAATGCTTAATGTCTCCGCCGCGCTCCGCTTCATACTTCACATTTCCCTTGTATCCGGTCAATTCCTTTAAGGCTTCAAAGGTCTCGTTCAGTGTCGTGCGATCACCGGTAGCGCAGTTAAACACGCGTCCAGCACATTCCGTCGCTGGCGCCGAACATGCCAAAAGATTGGCTGATACTGCGTTGTCGATATACGTAAAGTCACGGCTGGTTTCACCGTCGCCAAAAATCGTGGGCTGATCGCCGCGTAGCATCTGCATGCTGAATTTGGCCAACACACCGGAGTATGGCGAAGATGGATCCTGCCGCGGCCCAAAAATATTGAAGTAACGCAGACACACGGTTTCGAGCCCATAACAGCGGAAGAACGAAATCATGTAGAGTTCGCTCGCCAGCTTGGCCACCGCGTAAGGCGAAATCGGATTTGGATTCATGCCCTCATGCTTCGGAAGCGTTGGCGTATCGCCGTAGGCCGAAGATGATGCGGCATACACTACACGCCGCACTTTCGCGTCCCGCGCGGCCACCAGAACATTGACTGTGCCGTCAGTATTGGCTCGGTTGCTGCCGATCGGGTCGAGGACCGATTTCGGCACCGAAGGGATCGCCGCCTGGTGCAGAACGTAATCGACGCCCTTGCACGCGCTATGCATCGCATCCAGATCAAGAATGTCAGCTTCGCGGAACTCGATCTTCTTAATCACCTCTGCCAGATTCTCGCGTCTTCCAGTAGAAAAATTATCGATGCCGCGAACCTGTTCGCCGCGTTCCAACAGCTCCTGAACCAGTGAAGATCCGATAAACCCGGCGGCGCCAGTGACCAGATATTTAGCCATAGTTCTTTAATGATAACGGAAGGACTGACCGCGACGCACCGCAACCCTCATGACTACGGTAACCGTACCGGAGCCCGCCAAACGGTCGTCGATCGTCCTTGGTCGATCGCGGAATGCCCGGAGGCTAAAGCTTCAGGATCGACGAACGCGTTTGGCGATTTTGTAAAAATCATCTCGCGAAAGTAATGTGCTGGTTTGAAAAAACAGGGCGATCCCGTCCACTAAGAGTTTCGCGTCGGCGGCGGCGAGACCGTCTTTCCGATCGATGTCTCGACCCGGATCGGCCGTCACAATGGGAGTTCGTCCCGACAATGCAGAGAGCAACTGCTTCAACTGCAACAGTTGATCGGGCTGGATGTCGGCAAATGCAACGCCCATACCAAGCGATGGATACGTGGCGCGTACTATGCCTGAAGTTTGCATTCGAATGCCCATCGACTTAAGCACCAGAATGACACTGGTTCCGACGGGAAATGTGGTGCTCATTTCCACATAACATCCATGCAGTCCAACGTCCGTCAGGGTACCCCAGATGGGAATTGTAGCGCCTTCCGCTCGGAACTCGGCGCTCCCTGAACAGCGAAACCGGGGGGACCTCCGGCGCTCTTTAAATGCTGTTGCTTGGTTTGCCGGTTCGGCCGCGGTTCGGGCGCCTTCAGTAGTCGCATCGAGTTCAGGTGAGCCGGCATTCACAGGGCCTTTTAAGCGGCGCAAATAGTCGGCGCCGTCCGCGCTCTCGCCGGAATCTGGCGACACCCCAGAAAAATTCGAATCGTCCACAAGCGCCTCCTTGTGATTGCATCGGCTGACAGAGGACAAACTTTAGCTGGCCTGAGCTTTCGAGGCGACGCTGCGAATCTGATTCCAAAGTTCATCTTTGCCAACTCCGGTCTTGGCAGAAAAGGCGACGATTGGCGTTCCTTTATACGCTTCCTTAAGAGTTTGCATCGCTTGGCTCAATTTATTACCCGACAGGCGGTCGCACTTGGTCGCCACCAGCAGATGTGGCCGTCCCTTGGCTGCCAAGAATTCGACTAGCTGCTTGTCGCTTTCCTGAGGAGGAATGTTCGAATCGATCAGGGCCAAACATAACGCGAGAGTCGAACGCTGGTGCAGGTAGGGATCGACGAAGCGGGCCCAGTCCTCGGATATTTCGCGCGAAACCTTGGCATAGCCGTAACCCGGCAGATCGGCGAAAAGCACTTCGGGCGTGGGCTGACCGGCTTTGCGGACCTCATAAAAATTGATGCTGCGGGTGCGTCCCGGAGTATTGCTGGTGCGGGCCAACTTCGTGCCCACAAGCGAGTTGATCACGCTCGATTTGCCAACGTTCGATCGTCCAAGAAAGGCGATCTCCGGTACGCTGGGAGCAGGGAAGTGCATCAAGTCACTCGCTGAGAGCATGAAACGCGCCAACATCCGCATAGCAACAGTTTGTCGTGATTGGGCCGCAAATGGCAAGCAGTCCGGAAAAATAGTCTACAAACCAAGCGGCCGCTTAGGATGGACGTCCTGCTCCTCGATAGGGTGTCTCCTATACCAGAGTGAGAGCGGGCGGGTGGCCCAGCTTTTGGTTCCTGTCCAAAATACCTCCACTTAGGGTGCCCCATCCTTCGCGCATTTTGCGAAGGGTGGGAGGCCCACTGCTGGCGCCAAGGGTTTGATTTAAGCCGCGCCCGCCCGAAATGAGATTTTCTCCCAGCCCTTGTTTACTTCCACCCGCCCAGGTTCGTCTAGAAGATAAAAACGGTAACTGCTCCAGCGCCATTCTTCTGGATTCGACACCATTCCTCGCCTCACCGGATTTTGGTGCATATAGCGCAGCTTTTCTATTCGTTTCTTTTCCGTCCGCACGTTGAAATCGTAGAAGCGTGTTTGCCAGAAAGAAGTGCGGTCGGAAACCGCAAACAGCTGAGTCTGGCGCGGGTCGCATCTCTTTATGTTCGGCAATAAGGCGCGAGCGGTGCGCTGCTTCACAACCTGCATCACGGTAGAAGGAGTGCCGACCTTGGGGCGGGTGGCCCCGATCACCGTCGGAAGCGTAACCCCACTTGGCTTTTAAATCTGAAACAAAACACCGGGGGTGCCCCCCTTCTCGCGCTTTTCGAGAAGGGGGCTTTCCCGACTCCCCGCTTTCATCACAGCTGAACGGTGTGTCCTATCACCGCGCGCACTCTCCTGCGGCGGGTCCCACCCTTTCCTCAGCATGGTTTTATCCAAACCCCGTAACGGAACGAGGGTGCCCCATCCTTGCGCCTTTTGCAAAGGGTGGGACATGATGCTGCCGACACTAACGCTTCGTCGCCAATCATCTTCCCTAGTCGGCCAAAGCCGACCATTTGACACCAAGGCCTATAATAAGAACTGACAAGCAGCCCAAAGAGGCCGTAGCCGCTTTCGATCTAAGTTATTTGAAATCAAGACTTTGAAAGACTTAGTCAAGCTAAGCCCTTCATTCCAAAGGCACCAGGGACGAGCGTCGTCAGGCAACTCCTTTATTATCAGGACTTTGCATTTTACTTCCTTTAAATCAAGACTTTAGCGGGAATTTTCCCGTAAAGTGAAGATTCTAATATACCGGGTATAGGGGAGG
>Ga0182024_10007026_pt1 | contig 24451 bp, 24 predicted proteins | sample P32metaG_FD_120480 | JGI IMG/M metagenome (GOLD analysis project Ga0182024, IMG submission 120480) | Permafrost microbial communities from Stordalen Mire, Sweden - P3-2 metaG (Illumina Assembly) | ecosystem: Environmental > Terrestrial > Soil > Wetlands > Permafrost | place: Sweden: Stordalen...
GGAGCGACATCCCGGATTATGTAGCAGAGGCACCGCGCCGGCGCAATACCTTACATGCGCCGAACAACGTATTTAGTCATCCGAATCGCCGGACGGCGCTGCACACGGCTGAAGTGTTACGCACGTTCAAGGACTTGGTAATACTCCTTGGCGGCCTGCATCATCTCCTGCATTCGCTGGCTGCGGTACGGCTGCGGAACGCCCATCACGTTTTCGGCAATGTCCTCAATACTCTTATCGACGTATTCACCCTCCGGCGGCCCGTCCAGGTCGATCAATTCGCCCGGCCGCAACGACTGCACGATGAACGGCGAGTGCGTCGTCGCGATGAACTGGACATTCGGAAATGTCCGCCGCAGGTCGTCCAGCACGTGCTTTTGCCAGCGAGGGTGCAAGTGAAGATCGATTTCATCGATCAGCACGACTCCAGGCGTTTTCGCCGGGGCCTCCGCGCCAAGATGCGGGTTCAGGACTGCTGCCCGGTAGGCAATGTCCATGACCATTGCGAGCATCGTCCGCTGCCCGTCGCTGAGCAGTCGGCTGGGCAGGAAATGGCCCTTGTCATCCTCCGCCATCAGCTCGTCGTTGGGCACATCGAAATAGACCCGGCGCCAGTTCTCCATGCAGCGGGAAACCGCGGCCTTAACGCCGTCCAGCAGCGTGATCGGTACGCGCTTCTGTAAGGCGCCGATCTCCATCGTCTTGAACCACCGCAGCAGCGATTTTTCGTCCGAGGCCGGATCGAGACAGTCGGCATAACCGGCCGTCCTCGACGTCGGCTTAACTGTAGCCAGAGACCGCTCCCGCTTCTGAAGCCAGAGCCGTCCAGTCCCGTAGTAACAGATAAGTGGTAGAACGCTCGGCTTTCCCGCGCGCAAAACCTTCAGCAGTTGCTCGGCGATGTTGGCAATAGCCCGGTCTCGGGCGGTCCTCTTGCCGACGCCCGCCAACGTCCGGGACCATGAGACCTGCTCCCCTCCGACGACGCCGTCACAGGCGACGATCGCCGGGAATTGAGTTTCAATCGACGTAGCCCCCGATGCCGCATGCGACTCCCGTCGTACTTCGTCGGCTTCGATCGGTCGAGACCTCGCGCCGTCGATTCCGAGCAGGAACGACCCAGCGCCGACCGCCAACGCGTCGAGGATCGCCGTCTTTCCCGTGCCGTTGGCGCCAATGAAAAGGGTAACGTGCGGCGCAAGCCGGAACTCGCACTCCTTGAACCCCCGGAAGTTTTTGATCTTGATCTTATCGATTCTCACGGGGGCTCGCCTCGCTTACTGTCCGGCAACTTACGAGTCTCATTCAAGAGTTCAAGTGGAATTACTCGCTCCAGCGGCCTCGACTTTCTTGATGGCATCCCAATCCCTATTGAGCCAGATCATATCATCCGCGTAGCTCTGCAAGTCGCCGGAAACGCTGTTGTCGAAACCGGCAATCCAGATTTCCTTGTGCAGCTCGCTCTTCACGTAGTCGATGGCGTCTTCAAAATCGCCGTCGCCTGCCGACAGGATGAGCCGCTCATACTGGTTCTGGGTCGCAAGTTTGAGGATGAGGGTGGCGATGCCGACGTCAACGCCTTTCTGAACCTGTCGCTGGAACTTCGTGTGGCACTTCGGGCATTCGCAGGCCATGCTCTTCAGCTTGTAAAGCTGAACCCGCATCTTCGGCCCGGTGGGCGGGGCCAGCTTCAGCCAGTTGTGGAACGCGTCCTGCGCGTCCGTCGGAGGATTCGGCGTCGAGTTGAGGTAGTACGATTCGTAGATCGCGCTGCCGCTCAACGTCTCGAGCTGCTGCTTCAGCCGGAGATAATCGATCCGTCCGGGTGCCGCCTTCATGATATACGCGGCGTCGGCGATCCAGATGGTTTTTGCCATGTTACAGCCCCAGCCCTTTCTTCCGCGCCGGCACGCCGTCCACCCAGCGCTTCTCGTCGGTTCCCTGCGGGTAGAGGGCCGACAGCGCCTGCGCCAGCTTCCAGAAGCGCTGGTCGCGGCCGGCGCCGTCTTCGACGAGAAAGCGCCGCATCGCTTCGCCGCGGCCGGCGGCGAAGAGGATCATGCTCTGGTGGATGCGGTCCAGCACCGAGGAGTCGCGATCTCCGTTCGGCGGCGCGGGCCTCGGAGAAGCCGGACGGACTTGATCACCGTGTCACCTTGTCACCCTGTCACCTTATCACCTTATCACCTTGTCATCTTCTCCGGAGCCCCCTTGTGAAATTGACTTGAGTTTCTTGGGTTTCTTGAGTTCCCCTGTTTTTAGGCGAAAAACGAGGGTGCGTGAGAACGATGATGGGCCAATTCAAGTTAGCCCGGAAAATTCAGGACTCACCACGGAGGCACAGAGGACACGGAGAATACAGACGAAAAGGAAGGACTGTAAGCCGCGCAACCCGCGCACATCCGGCTAGCAATATGAAGGTGCTAACTTCCTTGCCAGTCTTGTCTTCTCTGTGTACTCAGTGTCTCCGCGGTGAATAATCCGGGTTAGTGGGTAGTGGGTGGCCATTTCATATCTTCGTGCCCTTAGTGTCCTTAGTGGATTCTCCGGTCCTAAGCCGCGCCGGCCCAGCGCAGCCGTGACCAGAACAGGGAGACGATGAACAGACCGAACAGGCACAGCACCATGGCGGGGCCGGTGGGGACGAACGGCCAGTGGTGGGTGGCGGCCAGGCCGGCGAGGGTGCCGGCCAGGGCGGTGGCCAACGCGCCGGCGATGGCGCCGCGCAGGTCGCGGCTGAGGTTCAGGGCGGTGGCGCCGGGGAGGACCAGCAGTGCCGTCACCAGGACCGTCCCCACGACGCGCGTGCCGATGACGATGGTGAGGGAGACCAGCCCGATGAGCAGGTAATGGATGAAGCGGGCGCGCACGCCGGACGCCTCGGCCATGGCGGCGTCGAAGCAGTAGTAGAGGATCTCCTTTCGGAGCAGGGCGACGGCACAGACGATGGCGGCGCCCAGCAGGACCGCGGTAACCGCGAACGCGGCGGAAACGTCGCTCGTGTCGCCGAAGAGCAAGGCGTCGAACCCCCGCGGCTCATTCCCGTTTCGCAAACGGCGGTAGAGGCTGCGGGCCAGAAATCCCCAGGCGAGCGAGGCCACCATGAAAACCCCGATTGCCGTGTCGCTGCTGATGCGGCGGCTGCGGGTCATGTAGGCGATGGCGAATGCGGTGCCCAGGCAGAAGACGACCACCCCGCAACCCGGCACCCAGGGCTCCTCGAACAACGTGCCCGGCAGGGCCAGGGCCAGGAGCCAGGCGGTGCCCGCCCCGCCGAACCCGCTGTGGCTGATCCCTTCGCCGATGAAGGCCCAGCGCCGCGAGACGACAAAGACCGACAAGGTCGCACAGGCGACCGACAGGGCGATGGCGGTGATGAAGGGAGCGGCGTACATGAAATGCAAAATCCGAAACTCGAAACTCGAAATAAATTCAAAGCATGAAAAGGGAGAAATCAAAAACAAACCACGTTTTCACGTTTCACGTCTTCACGCCTTCGTTTCACGTCTTCACATCTCATTTCGAGTTTCGGATTTCGGATTTCGGATTTGATCTCGCAAAGGGGTGCGTTTCATTCATTTGGATTTCCATTCTGCTTTCGAATTTCTTTCGAGTTTCGAGTTTCGAATTTCGGATTTGATATGGCGGCGTCTACCCCGCCGCCGTCCTCACCTCCGCGGCCCCATGCGTGCAGACGTGCCCTCCCTTGATCCCCATGGCTTCAAGGTCGCAGGCGAACATCTTGTACACCAGCGGGGCGGGGAGATGATCGGGAACGTCGTGATAGTGGAGGTGGACGTTGAGGCAGGCGATGCGGTCGGAGATGGCCGACACGGCCCGCAGGTCGTGGCTGACGAAGACGATGGTCAGGCCCAGGTCGTTTTTAAGTCCCTGGAGGAAATCGATGAAGCTTTGCTGGCCGGCCTGGTCGATGCCGGTGGTCGGCTCGTCGAGCAGCAGCAGGTGGGGCCGGGGCGCCAGGGCGCGGGCGATGTAGGCGCGTTGCAACTGCCCGCCCGACAGGGAGCCGACCGGTTGGCGGGCCAGATCGGCCAGGCCGACCCGGCACATGAGCTCTTCGACAAAATCGAGGTCGTCGCGGGCGTAGCCGCGGAGCATGCCGGTCTTGCCCGCCAAACCAAGCTGGACGGCTTGGCGAACGTTGATGGGGAAATTGGCTTGCGTCCGCGATCCCTGCGGCAGGTAGCCGATCAAGTCGCCGCGGCGGATGGCCCTGGCCGGGGAAAGGCCCTCGATGGTGATCGAGCCGGCCGTGGGTTCGAGCAGGCCGAGGAGCAGGCGGATGAGCGTGGTCTTGCCGCCGCCGTTGGGCCCGATCAGTCCCAGGGTGCTGCCTCGATCGATATCGAGGTTGATGCCCTCCAGAGCGGGCTGGGAGCGAGCGTAGGAGAAGTCCAGGTTGGCGATCTCGATAAGCGGCGGCATCGTGAGGTATTCTAGGGCCGCCGTTGCCTTTTGAAAGCGGATTGCATCTGGCCGACCAAGACCTTGACTTGGAACTTCAGCGAAAGCTCTACGAAGGCTTCTTTCGTTCCTGGTACGGCAATCCCAATCTCGGCGGCGTCATCATCTGGGAGTGGGTCCCTGGCGGTGTGCCTGCCCACGACAAGTTCTTCTCGCCTCAGAACAAGCCGGCTGAAAAGGTCCTTTCCGAATGGCTGGCGAAAGAGACATGGGAAGTGAAGTGACGGAATGTGCTACAATGTGACGCCATGGTAAAGCCGCCACCCCCGACTGTGATCTCCATCATCCTCTGCGAGGCGTCCTACGCTGTGAACAACACCCAAAGCACAATAATCGTGAATGCTTTCCACGGGCTGGGCGTGCCTCAGGTTCCCTGCCGATTTCCCAAGATTACAGTTCTCGTGACCCTGACCAACGGCCACGGCCGCTATGCGCTGTTGCTGTCGGTCGTCCACGCCGCGACCGGCCAGGTCGTTCACGAGGTGGCCACCGAGGCCATCCTCACGGACCCGCTGATGATCATGGACAGCCAGGCGATATTGTACGACGTCCGGTTCCCCGCCGACGGGAAGTATTACCTCGAACAACGGGCGAACGGCGAACTCATCGGACAACGCCCTTTCTTTGTTCTCGTGCGCAAAACGTAGGTTTCGAGTGCTTTACGATTTGGGGGGCATGGCCGGCACGCTGTCGGCTTTCTCATCCTCGTTCAGCTCTAGTCGCAAATAGTCGTAGACGACGCCAGTAGTAAGCTCCCCCGCGGGGACCGTCAATTGCATTTGGTTCTCGCCAGCCTTCAAGAGTGCGGCATCGAACTTGAGCGTGTGTTCCTGCCAGACGCTCTTGTTGGTGTTGTAGCGGAGGGCGTTGGTGGGGATGGTCTGGATGGTGCCGGCGTCCTGGCCGTTGACGGCCACGGCCAGGGCGCCGTTGCCGTCGGCGCCGGCCAGGGCCACGCGCAGGGACGCCTGGCCATGTGCGGCGGTGTCCATGTTGAATTTGATGGTCCAGGTTGTGGCCCGGCCCCGGCCGATGGTGCGCCACAGGTCCTCGCCGGGCGCGGCGGTCTTCATCCACCCGAAGCGCTGGTTGAGCGGGTCCCTGGCGTCGGGGTTTTTCCAGGCATCAGACAGCGCGTGCGGGACCTGCTCGAAGAACCAGTCCTTGTGGTAATCGCTCTGGCCGATGGTGTAGGTAATGTCGTTGGGGAAGAGTCCGCCGTAGCGGACGCACCAGCCCCAGAGCCAGTAGTGTGCCCCATCGCCCTTGTAGAACTTGCCGCCGGTGCGGTCGGGGTAGCCGATTTCCCAAACCTGCTTGCCGTAGCGCACGGGCCGCCAGTTGATCTTGCCCAGGTCCATGGTCTTGCCTGCGACGACGGAGATGTCGGCTTGGGCGAATTCGCCGAGCACGCCATCGGCGAACGCGTGGAGGCTATAGGTGCCGGGGCGGACGCTCTGGATCGTGAAATTGCCGTCTTCGCTGCCGTCGCTCCAGAATTGGTAGAACTTGGCATCGTGCGCCCAGTCGACCATTCCACCGCCGCCACCGCCGCGGCGTCCGCGGCCGCCGCCGGGGTAATCGGGGTGGGCCAGGCCGACGGTCAAATGGGGAAGTTTGGCCGAGGCGGCTTGCGGGTCGTCGAGAACGAGTTGGCCGGTGACAGTCCCGCGCTCGTCTTTGTGCGGGTAGTCCACGCCGTTGACCCAGTCGTAGGGCCACTGGGTCTTCTCTTTTTTCGCCTGTTCGAGCGCGTCCTGCCACAGGGCGTTGGCGTTGTCCTTCCATGCGGGCGGGACGGTGGGGTTGCCGGCGGTGGCCGCCAGTGTGTCGAGGTCGGCTTGGGAGGCGGTCTTGGGGTCGGACAGCTCATTGCAATACACGAAGATGGGGCCGATGACTTTGCTCCAGCTTTCGCCGGCGGCGATGTTGCAGTTCGCGCCGCCGCCGTAATGGGTGCCGCGCCAGTAATCGAGAATGATCGGGTCGGGGTTGTCGTTGGCGTCGAAATGGCAGACCAGTTCCTGCTTGCTGGCGCCGCCGCTCAGGTATTCGATGGTGGGGTTGATGAACCAGACGCCGATATGGTCCTTCGTGCTCGACCACCCGAAGGCGGGGATTTTGTACTGCACGGCGGTGTAGCTGTATTTGTGCTCGACGGAGTTCTTGTAGACGCCGGTGCTGAGAATGCGCTGCTCCTTGGCGTGGATCACCACGCCCTTGCCCCAGTCCTGCGGGGAGCATTCGAGCATGTTGCGGTCGGCATCGACCGAGATCCAATCGAAGGCATGACTCAGCTTGGTGATGTAGCGGCTCTCGCCGACGCCCATCGCGCCGTAAGAAGCGGGGTGGGAGAAGATGGCGTAGGCGTAGATGCCGCTGTCCCCGCGGCCCAGGGCGTAGCGGACCTCGATATCACAAAAAGTTCCGCCGCCCGGCGCGTCGGGGGTGAGCATCACGGTTCCGCCGGTGACTCCTTTGACGGCGACCTCGGCGCGCGCGCCGCCGTTTTTGGCCGGATCGATGGTGACGGTGTCGGTGAGTTGGGGGGCACCTTGCGGGGTTTGTTCCCAATAGCCGCCCCCGCCCATGGTCTCGATGCCATGATAAACCAGCGACATCATGTTGCCGTTGGTCTTGTTGATCGTTGTCTTGACGAGGCCGTTGTCGAGCGTCCAGGTGCGGCCGGTGTCGGTGACGGTGACGTTGGGTCCTGCGGCAGCCGGTGCCGCATCGGCGCCGCGGAGCACCGGCACGGCCAGGGCCAGGACGAAGGGGACCGCAAGCACAAGGGCGATCAATTGAGGGGTCATCCCGGTCAGGCAGGTAGACCACACCGTCGCGACGACGTATGACGTTCGTTTCATTGCAGGTCCCGTCAAGTGATTATCATTTCGACTTGGACATCCATAGTATAATGCCATGGGCGATTCATTTTCGAACAGGCCATGCCTCTATTAGACCATTTTCATCCTCCGTTGAGTCGCACGCACCCATGGCGCGGGTTCCACGGGGCCTGGGCCGCGGCCATGGCTCGGCTGCTCAATGCGGGCGTGCTACCGGCCGGTTACTACGCGGTGCCGTTTCTCGATCGCGACGGTCCGATGGAGATCGACGTGGCGGCTTTGCGCGAGACCGAGGTCGGCACGGGGAGCGTTGATACAGATGCCCGCGCGACTTGGGCGGCGGCGCCGCAATTAGTGGTTGCCGTCGACTGGCCGAGCGTTGACGAAATTGAAGTTGAGATCTTCTCCGACGAAGGCGATCCGCGCCTGGCAGCAGCAATCGAACTGGTCAGCCCCCGAAATAAAGACCGCCCCCGGGCCAGGGGAGCGTTCACGACCAAGTGCGCCGATCACCTGCGACACGGGCGTGGGCTCGTCGTAGTCGATGCGGTCAACATGCGGCCGGCCAACCTGCATGCAGATCTTCTTGACGCCCTGGGAGCAGGTCCGACACCCGCGGAACCGGGGGCATTGACCGCCGTCGCCTACAAGAGCGTCGCTGCCAATCATGGCGGCGGACAACTGCTGGCTTGGCCCACCGAGTTGCAGATCGGCCAGCCGCTGCCGACAGTCCCGCTGTGGCTTGCGGCCGACCTGGCAGTCCCGCTCGACATCGAAGCGAGTCACACCGCCGCATGCGCCGACCTGCGCATCGCTGCTTGGCCTCGTTTGGCCTGATCCTTAGGAATGCGCGATGAAATCCAACCGCCTCTCGATTTGCGCCCTGCTGGTCGCGACCCTTGCCGCTAACGCGTCTGGAACGGTCATTTCGCGATGTAACCCTCCCCCGGAGTACCTGGGGCGGGAAAAGAAGAGATTCGGCGACGTCGAATCGTGCTATCCCGGGTACGCCTTCAGCGCCGTCCGGTCCAGCTTCGTCCCTCCTTCACGCGCGATGGCATCGAAGGCATCCATCTCCGCCGCCGTGAAAATCAATCCTCCGGCCTTGGCGCTCTCCGCGGCGGCGGCGGCTTCGGGCTGGCCGGGGAAGATGCTCCGCCCGTTGCCATGGCCGAGGATGTCGGCCAGCACCGCCTTGACGTTCTGCTGCTGGTTGCGATTACCGGCGAAGTCCTCGCAATCGATCGCCTCGGGACGGGTGCACTGGAAGAAGAAGGCCGGCGTGCGTTTTTCGTCGGCGGGGCCGACGTTCCAGCGGCTGCGGAGCGTCGGCAGCGATCCGCCGATGAACGCGGCGAGGATCTCGTCGATCAGCGACAGGCCGTATCCCTTGTGGTGTCCGAAGGGGAGCAGGGCGGCGATCTTGTTGGGGTCGGTGGTTTCGTTGCCGTCCTTATCGACGCCGCTGCCGGGCGGCAGTTGCTTGCCCTCGCGGACGAACTGCTGGACCCGGCCCATGGCGACGGTGCTGGTGGCCCAGTCGATGCAGACCGGGTAGCCGATGGCCTGTGTGGTGGGGAACGCCCAGGAGTGCGGGTTGGTGCCGAGCGTGGCGGCCTTCCCGCCGAACGGCACGACCTCCGCCAGGGCAGCGGTGCAGCAGGTGTAAGCGATATACCCCTTCTGCGCCGCCTCGATGACATACCCGCCGCCCCACAAGTAGTGGAAGGCGTTGTCCACCGCGACGGTGCCGGTGCCGTACTCGTCGGCCAGCCGCATGCACTCGGCCATCGCCTCATAGGCGACGGCCTGGCCGAGCTTGCGGTTGGCGTTCCACCGCGCGACGGCCTTGAACTTCGACGGCAGCTTTTCGATGACCGCCCCCGGCTTGCACCCGCCGGCCTTGGAGCCTAAATGCTCGTCCAGGTGCAACGCCTTGATGGCGTTGTGGGTCTTGATGCCGTGCCGGGCGGTGAATTCGCTGAACCGCGCCGCCGCGTCGGCCTCCTCGGCGGTGTAGCCCCGATGACGGTAAGCCGCTGAGACCAATGCGTTATGCACGGCGGCGGGCATGATGTAGTTTTGGGATGACATAAGATTAAAACTGATTCGCCTGGATGTAATCCTTATCCCCGCGCAAAAGGTTTACCAGATTGTTGGCCGCCCGCAGCCCCTGGCGCTCAACGCTTTCATTGGTCCGGCTGGCGACGTGCGGCGTCACGATGATGTTGTCGATCTCCTGGAAGACGTGCGGCGCCTTGATCGGCTCGGTCGCCAGCACGTCGGTGCCGTAGCCGGTGAGTTTTCCCGACTTGCAGGCGTCGGCAACGTCCTGCTCGACGATCAGTTCCCCGCGGCCGGTGTTGATCAGGATGGCGCCGTCCTTCATGAGGGGGATCGTCTGCTTGTTGATGAAGCCGCGGGTTTCCTCGGTCAGATTGGTGTGCAGCGAGACGACGTCCGCCCGCCGCAGCAGGTCCTCGCGGGTCAGCAAACGTTCCACGTTGTGCTCGGCGGCGAACGCCTCATCCCAGTAGGTATCGTTGCCGACGCAGGTCATGCCGAAGGCGATGCCGCGCTTGATGACCTCTTTGCCGATGCGGCCCATCCCGATCACGCCGAGCGTCTTGCCGTAAAGCTCGCAACCGGTCTGCCGCTTCCACTGCCCCGCCTTGACGACGCGCATGTGGAACCAGAAATGCTTGGCCACCGCGATCATCAACCCGAAGGTGTGCTCGGCCACCGTGGTATGGTTCACGCCCGGCGTGAACAGCACCGGTATTTTTTTGCTGGTGGCGTGCTTAACGTCGATGGAGTCGAGCCCGATGCCGTACTTGGCGATGACCTTCAGCCGCGGCAGGGCGGCATCGATCACCTTGGCGGTGACCTGGTCGTCGCCGTTGAGCAGGCCGTCGAACCCACCGGCGTCGCCGCCGGACTTGATCAGGTCGAGCAGTTGCGATTCGGAGAGCGGCCCGCGCGCGCGGACGATTTCGAAGCCGGAGTCATTGAGCACGTCGTGATGCTTTCCCGGCGTGTCCTGGAAACTGGTGGTGGTGAGCAGGATGCGCGTTGCCATTCGTTTCTCCATGTCCCAGTGCTGCGAGGCATATTAAGCGCGGGCGTTGGGATTGCCACTGCGAAAAGCCGTCAAATGACCCGGCGTTTTTTGAAATCAAGGTAACGTCTTCTCGCGCAGGCCCGCCGCGCCTTCGCCTGTGGCCAAGACGACGATCCGCGGCGCGGTCCCTGCAATGCAGACGGCCCGACATTGCAAACGGTCATTCATGCCGCCTTTCGATGCCGCAAGCGGTCGAGCGCTGCCGCGACGATGATGATCGCGCCGGTCACAATCTGCTGGACCCAGTTGTCCCAGTGCATCTTGGCGCAGCCATTGTTGACCATCTTCATGAGCAGTGCTCCGAGGATCGTGCCAAGGACGGTCCCTTCACCGCCGGTGAGGCTGGCGCCGCCGATGACAACGGCGGCGATGATGTCCAGTTCCATGCCATCCGCGGTGGTCGGGTCGCCCACGTTTAGGAAGGAGAAATGCAGCACGCCTGCCACGCCAGCCAGGGCCCCGGCCAGGACATACACCCCGAGCTTGGTCCGATTGACGCCGACTCCGCAAAGGCGGGCGGTCTGCTGGTTCGATCCAATGGCGAAGATGTGCCGGCCGAACTTGGTATATCGCATCAGCAAAGCCACGCCGATTGCCAGCACGATAGTGACCCATACGCCCGGCGGGACGAGCATCCAGTGCTGGCCGGGGCGGAGTGAGGTGAGGAGGGAATTCAGCCAGGTGACCGGAGGGTAGACGGTTGAATTACTTGCAAATCCTTTGGCGGCCCCGCGGATGGCGCCCCATAAACCGAGCGTGACGATGAACGGGGCCAGATCCAAACCGGTGACGAGCCCGCCAATGACCAGCCCCCAGCAGGCGCTGACGGCAACGCCGCCCGCGGCGGCCAGCAGCGGGTTGACCTTCATGCGAAGGAACAAGGCGATGACAACCGTGCACATCGCGATGTTGGCCCCAACAGACAGATCGATCCCGCCGGAAATGATGATCAGGGTCATTCCCAGGCCCGCCGCCGCGACGACCGCGGTTTCGAGGATGATTTGTTCCAGGTTTTCAAGGGTCAGAAAGGTTCGGGGCCGAAGCACCGCGAAGAGACTGAAGACGAACGCCAGGCCGATGAGCGCGCCGAGCCGCTGTGCCCATGCGGACCAGTTGATGGCACGCTTCTCAGTGGCGGGTTCGTAGGAAAGAACGGTCATGGGCGTTGCTCGTTGTTAGTCATGGCGGCGGGGCGTTCATTTTGACCGTCGCCGGTGCCGGTGGCTTCGAACATGATCTGGTGCTCGTCGGTTTCGGCGATCGGCCGCGCCGGCCCCAGTCGGCCCCGGCACATGACCGCAATCCGGTCGCAGACGCCCAGCAACTCCGGCAGGTAGCTGCTCACGATCAGCACGGCACGCGGTGCGCGGCCGGTCGCTGGGTCACCCTTGGCAAGCTCATCGATCAGCCGGTAAATCTCGGCCTTGGATCCGACGTCGATCCCGCGGGTCGGCTCGTCCAGCAGCAGTACGTCTACATCATGATGGAGCAGCCGGGCGATGGCCACCTTCTGCTGATTGCCGCCCGACAGCGCCTCGACCGGTTGTGCCGGCCCCCGGCAGCGGACCGCCAGCCGCTTCACCCACCTGGCCGCCGCTGCTTCCTGCCGGCTCGGCAGGACCAGCCCTGCCGGTCCCATCCCCTCCAGCCGCGAAAGCGTGAGGTTGTCGGCGATGCTCAGCGACATCGCCAGGCCCTCGACCTTTCGGTCTTCGCTCACCATCCCGATGCCCTGCGCCCAGCGAAGGGCCGGCGACGCTCCCTGCCCAAGGGCAAAGAGCCACTTTCGCAGCATCCCGACAGGCCCGGAGGAGGTGTTGAACGAACCGCCGCTCAGCAGGCCCACGCGTACGGTTCCTTGCCGGACGCGATCCAGGCCGAAAATCACCCGGAGCATTTCCGTCCGCCCCGCGCCGACCAGCCCGGCGATCCCCAGGACCTCGCCCCGATGCAGCGTCAACGATGCCGAAAGCGGCTTCGGCGGCAAACCGGGACCGGCCAGGTCTTCTACCCTGAGCACTTCCTCGCCGCGCGCGCGGTGGGTGCGCGGGTACAAATCGGCCACCTCGCGGCCGACCATCATGGCGACCATCTGGCCCGTGGAAGCATCCGCGGTCCGCCCTGCCCCGACGCTTTTGCCGTCGCGCAAAACGGTGAACACGTCGGAGATTTCCTTCACTTCCTCCAGGAAGTGGGAAATGTAAACGACCGAATGCCCCTGCGCCTTGAGCCGGGCAACCAATTGGAAAAGCAACGCGATGTCCTTGCGGGTGAGGCTGCTGGTCGGCTCGTCGAGCACCAACACGCGGTTGCCAACCGCGACGGCCCGGGCAATCTCAACCAGTTGCTGATCGGCAATCGAGAGGCTGGAGACGAGCCGGTCGGGCCGGATGTCGGGGCGGCCGACCTGCGCCAGTGCGTCCGCCGCGACCGACCGCACCCGGCGCCAATCCATGAAAGGGCCGGCCCCGGGCTCCATGCCCAGCAGGATGTTCTCCATGACCGACAGGTGCCGAGCCAGCGACAGCTCCTGGTAGATCATCGCCACGCCGGAGGCGCGGGCTTCCAGTGGGTTCCGGGGGTGGTAGGGCTTGCCGTCCAACCACATTTGCCCTTCATCGGGTCGATGCGCGCCGGACAGCACCTTCATGAGCGTGCTCTTTCCCGCGCCATTTTCGCCCACAAGGGCCAGCACCTGCCCAGGCAGAACAGCCACGTCCACTCCCCCCAGAGCCACCGTCGCCCCAAAGCGCTTATGGATGCCGATCATCTGCAGGCGCGGCCGGCCCGCCGACTCGGGCAGAGGTGATTGAGCGACAGGCTTGTCCATCGACGACGGTCCGGCGTCACGCCCGGGAGTTTGCAGTGAAAGGCAAGCGGAGCAGCGGGGCGGAGGTCCAACACTTGTGCTACCTCGGCTGCAACAAATCCTTGATCTCCTGCGAGTCCAGGTTGTCCAGCGTGATGAGATGGACGCCGGTGTCGATCTGTGGCTTAACGTCTTTGCCGTGGATGTGGTCGACGGCCGCCTTCACGCCCTCGTATCCCATCTTGTACGGGTCCTGGGCCACCAGGGCGTCGATCTCCTTGGTCTTCAACGCGTCAACGAGAGGGTCGCTGGCGTCGAAGCCTACGAACTTCAGGTGGCCGGCAATCCCGTTCTGGCGCAGGGTCAGGAGCATGCCGAGCGTGGACGATTCGTTAGGGCAGAAAACGCCGTCCGCCTGCCGCAGTACGTCGAGCATATTCGACGTTTCGATCTTGGCCGAATCCATCGTCGCCCCGGCATAGCGGTTTTCGAGGATCAACTGCATGTCGGGGTGCTTGTGGACCGCGTCGAGAAATCCGCGTTCGCGCTCGGCGGTGCTGGCCGACCCTTCCATATATCGAAGCAAAACGATCTTACCCTTGTTGTCGAGCAGCTTGGACAACTGGTCGCCGGCGATGACGCCCCCCTTGTAGTTGTCGGTGGCGACGAAGCTGACGAAGTCCTTCCCGACATCGCCCTTGAGTCCTGAGTCGATGACGATCACGGGGATGTTCTTCTGGTCGGCCTCGCGAACCGGGCGGAGCAGGGCCTGGTCGTCCAGCGGTGCCAGGACGACCGCGGAGACCCCGTCAGTGACGAACTGCTCGACCACGGAGATCTGCTGGGCGCGGTCGTCCTCTTTCATCGGGCCCTTCCATTGGATCTCAACATCCAGGTCCTTGCCGGCCTGGTTCGCGCCGGCATGGACCGATTTCCAGAATTCGTGCGTCGTGCCCTTGGGGATGACGGCGATGGTCAGCCTGCCCGGAGTGGTGGGAGCGCTTTCCTTGCTGCAGCCGCACGCGACGGTCATGGCGGCGCAGACAGAGAACAACGAAATCAGTGACTTGGTGATGAAACGTGACATGGCTGTTGGGTCCTTTGTTCGGTTAGAGCTGTTTCAGAACCTATCCACCCTGGGGGCACTTCCGCTTCCCTACCTCCGCGCGGTTCTGAACATCTTAACGCTTGATCCGCGCGCTGCCGCCTTTGAATACGTGCATGAGTTCTTCCAGGTCGATCTGGCTGCTGTCGCCGCGGGTAGTCTGCAGCAGCGCGCCGTGAGCGGCGCCCAGGTCGACGCATTCCTGCGGGGTCTTGTTGTTGAGGAAGCCGTAGGCGAAGCCCGACGAGAAGCCGTCGCCGCCGCCGACGCGGTCTTCGATCTCGAGGTTGTCGAAACGCCGGCTCTCGTAGAACTTGCCGTCGTGCCAGAGGATGGCCGACCAGTTGTTCACCAGGCCGCTCTTGACCTCGCGGAGCGTGGTGCCGACGACTTTGACGTTGGGATAAGCCTTCACCACCTTTTCGACCATCTTCTTGTAGGCGCCGGTATCGAGGGCGGAGAGGTTGTCATCGACGCCCTCGACCTCGAAGCCCAGCACCTTCTGGAAGTCTTCCTCGTTGCCGATGAGGCAATCGACCATCGGGATCAGGTCTTTTGTGACCTGCTGGGCCTTCTCGGCTTTCCAAAGCTTGGAGCGGAAGTTGAGGTCGTAGCTGACGATCGTTCTCGCGGCCTTGGCGGCCGTGAGCGCCTCCTTGACCACCCCGGCGGTGCCGTCGCTCAGCGACGTGAAGATGCCGCCCGTATGCAGCCAGCGGGCCCCGTCACCCTCGAAGACTTTCTTGAAGTCGATCATGCCCGGCTTCATGTTCATGGCGGCGGAGTGGCCGCGGTCGTACAGGGTGACGCTGCCGCGCACGCCGGTGCCGACTTCCGTGAAATTGAGCCCGACACGGTCGGCCTTGCCGACGCCGTCGTACTTGGCCATCACCACATGGCTCATATCCACGCCGACGGATCGGCCATGATTCAGCACGATCCGTCCGACAGGGTTGTCCACCAGCCGGCTCAGAAACCCCGTCCGCGCCCCCAGTCGCGCCAGGGCGTAGGCGACGTTGTATTCCCCGCCGCCGACCCAGACTTCCAGGGTGGGGCTGAATTCGATCCGCCCGTGCCCCGGCGGCGACAGCCGCACCATGCTCTCGCCCAGGCTCAGCAGATCGAAACCGCAAATTTTGGCATCTCGAATGTTCAACATGTTTGTCCTCGCTTCATTCCCTTAGTTTACCTGGCAATCCGCGCCGCGACGCCTCGGCGGGGGAATCATGTTACACGGAATGGCGTCGGGACAAAATCCGGGATTGGTTGTCGTTGTCGTTTCGGGCGCGGTGTTATATCTTCATTACCGGAGTGCTCATGAGTTCGCGGTGGGACTGGCCTGACGGTTACCTTTACGCCGCTGATTCAAAAGGACTGTGTCAACGTGATCGCCGTCATGAATGGGCGGCAGTTCCAATTAAACCTGGCATCAATGAACACCTGGGGTGGGATCGACGCGGTGCGGAACAAGCGCGCCTTTGACGCGGCCAACCCCACAAGAACGCATGTGAGCCTGAGGCACTACACAAATACACGCTCGTACTTCGCGTCCGCAAAGCGAGTATTTCCGCCCTGATTGACGGAAAGCCCCTGTTGGAATACCAGACCGATGGCAGTGACCTGAGCCTGATTCCCAAATGGCAGCTTATCTGTTCCAGTCATCCCACGCAAAGATCATGCGGATTTAGGATATACTTTACCCCGCGCAGTTTCCAGCCCGCCACCAAGCTTCTCCAAAGCCCGAACCACCTTGCCGTTTCCTTCCGCCCGTGCCGATTCGATGTATCGCGAGAAATCCTCTCCGCGCAGGCGCGACCCGACCAGCTTCACCATCGCCAACCCTGTTTCGTGGCCGGCGTGAAGGGCGGCATGAACCGCGGTGCCCAACGCGTTCCCGCCGAAGGCGTTCTTGTGATCGATCCGCGCCCCGCGGCCCAGCAGGAATTCGACAAGCTCGACATGCCCGTGATAGATCGCCTGATGCAAGGCCGTGCCATCCCAGGCCCCGGGCGATTCGATGTCCCAGCCCAGGTCCAGCATGAGCCGCACCGCCTTGAGGTTTCCCGCCTCCGCCGCGAACGGCAGGAGCTTGCGATCTTCCTCCGAGAGCGACCGAGCGAACTCCGCCGGGTCGGGGAGCAGTTGCCGTGCCGCCTTGGCATTGCCGGCCATGACCGCCGCGATCGCCTCCTCCCGGGCGTCGGCTCGATCGGTTGCCCCAGCGGCCCGCAGCACCCGCGCCGCCTCGCCATGACCCAGGCGCCGCGCCATGGCCAGCGGCGTGACGCCCCGCCCATCGGCGAGGTTCGGATCGGCCCCCGCTTTCAACAGCGTGCGGAGGGTTTTGGCACCGCGGTGCCGCAGGATCGCGAAATGGAGCGGCCGCAGGCCCTGATATGCCGTCTTTCCCAAGCCAAGGTAATTTGGGTCGGCCCCATGGTCCAGAAAGAGCTGCAACCCGGCGGGGTCTTCCATGTCGAGCTTGTGGGCCATGCAGTAATTCAGCCAGTCGCAGCGCGGCATCTTTGCCAGCAGGAGCTTGAGGCAGGCATGATCGCTGAACTCGGCGGTGTGATACAGCGCCTCCAAGTCCGGCTTGTTGGGGTCGGCCCCCGCATCCAGCAACACTTTCGTCAGCGGCGCGCTGTTGGCGATGCCGCTGGCCCCGTACAGGGCCGTTTCGCGCCAGGTATCGTGCATCCAGAAGCTGTTCGGATCGGCCCGATGTTCGAGCAGGAGCCGCCCGCACCGCGCGTACCGCTCCGCGCCGCGCGGAGACAGCCTCAAATAGCGCGAATAGCACAAATACAGCAGCGGCACCCACCCGCGCGGCCCGCCCGGCGTCGTGGCCGCCGCCGGGTCTGCCCGCAGCAGTTCCGCAATTCGCCGTTCGTTGCCGGTGAGGCAGGCGGCGTAGACGTCCGCCGTCGCCAGGCCGGGATTGGCCTTGAGCAACTCCCGCGCCCATTTGAGTGTCCCCGACCGGAAATCCGCGATCGCAGCCTTGAAGAGCTCCTCCATCGGGTTGCCGGCCGGCGGTTGTTGCGATGATTTCATTAGACACCTTTCTTCAAGTATGCCAGTCGTCCGCGATGGAGCCTAATGCCTCGCCCCGGCAGAAAAAAGGCTATGGATTTGCAAGGTGCAGGCGAGTTGGACTCCCTTACGCGGACCGTCGGCCGCCTGAACGGCTGTGTGCTCGTCGAGGATCGTGGCTCTGACCTCGTCATCGTTCCGCTTGTACGCCATCAGGTCGTCGAAGCGAAAATGGCGGTACACGCCGATGGTTCGGCACGGGGTTTTCGGTTTCCTATGGGTTTCCGGTTTTTCGCCGCGTTGCTCATGGTCCCCCCTTCGCCTGGTCTGGTTACTTCAACGGGCGAAAGTAGCCTTTTATACTTCGGCGGTCTACGACGCATACCTGAATGTGGTTGCGGTCGCAGAAGCCGGCGTTCTTGTACAGCGGCTCCCCCTCGACGAATGCGGCACGCACCGTATCGAACGGAGGCAGTTTCGTCTTCTTTCGAAGTTCGGTGCAGAGGTTGATGGTCGCGAAGTCGAGATACCGCAGCAGGAGGTCTCGACTGTCGCGTAAAGGTTTGTTTTCCGGCAAAGGGCGACCCGCGGCGGCCGCCGCAGCCACAAGGCTTTGGTGGGCATCCTTGACAAGCTTGAGGTACTCTCGATCCAGCAGATTCAAGCACACGCCGAGGTCGATGACCGCTCCGATCACCGCCGGGTTTGCGACTTTCCCTCTTTTCCTCAATTCTCGAGCCCATTCAATGGCACGCTCGGGACTGTTCTCCCAAAAATATATGCCGGAACCCAGCCAGTCGTATTCGTTGCGGCTCTGCTTGAGGTGCTTGCCTTTCTCGAAAACACTACGTGCGACCGACTCGTCGCAGCCATGGAATCCAAGGACGTATGACGGAAGGTGAGAGTAGAGCACGATCAGCGATATCGGCGCGCCAGTTTCTTGCCGTCCCTTTGAAGGATGCCCATTTCGACAAGCCAACGTCTGGCCCTTGTGGGGCTCTTGGCGATGGAGTTGCGGACGCGGCGCGACACCTTTAGTTGCGCCTTCACTTCTTCGGCCACCGTCATCACTGCCTCCCGGGCTGCCAACCTAAGGATGCCGCTGACTGCGGTATCAGTGGAGATTATCGGGTCGTTTTCCGCCCGGGTCAAGGCACTCTCATGTCTCAGGTTAAAAATCGCCCCGCCGTATCCGCGACCCCCGCTGCTAATTGGAACCCGTCGCCTTGGCCTCTTCGACCGGAATGACGCCGGTGGAAACCCACGACTTGATGAGTGATCCGGCCAGGCGTTCCGCCTCTTCGGACACGGCACAAGATATGACCAGCTCTTGCACGCCGCTGCCGTCATCCCCCGTGGTCGAATCGAGCCACCAGACCAGTTCCAGCCCATGCTCCTCCGGCTCGTGCTGAATAATGCGCAAGCCTCTTCGCAGCCCAGGTGAAAACGCGCTGAAGATCGGGTTGCCGTCACGAAGCTCGGAGCGGTCCGCCAACCTGTTGGCCGCCAAGGGCTGCTCCCATTCTCCTGGGACACCCTCCGGCCCGTCTAAGATCTCACTCCAAAGGTCTAGCCAGAACTTCTGCGCAGCCTCGCACCCTGGGGAATCGTAAGGAAGTTCCTGACCAAATGGGTGACCATGCCACGCTCCGTAATCTGATGGGCCCGCGCATTCGGCGCGACAACTGAAGTTGCGCCTTCACTTCTTGAGCACCGTCATCGCCACCTCACGCGGCTGCCAGCTTGCCGATACCGGCCCCGGCGGTGAATCACCGGAGATTTTCGGATCGTCTTCCATTCGAGTCAGCGCGGCACATACGCATGACGAAGTTGAAGAAGTTGCGTTTCTGAGTCAAATAGCGGCAGCGGAATTAGAGTGAGTCCTAACACAAACCGCGCTGGCGGGGCCGGAAATGCAACTTCTTCAACTTCGTCAACTTCTTCAACTTCGTCATCACACGACTCGGAATCCTTGTGCTGTCCTGCCGGCGGTTTATGATTCACCCCATCCGGCGTCCGACGCGGGATCGGGGTGTGCCGGCGGATCGTGTCAACCTTCAACGGAACGAACCATCATGCCGCAGATCACCTGCCCACATTGCCGCCAGCCGTATGACATTCCGCCTGAGCAATGGCCGCAGTACCAGGGCCAGCGGATCAATTGCACGCGGTGCAACCAGCCGTTCGACGTGGCGGGGCCGGTGGGGCCGCCGCCTGCGCCGCCGATAGCGGGGCAGCCGTATCCGGGCGGCCCGCCGGGCTATCCGCCGGGCGGTTACGCGCCGGCCTACGGCCCGCCGCCCAAGGGGATGAGCGGCGGGAAGGTCGCACTGCTGGTCTGCGGCGTCGTCTTCCTGGTGTTGCTGGTCTGCGGCGGGGGACTGGTGTCCGTTCTGATTCCCTCGCTGAGCCGGGCCCGCGAGCAGGCCAACCGGGTCAAGAGCGCCAACAACCTCCGCCAGATCGGCCTGGCAGCCCTGATGTACGCCAACTCCAACCAGAACCACTTTCCCGATGATGAGAAAGCTATCCTCAACTCGGGTCAGGTCCAGATCGACGTATTCGTCAGCCCGCGGACGCAGACGCAAACGCCGACGAGCGGCAACCCCGCCGACTGGGTTGATGCCCATAGCGACTACGCCTGGGTCGGTGCCGGCCTGGACTCCAGCACGCCGGGCAATTTCGTAATGGCCTACGAAAAGCCGGACGGTTTGCAGGAGGGAATCGAAGTGCTGTTCGCCGACGGGCGTGTCGAATGGGTTCCCAAGCCCAAGTCGGACGGGATGGTTTCCGAGCTGAAGCAGGGGAGCAACCCGCCGCCGAGTTTGGCGCTGCCGTGAGTAGCGTGATCGGCCCGGATTATTCAACGGAGACATCATGCCGCAAATCAGTTGTCCTCATTGCCGCCAGCCGTATGAGATCCCTCCCGAGCAGTGGCCGCAGTACCAGGGCCGGCGGATCACCTGCACGCGCTGCAATCAGCCGTTCGACGTGGCGGGAGCGGTTGCTCCGCCAACCGCGCCTCCCGTGCCGCCGCAGGCTTATCCGGGTGCTGCGCCGGCGGGCCCGACCGCTTCGCTCGCGGGTTATGGTCAATATGGCCCCCCGGGCATGGTCCGGCCGAAGCAGGGGATGAGTGGCGGGATGATTGCGCTATTGGTGTGCGGCATCGCTTTGGTATTGATCGTCGTCGGCGGTGGCATCGTCGCGGCCATTGTGCTCCCCAGGTTCACCGCCCGCTCCAATGAGGCCAAGGTGGCGTCAGCCAAGGCGGACCTCTCCATCTTCCAGGGCGCGCTCGAACTTTACGAGCAGGACAACGGCCGATATCCCACCACCGAAGAAGGTCTCAAAGCGTTGCGGGTGCGGCCGGCCGACGGTCAATCGTGGCACGGGCCCTATCTTGCAAAGGACGCCGGGAACGATCCGTGGGGCAACCCCTACCTCTACAGTTGTCCCGGCACCCACAACCCCAATGGTTTTGACGTGTTCTCCACGGGACCCGACGGCCACGAAGGCGGCGGGGACGATATCGGCAACTGGTAGTGAAGGGCCAAGGAGGATTCGATGCCCGACCTTCGAAAGCCGGCTCAGCGAATTGATTACGCAGGCACGGACATACATCGCGCTCCGGGCGTAGGGCCGTCGATCATTGTCGTGCCTGCCGTCGTGGTGTTTCTGGCGCTATTTATGGCCGCGGTCCTCGTCCCCAAGTTTTCCAGCGGGGACCCCAGGGAAGCGAAGATAGCCGCGGCCACGCAGGAAATCTCTACGCTCGCCGGCGCGATCAAGCTTTTTGAGGTGGACAACAATCGATATCCCACAAAGGAGGAAGGCCTCGCCGCGTTGCGCGTGCGGCCGGCCAACGCTCCATCGTGGCAGGGGCCATACATCGCGCACGATGTGCTGAACGACCCCTGGGATCACCCCTACATCTACCGCAATCCCGGCAAACACAACTCTAAGAGTTTTGACGTGTTCTCCATGGGACCTGACGGCCGCGAAGGCGGCTGGGACGATATCAGCAACTGGTAGTGAAACGTGAAGACGTGAAACGTGAAAACGTGAAAACGTGAATCGTGCGGGGGCCCTCACCCCACGATCCAGGACCTTGACGCGCTCCAAATCCGGGGCGGCGCTGGCGGCGCAACGGTCGCAAGCGACCTGCGCTCTGCCCCGGCGTGAAGGGAACTCTTCTTTACGTTTTCACGTCCCCACGTTTCACCTCTTCACGTTTCACGTCTTCACGTCTTCACGTCATCACGTCTTCACGTCTTCACGTCTTCACGTCTTCACCTCTTCACGTCTTCACGTTTCACCTCTTCACGTCTTCACGTCTTCACGTCTTCACGTCTTCATCTCTCACGCCGCTTTTTCTGTCTCCGCCTTCAGCGTCGCCGCCCGTTCGGCGAGGGACGCCATGCGGTCGTGGGCGTGGCGGATGGCGTCGGTCAGCTCGTCGACCCACTGCATGGCCTGCGATGCCAGGTTGAGCTGGGGGTTGGGGTCGTTGGCCGAGCGCCAGCGGGCGGACATGCGGGCGACCCTGCGCTGCGTGTTCCAGCGCAGGGCGAGCCAGAGGACCAGGAAGTAGATGGCCAGGAAGCCGGCGCTGCGGAGCAGGTAGTCGGTGCCGAGGACCGAGACGATCATGCCGAGCAGGGGGCGCCAGTGGTGCCAACCCAGGCCGCTCCAGTCGATCGGGGAGTTGAGGGCCAGTTGGAGGACGGGCTGGATGATGGGGAACCACAGGAGCGCGCCGATGGTGAGCAGCCAGCGGATGGGCGCGGCCCAGGCGCCGCCGCGGCCGGCGGCCCGCTGGCGTGTGGCGACGCGCTGCCGCTCGAGCGTGGCCGACAAACGGCGGGCCAGATCGGTGGCGGCCGAATCGGCGGGCAGGTCTTCCCACAGCTTGTTGGTCCGGTACAAGGTGCTGAGCACCGGCTGCGACTGGCGGAGCTGCGCGAAGGTGGATTGGACCGCCTGCGCCGCCGACCATCCGCTGCCGCCGCCGGCGCCCTTGAGATAGAAATCCGCCATGACCTCGGCCCCCTGGAGCGGGGCGGCGTGCTTGGCGCCCATCGTCCGGATCAGCACGAACAGCGGCGCCAGCAGCGTATGGACCAGGCTGACCAGCGGCCAGCGGGAGACGCGGTCGGTCAGGATTTCGTCGGCCAAGGCTTGGCGGCTGGCCGGGTCGTCGGTCAGGGCCGGCAGCACCTGTTCGAGCAGCGGCACCGCCAGCCGGGCCGCCGCCAGTTCCTCGGCTTCGCTGCGCAGCCGGCCCAGCCTCTCGGCCCGTTCGGACAGCTTTTGCCCCGCCAGCCAATCCAGCAGCGACCGGTCCTGTCTGCGCCCGGCCAGCTCCCGGCTGTGCCGAACCGCTTTCTGGGTCTTCTCGCGGGAGAGCAGCCCGCGCAGCCGCGGCAACTCGTACCGGCCCGGCGAAATCGCGCTGATCAGGAAGACCTCCGGCGGAGCGGATAGCGACAGCGTCCGCGCCAGCCGAGCCGCGAAATCATCGCGAAGCTCCATCATCGGGGACGGACCGGCTACGCCCGCACTGTTCTCTTCTCCCGCCCCCGGTACTCCGGGGGAGGGCTGGGGAGGGGGCTTGGATGGCGATCGGTTCCCGGGCGAAACCCCCACCCTGCCCTTCCCCGGAGTACCGAGGGAGGGTAATGCGGCCGCTTCGCCTTGCTGGCCATCGAGTTGGTCTACTTTGTTCAAACAGAACACGAAATTCTGCACCGCGTTCCCGGCGGCCACCCTGGCCAGCATCTGCTGCGGCTGAAGGTCGGCATATTTCTCGACGCTCTGCACCCAAACCGGGTAGAGCATGTGGCGCAGCATCGCCCGGGTGACGGCAAGGTGCGAGCCGTAATGGCTGTCGATGTCCGGCAAATCCAGCAGGACCTGCCGGCGCAACCCCTCGGCATCGTGCGTGACGATTCGGAACCGCCCCGGCACCTCGCGGTCGAGCAACTCCCGCAACGCCGCTTCCTGCGACTGATGAGCATATGCCACGGCAACTTCCGTCCCGGGACCATGGGATGTGATCGCGGTGATGGGCCGGCCGACAAGGGCGTTGACCAGCGCGCTCTTGCCGACTTCTTTCCCGCCGATCAGGCCGACCAGGTAAAAGCCTTCTTCGCCGTCGCCGTCGGCGGGGCGGACGACTTCCTCGGCAAGCACCGGGGCATCGTCCTCCAGCAACGCCGGCCGGTCGGCGCCGGTCAGTTCCAGGGTCTCGCGGACGAGTTGTTCGACGGAGGGGGTCATGGTCAGTTTGGTGCGGTGCAAGTGTAACTCGAAATGGGCAACTTTTGTCAAGCCGGCGCATCCAATGCTGCAACGAGCCGTTCCAGGATCACGGAATGGTTCACCGCTTCCCCGCCCATTGTGTCAGGAGCCATCGTGCACAAGTCTCTTTTTCTCCTTTCCGTTGCTTTTATGTGTGTTGTCACCGCAGTCGAGCCTGCGGCCGCGCAAACTCTGCCGCCGTTGCATGCACAGGGTCGTCAACTGCGCGACGCCAAGGGAAAACTGGTGCAACTCCGCGGCGTGAACGTCGGTGGTTGGCTGGTCACCGAGGCGTGGATGTGCGGCCAGAGTGATGACGGCGGCAGGAAGGCCCTGGAGCAACTGGAAAACCGCTTCGGCCCGGAGAAAGCCGCCGCGCTGATGACCGCCTGGCAGGACAATTGGTTTACCAGCGCCGACCTGGATGCGATCCAGGGGTATGGGTGCAACGTGCTTCGCGTTCCATTCAGCTACCGCACGTTGCAGGACGGCGCCGGCATCTGGAAGCGCGACGCCAGCCACAACATCGATTTCTCGCGGATGGACTGGGTCGTCAAAGAAGCGCAGCAGCGCGGCATGTACGTCATCTTCGTGCTGCACAACTGGCCGGGCGAGTACCACACGGGTGTAACCGGCCGAGCGCGGGACGGGTGTCACCGATGACAAGTCGCGGGTCTGTTTGACTTTGCGCGGGAAAAGGCTGGACAAAAAATGCCTCCCGGAGGAAGCTTTGGTTGTGACCAAAC
>Ga0182024_10007027_pt1 | contig 24450 bp, 28 predicted proteins | sample P32metaG_FD_120480 | JGI IMG/M metagenome (GOLD analysis project Ga0182024, IMG submission 120480) | Permafrost microbial communities from Stordalen Mire, Sweden - P3-2 metaG (Illumina Assembly) | ecosystem: Environmental > Terrestrial > Soil > Wetlands > Permafrost | place: Sweden: Stordalen...
GAGCTGCGCCTCACCGAACAAAAGGGACCCCACGCAGCGGTCCTGCCGCAATGCCTGAAGGTCTACCTACCGCCGCCCGACGGGCCCTTTGGGATGGTGTTTCGGTTGATGATCGACGGGGACACAGGTTCCGCGCATCTGCGATACCTCGCCTTTGGGCAACGTCGGCCGGCGGCGTCGGGGTAGACAGACACATTAGACAGGCACATACCAGCGTGGCCACGGTAGAATTGAGGCATGACCGATCGTCCTCGCACCTTGCTCGAGCCGGGCCATGAGGATGAGTGGGCTGAGCTCAACGAGGAGAAGCGCCGGGCGCTTACGCCACCGGCTGATACGCCAATCGGTGAGTTGCTCAGGCGCGGACAGCATCTCTCAGCCCAGGCCGCAGGACTACTGCGCGCCGTCGAGCGAGCCAATGGACACCCTCGACCCTGATCTCGACGTTGCCGTCGCCGCGTGGGTTTGTTTCGGCGAGACAGGCGGCTGGCGGTGAGCTGGAAGCCATGGCGGATGAAGAGAGGGATCGGCGGGTTGGATTGGGATTCGATGAGGTGGATGGTGATATGGCTACGCAACGTCGGTCGTGGTCTTACACCTGTCTGTGAGCTTGCCGCATTTGATTTTTGGAACCTTTTGGTTTTCGTTGGGTTCGGTACCGCAGTGGGTGGCCGGGGACGGACCTTGGTTTGGAGAGCCTGGGCCCTTGCGGCGCTGGGATGGCGCTTTCGTTTAGGCGCCAAGTTTTCTTCGGGGAGGCCCGGAAACATTGGAGGTTTGGGTTGGGGGCGGAAGTTTCTGCCTCCCGATCGACTGTTTCGTCGCCGCTGTCTGCTTTGATGTCGTCAGTCGATCGCCGGACCGCTGGCTGCAGTGACGGTTTACACGGAGGCTCCTCGAGAAGGAGCACGGATGATGACCAAAACGCCAGGGCAGCGATCGCAGGAGCAAAGGCCGCTCGAGATATGCGGCCAGGATGGTTTCGCAGTTCCGACGTTTCGCAGTTCCGCAGTTTTCGCCACACCGCGGCATCAGCAGCTCGCCGCGTCGCAGTACCCGGGTCGAGTAATGGCCCGGCGGTTTTTGATAATTGAATAATTACCGGCGAAGTGGAAGTTCAGCTGCGTTGCCGGGGTCATAGGAGGAAAGTGCGGGCAATAATAATTTGCTACGCCGCCTCGGTAATTGCGTGGCCTGGGTTTGTGGGCTTGCTGGCCGGGCATTGTGCGGATCAGAGGGCGACGAGGACGAACACGGCCGCAATGGCGAGGTAGCTCACAGTGATCCGTCGCCGAGCCGTCCTCGGCCGTCGCGTCAACCGCTCGTAGGTCATCACGACCGTGAAGCCCGCCATGGCCAGGGGCTGAGCCACAGGCACCACGAACGCGGCGAGCATCGCCGGCGAGCATGAGGCGATGCAACCACTGGCGTTACGCCAACCGAAGCGAGCGACGCCCGCCAGCCGGCCGGCGCCCGTCGGTGGGAGCGCTTCGCCGCGATGACAGCGGTTCAGCGCGCGGCGCTTCAGCGGCGTCAGCTCCCAGAAGGCGGCCGCGAGCAGCGCGGCGGCGACGACGACGCCGCCTGGCAGGCCGCGAAGCGCAGCCAGGAGCAGCGTCGCGGGGAGGCCGCAGCTCAGCCACAGCAGCACGTAGACCCCAACGAAGATCGCGACCGCCGAGGTTCTGTTCCGGCAAAATGTGTTCGTCGCAACGTATTGCGCGGCGGGAAGCTCGCCCGGCAAGGTCATCGCGACCGTCATCGCCAGCCAGACCGGGATCCACCCGGTGAGCCCCACCGAAGCGCTCCCCCCGTTCGCGGCCCCAGGGCTCATCCCTGGCATGCACCACCACATCGATCTGCTTGTCTGCGCCGAGCCGGCGCTCGGCGCGAGCCAGAGCCAGATGATGACGACCCAGGCGACCACCGCGATGAGGAGGACGACTTGGACCTGGAGGCTGAGCGCCAACCTCCAAGGTTCTGCCAGGCGGCGAGCCCTTGCACTCACGCGTCGTAGAACACACTGAGACGTCCGAGGCGCACGGGCTGCTCGCCGTGCGGGGCCGGCCCGATGCCGTCCGTCGGCCCTGCGCCGGGTCCCACGAGGTTCAGCGGCGCGAACGTGACGGGGAACTCATGTCCTGCCCATTTGCCCTGCGCCTCGAGCTCGCGCGCGATCGGCGTGATGTCGTATGACGCCTGCAGCGCGTGCGGTGCAGCGTCGCCAACCGGGTTACGCGCCCGCTCGACACCGAAGAACGACAGAGTGCCGAGATAGTGAGGGCTGTCAGGATGGGGCGCCTCACCGCCTTCCAGATCGGCGTAGACAAGGTAAGTGACCCCAGGGTTGTGCGCCGCTTCGATCTCCTCGACGTTGAGATAGGCGTGAACCTGCTCGCCGAAGCCCTCGGCAGCGGCGGCCTGTTCGATCGGCACCGAGACGGTGATCTGCTCGCCGACCAGCGTGACGCCCTCCTGCGTGGCTCCGATCATCTCTCGCGGTTGCGCTGTCACACCGGTAAGCCTAGGCGTGGGCGGCTGCGGAGGTGGTGGTGGTGGCGGCGGTGCTTGTTCGCTGTCGTAGGTGTAGCCGAGATCCGTTGCGGTCTGCAGCACCTGCTCGCATCGCATCGAGACTTCGTGCCCGTGCTCGTCGTAGAGCGTGAAGGAGAAGGTCCGCCACCCTTCCTCGGGAGGATCTTCGTGGCCGGCGCCGGTGGCGATCCATTGTGACCACAGCCGGTCGATGTTGGCGTGATGGAGCCAGAAGATCGGATCTTGCGCGGCCGTTTCGGGGGATTCCATCAGGCCTTTGACGAACACGTGAACCGCGTTGTGGGGGGAGTTCTCGAGTGCGCCGAAGGTTTCGCCCGAGTGCTGAAAGCCGGTCTGTGGGCCTCCGAATTCGGCTTTGCCGACGAAGTGCGGACGTTCGAGTGCCTTCCTCGGCGTGGTGACGTATTCCGGCATCCCTTCCTCACCGGAGTTCAGCTTGGGGTCTCGTTCGGGAACGTAGAGTGAGCTGTGCTCGCCGGCTGGCGGCGTCCGGAAGGGCACCGGTAGGAAGGCGTGCTGTTGGCCGAGGCAGTAGTTCCAGTAGGGCAGCGTCCAGTCCGCCGGCCCTCCTGCTTCGACGATCGCGGCCCGCACGATTCGCTCGAAGTAGTACAGGTACATGCGGTGCCACGGAAAGAAGTACCAGGTCGCGTGCTGGCATTGGTTCCATAGGTTGCGTTCAGGAGTCGTGAGGCTGCCGTGGATAGCGGCCTGGTAGGACCAACTGGTGGGGTCGTCCGGGTGGCGTTCCTGCATCCGTTTGACGCCCTGCGCGTAGCCGGTGACGATCGGGTCGTTGGCCGCGAGACCCGAGATCTCGCGTCGTATCAGTACAGATCCAGGTCCGCTCATCGTCGCCTCCTAGATTCATCCGCAGATGCATCGCCCGAAATCGACCCTGATTCGCGCGAATTCGGCTTAGCGGGATCATACTGAGTTCCACGGGTTCGTGCCTACCGGATCACCTGCCCCAAGAGATGATAGGCCCGGCGGACCAAAGGCCAGAAGATTCGCGCAACTCTTGGGCATCACCAACCCGGCGGCCGGATACCTCGAGGGACAGATCAAGGCGCGCATCCTCGACACCCCGGCGATCGCCGCTCGCGAGAATCCTCCGCCCGGCGTCAACTGCGCCTTTGACATGCCCGTTCGCGGGCACCGGCCGTCACAGCTACTCGAGGGGCTTTGCGGTTCTTTGGTTCTATGGGCTTCTTCTTCTACAGAAACCAATCCCCCCACCCCACCTGCTCCAGCATCACCCAGCCTCCAAGGAGGCCCAGATGTCCACCGACGACAAAGCGCGGCGCGCTATAGCCTGGCGGCCGTGTCAAAGCTCTCCTTCCGCTTCCCGCAGATCGACGGAGACACGGGCGTTCGTGTGGAGGCTCGGTTCGGTCGCAGTGCGGATCGCAGGCCGCTTTGGCTGCGGACATGCGCGGACAAGCCGGTGCGTCTGCAGCCGGATGATTGGCCTGCGGGCTTGGCCGAGAGCGTCAACCGCCGCTACGCGGCGCATAACGGCTTCGACAAGGGCCGAGTGCTGTTCGTATGGACCGCTGGCTCAGATGCGATCGAGCTGCCGATCGCCTGCTGCTGGCACGTGCACCGTGGCAACTGGCCGCTGTGCGTTCTCGACGCCGGTTGGTCTCGCTCGCTGAAGGACGCCGCCGGGATCGTTCTCGTGGAGCGGGCGTTGTTCGGAGCGCTGCGGCAGCTGGCAGGCGACGCGCACCTGCGTGATACGCACGAGCCGCGCCCGTCCGATCGCATCGGGTGGCGCGTGAATCATGAGGAAGGCGCCGGCAGCTTGCAGGCTCGTAGGGCGTGGGCGCGAGCGGTCGCCACGCGCGCTCAGCAGGACTTCCGCTTCGCGAGGCTGGAGAAGAACAAACGCCCGACCTGGGCGCGCGTGGGCTTCTACGGCGAGCGCGCGTTCTAGTCGTCGAAGTCTGAGAGATCGACCTCAACCGGTTCCGCCGGCTGTGGTGCGGTCAGGCCGAGGCGATCGAGCGTTTTGGCCAGCTCCTCGGGGGAGAGATCGACATGCTCGTATGCGACAGTCTGTGGAGCGATCAGATGCATGCCGGAGAGCAGGCGGTCCACGCCGTCGTCTCCCAGCTCTCCGACGATCGTCGCGGGCCTCAGGCCGTCGATCGCGTCATTCGCCGAGATCATCCAAGCGCCGACTCGATGGACGTCATCGTGGACCCACTCGTGTGCCGCCTGCGCGAGGACGAGCAGCTGCCGCACGCGCTCGCTGTACTGGCTGCGCGGTCGTGCGGGACCCTCGCCCTCCCAGACACGCATCGTGGGCGCGGTCCATCCCAGCGCGCGGCGCAGCTGCGAGCGATCCCGAAAGTACCCCGACAACGCGTCGAAGTTAGCCTTCGCACGGGCTGCCTCAGCGCTCGCCACGCGAGCGCGCGTCGTCGTGCTCGACCGGCGCACGGGTCCTGCCTGCGCGTGCCTTCGGGGTTTCTTCCTGCCGAGGACGCCAGGTCGCTGTTTGGCCTGCCGACGCTTACGAGGTGTCGCTACATTTGCCATTAGGGGAGAAAGTGTAGCATAAGGTCCACCATCAGCCCATCGGCGATCTCGGCTGCCTCCCAGGCCTGTTCCTAATCCTTTGACTCGAGCATCCTGGCTCTTTGACCGGCGACACTTACCTTTGTTCGGGCGACTGGTGTTGTTGTCTCCCATCCAAAACACACACCCTTGATCCCCATCCCAAGATGTCCTGCCTACCCAGGGTACGGGGGCGGTTCACAAGGGCGTTGCGCAGATGCCGGGAGTAGAGGACGCTGGCGTCGACGATCGCGGGCGGTGGGAACATGGGTCCCTCAACCGTATGCCTTGGCGGCGATGGTTGCGGTCAATTCTCGTCGGCGAGCTGCTCGCTTGCTTGCATCGCTTCGCGCATCGCGTCCCGGGCCGCCTCGCGTCTGTATTTGTAGTCGAGGATCGCGCTCGCCGGTATCCGGCGGTGTCCCCCCTGGGTCTTGGTATGGGCGATGCGCTCTCGCTCCAACAGCGCATTCAGGTGGGTGCGCGAGACGCCGAGCACGTTCGCGGCGTCCTGGGCGGTCATCTCCTCCCCCAAGACAAGGACGTCTGGGTACTGCCCGTTTGCCTGCTCTCGCAGCAGCTCCTCGGCTACCTGCAGCGCCTTGATCGGGATCAGCGCATCGCCCAGCTCGAGCTCGCGCAGCGGCACAGCCCGGCGGGTCGAGCGCATCCGGTGAAGCAGCCATGCACGCGCTCAGCCGACGCACGCAACTCCTCCGAAGAAGCCGACACAGCCATGGGCGCCCCCTTGCGTGAACGGCTAGCCCCGTCCTTCCCGGCGGGCCTCGGCGAGCCACGTTTAGCGGTCTTTCGCATCGCCCCAGCCTAACACCGAAATCGAAAAAAACGACACGGCTGGGCGTGAGCGTGGGCGTGGGCGTGGGCGTGGGCGTGGGCGGATGAGTGACGGCTATAGGGCGAGTACTACACGTTCGGGGCGTGAGCGCGCCAGATCTTCTCGGCCTTTTCAGCCCAGCGCTCGGGGAGCGCCGCGTGCAGCTCGGCCAGGAACTCATCGGGGGGCGTCGCGGTGGGCTGGGGAAGCTGCGCGAAGAACTCGTCGATCTCGCCGGTGGTCCGCTCCAGTGCCTCGGGGTGGTTCTGCTCGGTCCACTCGAGCATGCTCCCGGCGACCTCTTCCAGAGACGCTCTTCGCGCGACTCGCGCGACCTGGAGAACCTCAGCGACCTCCAAATGCTTATCGCGGCGACCCCACCTCTGCGGCTCGATGCCCAGGCCGGCAACAGCGCGACTCATGCCTCCCGTGTCCAGGCCGATAAACCCGGCGGCCTGGGAGAGCGTCGGAAGCGACCGTACGTAATCGGAGCGTGAGAGCGCGGCTACCGTAGACATGAGCACAGGCTAGCACAGAAGACGCTGATACCACAGAAGATGCAGGAGTCACACCCATGGCAGGCTCTTTCGGGCAGAGGGCGGTGACCACTCGTCGACGTGGGGTGGGTTGGGTTGGGGATTCGATGAGGTGGGTGGGAGTCAAGCTACGCAACGGAGGTGACCGTCTTACACTTGTCTGTGAGCTTGCCGCATTTGATTTGGCGAACCTGGGGGTTTTCGTTGGGTTTTGAACTCTGGCTGGTGGCCGGGGACGGACCTTGGTTTGGTGGAGGGCTCCTTTGCGCTGGTGACCTTGATGCTGACCCTGGGGGCGGCGTCGAGGGGGCGGCATGCTCGCTTTCGCGCCAACTTCGCGACGCCGTGCCCAGTAAAGACGGGCGTTTGGCCGCAGGGGGCGGGCCCAGACGTTGGCGGCGACGCGAACGGTGCCTCCCAAGCCGGGACTACAATCCGGGGCATGCCGACACGTAAGCGGTTTCACCAAGAGGTCGATGCGGTTCCCGACCTCGTCAACCCGATCGACGATCCCTGGAAAGACTGTGTTCCCTTCCAAGGCGACGTCAGCGACTTGGTGTCGCTCACCCACGACCTGACCGACGAGCAACGCGAGCAGCAGCGTGCCCACTGGCGCAAGGTCCGAGAGGAACTCAAAGCCGAAGGCGCCGATGGCTCCAGATACCTGCCAGAGCTTGAAGCCGAAGCAGAGCTCGAAGACGCCCAAGCAGCATCCTCCCTGGTCGCGAGGAGCTAATTCCCCCCGGGCCGTTAAACGGCTAAACCCCGGCGATCTGCCTCACCGCATAGACGGTGGGTAGGGATCGTTCCGGGGCTTGCGCACAACAGGATAGCCATGCATGCGGATCTGGGGGTATCGAAGAATCAGCTGGCAGAAGAGATGCTCGAACGTGAGCTGCAGGCCGCCGCGCTGCTCTTAGAGCGCGATCTCACCGGCACGCTCGAGCTGCTGCACAACTACCGCAAAGACGAGCATCTGCAAGACGTGATCGCGGAGGTAGCTCGCGCGGAGGCAGATGAGGACGATCCACTTCCGACAAACATGCTCACCTCGACGCGCACGCTGGATGTCTACGGCGTCGCGGACGCCTTCGCGTAAATAGCCTGTGCCCACGGCCTGGGAGGAGGTCGCGGCAAGCATGCTCGGCGTCTCGCGCCCGCACCTGACCGAGTTGCTCGAGATCGAGTCGATCCCCTACAGGCGCGTCGGGAACCAGCGCCGCATACGCGTCGCCGACATCCGGAAGTTCCGCGAACGGCGCGAAACAGCGGAAGCCGGGCTGCGGCAGATGGCGGTCATTACAGAGTCCTTGTAATGATGGGCTGTTCTAACAATCTTTTGTTATGACTCCCGAACCGGGATCTGGGTCGCATGCCGGCCCTGCTTAGCGGGAACGTCAGCCGTGGAGAAAGGGCAGGTAACTCGCGAGTATGCGCAACAGGCTCACCTGTTCCTTGCTGCGTCTCCTCGGGAAGAAGAGGTGGCCGCGGTTTTCAACGATGGCGAAGTCAGGTGGCGGCGGAGGTATCTCAAAGGGCGGCTTCGCCGGAGGTTGAGTCTGTGGGGATGACGTGACCATGATCAAAGCTTAGCCGACGATGCTGAGGGTCCATAGGACAATCTCGACGGCGAGCAGCACGCAGCTCACCGTCAGCCAGTACGAGAGACTGGCGATCACGGGACGGTTCTTCTCGACGGAGCTCTCGATCCAGCTCTCAGCGATACGGTAGGCCTCGGCCATATCCGTGATCGCATGTCTGTCGCCCCCCGCAAACACCCGATCGCCACGAAACGCAAACGCCACTTCGTGCGGGAGCAAGATCCAGATCGCGGATGCCGCGCACATCGTAAACGCGAGGAGCGCCATGATGCCCCAGATGTCCAGCGAACCATGACCGGTTCTCGCCCCCAAGAACGATCCCGCCACCGAAGCCGCGGCAAGAACCGTGCCGGTGCGGGCACGCAGACCCGACAGCGAGCGCTCCTGCTCAGCAAGCGCCGCCGTCGTCATCTCAAAGCTCAGCCGCTCGATCGAGTCGACCACGATCAGAGCTCAATACGGTCACGTCTATCCATCGCCCAAACGCTACGAGTCGCTTGCGATGGTTCGCTCGATCGTGACCTACCCGTGGCCCCGATTCCCCGTAAAACCGGGCCTCACCACACCAACCTGGCGCCAAAACGCCCACGTGGATCTGCGCGCCCGGGCGTAAACCCCCGTGCCGTCCGGATCTCAGGCGGCTCGTGTCGCGATCAGTGCCAGCTTTTGTGAGCGGGGCAGCATCTTGATTCTTGCCTCCTCGCGGCGCGCGGTCGTGCGATCTGGCATCGGTAGCGCCAATGCCAGCTTGACCGGCAGACGACTGGCTGTGTAGCGACTGGCCTTACCCGCCTGATGGCGAGCCATGCGCCTGTCGAGGTCACTCGTCCAACCCGTGTAAAGGGAGTCGTCGCGGCAGCGCAACATGTAGAGCCAGGCGTTGGACACGTTGGTTTATTTGACTTGAAGGGGGCGGATACCTGCTGGTGCGGGCGTAATCGAGTCTAGGCCACGGCTGCGAACTCGCGCTCGATCTCACCGTCCACGGTGCGATGGAAGCACACGAGTAGCTCCTCGTCCAGGACGGCGGCGATGCGCTGAAGAGTCGGCAGCTGCGGGATATGGGTTCCCTTCTCGAGCCGCGAGATCGCGCTATGGGATGTACCGGCTGCTCGAGCGACTTCCTCTTGTGTTAATCCCAGCTCGAAGCGACGCTCCCGCAGATGCGCAGCAATCGGGCTGACCTCTCGAAGGGCATGGATACGCTCGTATTCGGCGCGCGCGTCGCGATAGGGCTGGCTACGCCCGGCGCGACTTTGGGCCACATCGACAACGTTACGTCCGACGGGATCGTGAAGGGTGCTAGCCATAGAGTGATCTTATCATGGATGGTAAGCGGCGTTAGGTGCCGCGCGCGAACCAGGAGGACCATCTCCCCTCCACATGAGGCCGGGGACTCTGGATATGGGTCGCAGGTCTGGACTCAACACGACCCCAACGAACTTGGGACGGGAGACTAGGGTGGGATGGCGGGCCTGGCGATGACTTACGCCGCCCACATTTGGGCTTACCGAGTGGAAACGTCGATCACAATTTCGTGCGCATCCGGGACTGAATTCAGCACCGTCAGCTCCACGATGGGCTCAGAGGGCGCAATCGTCAGCCGCTTCTGCCAAAGATATTGATCAATCGACTTGAACGTTCCGGTGCCCCGCGGATAGTTGGCACTCGGATGCACGGCACCGCTATTGAGATGTGCAAGCTCGACCCGAGTGCCATGTCGCTGAAGGAGCAGTGCGGTGTCGAGCGTGAGAATGTCATGCCGACGATCACAATAGGCAGGCGCGTTGCGTAGTCTGTCTAGCCGCTTCTTAGAAAGCCAAAAGAACACCCTGCCGTTGAGTGTCCGATACCAGTTCACCTCACTCATGCCGACAAGTGTCCTGCGGAGTACGGTCTCGTTGATCGGCTTGTTGTCTCGAATCCAGGCAGATCCATGGGCCGGGTGGCGAATCTCGACCGACTCGGTGCGCTTCCTTGTTTCTATCTCGTCGCGCAGGACGCGGTCGACCTCAAAGAGATCAAGCAGGGCCGCCGTCGAAAGAAGTCCGTGCTTCTCGATAGATGCCCACGAGCCGGCCTCGGCCATGTGGTAGAGAAGGGGATAGCGTTCGACCAAGAGCTCGGCCGTGAGAGACGCCGTGCTCTTTACCATTGCCGACGGTCGATGATGCCTCGATGCGGCATGAACCCTGTCGCGATGAGCGATACGCGTGCCCCGGTGACGCTCTCAATCTCAGCAATGAGACCAAGCGTCTGCTCCGTGAGCTGCTCGAAGCGCCATGCCTCCGTGTTCTTGGAATCGATGTAGTCGGCGAAGGTCAGCGCTATGTCGGTAGGGGCGTTCAGGAGTGCCGCCTTGCGTAGGAGGTCCCACTCTGGCTCGCCGACACGGCGGAGTTTCTTGGTCTTTGAGCTCAGCTCTTTTTCGGGGAGTCCCGTCAAACCGGATCGGGCCTCGACCGTGCTCCAGTCGAGCTCGCTCGTCAAGGGCCCGGAGGTGCCGCTGACTCGAATCGGATAGGTGCGCATGACCATTACCACCTTCCGCACCCGCGCTGGCGGGATACCCGCCTCAGCCAGGCATCCTGCCACGTTCGTATCGCGAGACGTCACGTACGGATACGGGCCGTGGTATAGAGACAGACCACTCCCCTGGGTGCCCTCCAGCATGATGCGCTGGTGCGTCGCGTAGGCTCGCTCCAGCATGTCCATGGCGGGGCGAATGTAGTCCGCGAGCTCGGGAACATCACGCGCGAGCCGCACATCAGCTGATCGCATGATGCGTCGGGCCGTTGCGCTGCCAGTCCCAGATGCAGTGGAGCCGATCCTTCCCTTGAGGTCTTGTTCCTCGAGCTGTTTGTCGGTCTCGTCTATTACCATCACCTGAGGATCAATCGAGAGTCGCTCACTCGAGACGTCGCAGCGAGCTATCTCTGAAAGGAGCTCGTCCGGGTATACAACTGCACCCGGGCCGATGAGGATCGATGCGACCCCGCTCCCTGCACGAGTCCCAGATGGGAGGCTAGTGTGTGTGAATTCCTCGCCCGTCGTCAGGTAGACCTTGTGGGCCGCGTTCGGTCCCCCGACACGAATAAGAAGGTCATACTCAGGCGCTAGGTGAAAAGCGATATTCCCCTTTCCCTCTGAGCCATACTCGCCACCGACGACGATATCGACGCAAGGAGCATGCTCGCAGTCGAGCAAGCCCAGCTGAGCCGCCGCTCGTACGAGCACATCCTCAGCGCTGCATCGGTCGGTGTCGACGACCACATCCGCCATCGGGCCCAGGGTGTACACTTGCGCCTCCGTCGGGTCGGCGACCACGTGAGCATAAGACGCTGCCTCCTCGACCTCGGCACGGGACCGCCTTTCCTCATAGCGCTCGGCGCAGGTCTTCTCGGACGCGGTCACATGCACATGCCGCACCTCATCTCCAAAAGCACGCCTGAGCCCTCCGAGCTGACCGGGGATACGCGCGGAGTCGACGACGAACAGGTCACGCTGATCAGAGAAGATCGTTCGCGAGAAACGGTCCGCCACCCACTGCCCATCATCGGCCTGATCAAGATCTGCGCCGATCTTCTGGAGCGTGGCCCGCGACGGTGCCTGTCCTGGTTGGAGGCTCGGCATCAGGAGCTCGCGCGTTGAGAGACGTAGCCCGTCGAAGCGCTCGGCAAGCATCTTTGCGAGTGTGCTCTTTCCTCCGGCCACGGGGCCAGACACCACCACGATTAACCGCCGTCTCATCCAGCCACAGTACCTGGTTACGCGGCCACTGCGCGAACGAATCCCACGTCTTGGGACTAGGGCCTAGAGCAGAGAAAGCTGCGGCTGACTGATCTCTTCCGGCGGCATGGACGCCTCAGGTAGTACGTAGACCGTCACCGCGATGCCTCTGTCGACAAGCTCTTCCAGAATGAGGTCGCGCACGTATGGCCAGGGCATCCCAGCTTGTCCAGTACCGATGGGTGGCATATGCACAGACGCGTCTAGGTCAACCGCGAGCTGAGCCAATCGAGCGAGACAGCGTTCGAGTGCCGCAAGTCGCAAGCGAGGTTCTCCGTCGGCCCGGTCGCCATAGCCGGACTGCGCTACGAGGCTCGCGATCCATTTGTTCGCGCCCGCTGGTGCGATATGGACCTCGCCAAGCTGGCGACGTTGCCGATCGTTCGCCCACTCGGAGTACTCGGTCGCAACTTCCGGGAATGCCCCCCTAAGGGCGGAGGCGAACCCGTGTGGCCCCCAACTTTGTGCACGGTCATTGACGATGTGGGCGACGATTTGAGGACCATCTCCTGCCGGTTGGGTCGCATCGCCGCGCTGAAGCTGGATACCTTGCATTGACACGGATGTACTGTCCCCTGGCTGTACAAGCCCGACGAGACGCGGAAATCGAGAGCCGGGATAGGGAGGCACGGCCACGACTTGCGTGTAGACCTCCTCGTCATCCCACTGTTCAGTCCGGGCCGCCGATGATCCAACGGCCTTGCATTCCGACAGCACAGACTCGGCCGGAAACCGTTTTGCCCGCAAGAAGCTGTCCTCTGTAGCACGCGACCGCACTACGTAGTCGATACGGAAGTCTTCGCTGTCATCTGCACGTGCGGCAGCGAAGACGGATACGGGCTCGCTCGTGAGCTTTACGACCCGGCGCAACAGCGCCTCCGTTGAAACACGAAATACGTGCCGCAGGTCTAGGAGGTGTGGCAGTGAGAGGTTACTGGCCTCGGCCGGAGGAAATGCACCCACTGGCATGAGGAACTCTGCAGCGGCGACGTTGCACAGTACCTCTAGCTGCCAGTCATCGCTCCGCTCTGCATGGTGGGCCTCGTCCCGGTAGCGAACCTGGTCGTTGTGGTCGGAGAAGAGCAGGTGGCCGAGCTCGTGCGCGATCGAGAAGCGAGTTCGGTCGGCGCGCCGATTCGGATTGAACTCGATGCGCGGCCTGCTTTCCGGATCGCTCGATACCAGCCGAGCATCGTCGACCGTCTGGCGCGCCACAACATCCACAGCCAGTAACTCGGCCAGTTCGAACGGATCGTAGGGCGGCCCGCTCCAACCCTTCTCAAGAGCATCTATCGTCCGCTGACGTGCGCGTTCGGCGATCGTCTCGAAGGGACTGCCGTCGGGGGCCTCATCCAGAAGGGTGCGGACCGATGGATGGGTCCAGGTGGTCGTGTTCACGACACTAGATGACGCAGACGAAGGACACATGCTCAGCTTGACAGATGGGACGGCGCCCCGGCACTTGCCGATGGCTACCGACCCAACCTCTCTTATCCAGTTGGAGACCCTCACGCATGACAAGCTACGCAACGCTTGGGATGGGAGAGTCAGATGGGATGGGAGAGTCAGATGCGGCCGAGATCTGTCGTACCCCGTCCCTTAGCCCCTTCAGCGTCCTGACCGTCATCGCCGCGAACCGTATACCTTGAGGCCACCTCCAGTCAGACCGAGCACCAATCGAATGCTCGACGCTGATCCGGGCCGGTCGAGCCCAGAAGCGCCGGAAGCTCAACCAGCGACCGGAGAATCTACGCGTCGGCCTCCCGGAGCGCCGCCCCTTAAGTACGCCTGGCTGCCCGAGACGCAGGCGTGATGGTGGACGGGATGGGGCATACCGACCCTGCGCTCGCGCTGTGGTCTACAGACAGGCGATGCGCCGGGGCGAGCGCGAGAAGGCGGCGCTGCGGGCGCTGGTCGAAGGGGGATCAGGTCGTCGATCCGCCGACAAATCGCCCGCAGAACTCACGAGTCTACGGGTGATGCCGATTACTGGCTCGACAGCCGTGTACCCCCGGTGTTAGTCTCTTGATCACTGTGCGGTGCGCATTCGTGCCGCCCCGGCGCGAGAGGATCGACGGCAAATGTTCAGCGAGCACCAGCAGACCGTGGAGCAAAACCCGACGACAGCCGGCACCAGCAGCATGACCGCGGCGGTGTTGCCCACTCGCTTCGCTCAGACGTCCGGCGAGATCGTGCCCACCGTGACCGAGCAGTCGACGGTCAGCCAGATGATCTACACGCCCGCTCAGATATTCGTGAGCACCGGCAGCTGCGACGTCGTCACTGACTAGCCACCCATTCCGTTCGCACTGCCACGACGTTCCCGTGGTACATGCCAAGCGGCCCCCGCGCGACGCTGATCTGTAGATCCTGCTCGTAGGTGTCACAGCGCTGCTCGGACTCGACGATCACCATCGGAGCGGTGACGAGTTCGGGGAACGATGCGTACATCAGCTGCTGCGGGGCAGGCGAAAAGGGTGGTTCGAGGCCGCCGGCCAGTGCCACTCCAACCGGATCGAAGGGCGCCGTCATGTTCATCTGCTCCTCGTATGCGAGGTACAGGTCCCATAGGGCGCTCTCGACGGGCTCGTTCGGTTTCGCGATTGGCAGGCCGAGCTCTTTCGCCTCGATCCGGTTGATCGGATGTCCGTGGTAATAGAGCTTCGTCGTCAGCTGCTCCAGCAGATCCCGGTGCTCCTGCTCGATGACTTTTGACCTGAGGGCGATCAGCTTCTCGCCCAGCATCCGCGACTGAGCACTGCCGCGCTTGACGTTCCCCAGGACGAGGGGATGGACTTTCTCGGCGAGCACACGGAAGGCCTGGAGGAGCTGCTCCTCCTGCTTGATCCCGAGGTCGTCGCGGACGAGCGCATAGAACGCGGCCACGTCCTCTCCGCTGACAGGCACCGACTGACCTACCGGATTCGTCGGCCCGAGCGGATTGTTGACGCTGGCGTCAATCGGGCCGAGCATCCCCATCGGGTGCATCGTGATCTCGTGGGCACCCAGAGCTGCGAGCGTCGCGGCGCTAAAGGCCCTGTGGGGGACCAGCACGTCGACTTTCTTGGCGTACTCGTGGAGCAGCGTCATCAGTCGCCAGGGGACCACGCCGTCGCCGCCGTTGCTGTGCACGACCAGGTCGAGCCGGTCGACGCGCTCGGCGGGGAGGTGGTCGTGGAAGCAGCGCACCGCGTCGAGCGCCATCGCGGCCTCGAGCGCCGGCCGGGTGCTCGTGATGTAGCTCAGCACGACATCACTGCCGCGCGCCTCGCGAAGCTCAGCGAGTAGTCGTCTCCGGCGATCACGGGGACTTTCGGGATCTACCTGCTCTGAAGTAGTCACGCCAGGGTCGGGCTCTGGTGGCTCCTGAGGGTTCGCGTTCATGCTCGGCCTTTCGTTCTGGCTCGCCCTGGGGGGAATGCGAGCAGAGATAACGGAACGGTCTAGGGAATCAGACGCACCGGCGGAAAGTTGGCGGGCTCCCGGTCCCCACCGGGAGCCCGCCGAGTCCGTTCGAGCATGGAACGCGACCACCGTCTCAGATGGTCCGGACGTAGCGGAGTCCGCCTGGTCTGGTCGGGATCGGCAGCCATAGGGATGCCACCAACCCAAACACGCTGCGGAGTGCCATCCCAAGCAGTGCGTACGGTGATATCGACCCGCACCAAGGCGCAGTCGGGCCTGTAACGGTCGGCCGGTGCGAGTGGCGACCACCCTATCCCGACTGGGGGTGGTCGCGTTTATGCAGCCTTGCGGGCTGGCATGGCCCGCCGCCAGGTATCCCGCTGTACCTTGGCGGCTTCGAGTAGCGCTCGGTAGTCGGCGGCGACGAGGGTCACGCGCTCGGCGAGATTACGGCCCATCGTCTCGATGCCATCCTGCACCCGAGGCTGGTTGACCTCCCCAGCCTTCGCGCACACAAAGACGATGTCTAGGTGACCGTTGTTTTCCTTGCCGTGCAGTGGCACGCCGGACTCCATCTCCGCGAACACCGGCCACCAGCGCTCGACAACAAAGCCGGCGAACACCAGGGCATCTTCGATGTGGCGCCAGGCGTTCTCTCCGGAATGGTGGAACGTAAACGCCATCTTCCCACCGGACTTGAGCTTGCGTGCAGCCTCGGCGAAGACATTGCCGAGCACCATCGTGTAGAAGGCACCGTCGCGGCCACGACCGGGATTGTGCACGGCCTCGCGGGTGTCGTCCACAACAGGCGTGGCGAAGTTCGCGTAGTCGTCCTCGAGCGCCAGCCGCAGCCACACGTAGAAGTAGTCGGACAGCTCGGAGTACATGACGCTGTCGGCGAACGGCGGATCAGTGATGACTACGTCGATCGAGCCGTCGGGCACCTGGTCAAGTGTCTCCGAGGACTGGTTGAGGAGCAGCATGTCGGCCTCGTCGTTGACCAGTTGCTCAAAGCGCTCGGCGGGACGTCCGGCCAAGCGCTCGCCAGGGATCGAGACCTTCTCAGCCTTGGCGCCGGTAAAACGCCGCTCGATGGGCGCGTCGGCCCATTGTCGGCCGCGCAGCAACCGCTCCTTGAAGAGTGTCGAGTAGCCGCCCGAGGAGCGGTGCACCCCCCAGAGGTTGGCCTCCAGCGGCTCCTTGGCCGGGATAAACGCGTGGTGAGCGAAGACGTGACGGATGGCGCCGGTACCCAGCCCCTTTGCGCCGCAAAACATGCTGTTGAACTCCAGTGCGGCAGATGCAAGGAGCGTAAGCAGCTCGCGCGATGGCGCGTCCTGCACCTCCCGTACCGCGCCAAAGAGCATGTCGAGACCCTTGAGTTGACGGGCGTTGAACATATGGTGCCAGTAGCGGTAGCCGTACTTGCGCATCTGATTGGTGTTGAACCCGGCAGGAATCTCCTCGCGCGGGATGTGTAGCCCCTCAAAGCGCTCGGCCACCTCAGCGGCGATGGTCTCGTACTTCGCGACATCATCGGTGCTCGGCTTCTGGTGGCGCTTGCCGCAGCTGTCGCACCAGATCGTGAGAGACCGCATACGGTGCGTCGGTGGCGTCTCTGTAGCGCCAATAGCGCTGAGGATACGGTCGGAGTGCCCGCATGCGTCGCAGTGGTAATGCGTGTTCTTCGTGCGGCGCTCGGCCGGCACGAAGCGGTGCGCGCAATCCGGGCACTGAACCTCGGCGCGGACCACTGGAGCCCACCACGGGTGACCACAGCTCGGACAATCCACGAGGCCGGCTCCCTTGGTTGCCATGTCGGCCATGATCAGGTTGCTCAGGTGGAGGTCCGTCGGAGCGCTGCACTTGCCGCACGGCACCTGCTTGACCCACGATGTGTATTGCGTGGTCGCTGGACCATCACAGCCGCCGCAGGTCGTGCGGTACATGTCACTGATGGGCTCGGCGACCCTGTCGGAGACGCGCTGGAAGGACTCCGTCAGCTTGGGCACGTCGGCCCGGCGCATCGCTTGGCTGACCAGATACCAGGCGACGGGGTTGAGGTCGCAGCCGACGACCTTGCAGCCGAGGCGCAGCGTCTCGCCGACGGTAGTGCCACCGCCCATGAAGGGGTCAAGCACGACGATATCGGAGAAGGCATGAGCCCTGTAGTAGGCGTCCATGATGTTCTCGCCCTCGGGCAGGAGCATGTCGAGCGCAATGCCGCGGAAGACGCTACCGATACGCCGGGCCCACCACTTGTGGACGTAGTAGGGCGGACGGTAGATGTTCTTACGATGCGCCTCGACTCGCGCCATCGTAGAAAGCTCGACGTAGGGGACACGGGCGCTCATGAGATGCGAACAAGCGTACGACCCAGGGCGGACCGCTCGACGGCGGCTGGGAGGAAGGCGACCGTCATCGGCGAACTGGCAGTCCATGACCAGTAGTCGCGCTCCACACTTCTTTCTGCAGTGCGAAGACGCCATTCGCAAGGAGATTCCAATAGTCCGCGAGTCGTCGCGTGACAAGGAGTTCGCAGCACAAGACTGGGTGCGCGACCGGCTCGGCGAAGCCAGTCTCGACTACGAGGAGAGTGGCCGCAACACGTACCCCGACTTCCCGCTGACCGGCGACCCGCCGGAGGGCTTCGAGGTCAAGAGCCTTGCCCATCCCGGACGTGACGCCTCCTACGACGCCAACAGTCAGCCGCCCTGCGGTGTCCACGATGGGCGCACCGTGTTCTATGTCTTTGTGCGCTACCCGAAGGAAGGTCGCGGCACCTATCCCGTGCACGACCTGGTCGTCTGCCACGGCGACTTCCTCAATCCAGCCCGCGACTACCAGCACCGCAACCAGAACGTGCCGAACTTTGGTGCGTACGGCGACATCATGATCAGGGACCGCAAGATGTACGTGGTGCGCACGCCGTATGCCATCGCTGACGGACTCGCCGGACGACGCACACTCATCCTGCCCTCGGGATCGGATGTGCCCGCTGGGTTCCAGGCCGTAGGCGCTCTGGAGCGGCGAGAGGCCGACGAAATCGCCGTGGGCTACGAGTTCGACCTGAAGCACGCCGAGCTGCGGACCATCAGTGAGCCTAATCCCAACGCAGGCGATCTCCACAGCTTTACGGCCTATCGCCCCAAAGATGGGGACTCGACCAGGGTGAGCATGGCGATATCTACGCCGAAGCGCGGGCAGTCACGCTGAAGAGGCGCCTCATCCCCCTTCATTGCTCAGTGCGACACTAGGGGACAACTCAGGTCTTCTTCGATCCAGCGTGACACGGCATCTGGCCTGACAGCCCATGGGGTGCTCTGCGGCCATGAATAGCTCGGGTGTGCCGCTCCTGGACCTTTCATACGAGCGCGCCCAAATATGTCGCGTTGAATCACGGCCCAAGCACAGTAGTATGCCTATGCGTATGGATTCAAGTATGGTGCGTGCTATGATATCTCGATGGCAGCAAGTATGCTTAGGCTTAGCGAGGTGCCCATCGGAACGCTCGGTGCGTTCATGGAGGCATGCGCTGTCCATAGGAGTGATGATGTCCAGGAGCTTGCGAAGTTTGCCGGGTTCAGCCACTCCACCGCGCGCAAGGTGGTTCCGACCCTGGAGACGCTCGGGATCGTTACGCGCGGGGCAAACGATTGCTACTTAGTCGCCGTGGATGGAGTTTCGAGGGGCATATCTCAAGACGCCAAGGATCAGATCATCCGACGAGCCCTGCTCGTATTCCGCCCATTCGAGGTGCTCATTGAGGGACTTGCACTAGGCGAGCGCGAGAGCGACGCGATCAGGAAGGCCCTTCTCCTACTCGGACTCCCGGACTCTGAGACATCAAAGCTACGGATGCTGCTCCGGTGGGGTGGCGATCTCGGCATTGTTGAGTCTGCTGGCGATGAGACCAAACTTGTCACTGAGCTTAGCCCTACGAGCGCAGACGGCCTGGGCGCACTCACAGCTACTGACGTGGAGTCGGAAGCAAAGGCGCGGCTGTTCAATGCACGCCGACTCGACAGGGACGCGAACAATTACCTGGATGAGGTCGACCGCAGCTTGCTCGCTGACGCGCTCCTAAAGTATGAGTCTGACGCCCGGAATTCGATCGACGCCTCAGGACAGGCGATAGAGGATTTCCTCCGACACGTCGCCGACGACCGCGGTCTCGGAGAAGAGGCTAAGAAGGCGAGCGGCGCTGGCCAGCTCGCCAACCTCCTCTACTCGAAGGGTGTGATCCACAACCATCACCAGAAGATGATCGATGCCGTCGCCACCATCCGGAACGCGACGGCTCATCGGAAGGACAAGAACACGCTCACGCCCTGGGAACTCACCCCATTTGGCGCGTTCTCCGCGCTGGTGATGACACTCACGGCGATCCGGGCAATCCACCTCTACACGCAGAAGGGACGACAGACGATATGAACACAAAATCTAATAAGCCGAAGAGTCCACCTACTCCCTCACGCCCACTCGGCGATTCGGTCGACGACGTAAAGAAGCTCTACGCCGAGTACAGCCACGGGACATTTGCCAAGGCGGAGATCGCCTCGAAGCTAGGGATCTCGGCAACATCCGGCCCGTTTGCGGCGCGTCTCTTCACGCTCAAGGCGTTTGGGCTGATTAGTCAGAATGGCGCTGCCTACACCGTGTCCGACACGTTCATGGCCCTCAATTCGACCGATCCGAGCGACGCAAAGTTCAAGCAGACCGCGCTGAATGCGATCCGCGGCTCCGACACATTCAAGGAACTGCTCGACGAACTCAAGAATAAGCTCCCGTCGGTCGACGCAGTCGCTGGCCGCCTCGAGACGCAGAAGAAGTTCAACGCGAACCGGGCGAAAGCTGCCGCCAACATCCTGGAGAAGTCCCTGCGGTACGCGGGTGTCCTCGACAGTTCAAACAACATCCTCCCTGTGCGCGACGGCGCGAGCGGCAGCGTTGGTAGGCAGGGCGGCGGTTCGACCGAGCGGACGCAGGAGACCCAGGACACCGAGGACAGTTCTGTCGTCCACGACGGCGGTCCTCTACCTCCCGACACGCTCAGCATGGAGATCCCCGTCGGTGAGGACCGGGAAGTTGTCATCCGCTACCCGCGCGACCTGTCCCCCGACGAGGCGAAGAAGGTCGGGAACGTCCTAAACGCAGTCGTCGGCTGAGGACTGCGTTTGGGGATCGTCTCATCTCGGCCGGCGTGAGGGTGCCGAGTACCTATCTCTGGGTTTGCGGCGTCTTGCTGGATGTGGACCCCGCTCGGGTGCGCTTGCGACGCATCGTGGCCGCATCCCCCCACGCTGAGTGCGGGGAGTCGGCGGGCGTGTTGTGATCCGTACGCCGAGGAGTCACGGGCCACCAACGGGCCATCCGCGACCTCGGCCGCCCCCATGCCTGTTCCTGATCCTCTGGCTCGAGCATCCCGGCTCTTTGACCGGCGACACTCACCTTCGTTCCGGGCTACTGGTGTTGTTGTCTCCCATCCATCTCATCCCCCCTCACCCCACCCCGCCATGTTCTGCTCAGCTGCCGTTGGTGCCTCGTGTACTTGTTTGTTTTTTTATCCCCAACTCACTTAGCGGCCATCCCCCTTTGGATCCCTACGTAGCCACCACGTATCGGGCCCGCCTTCCAGAATGATCTCTCTTGCCTGCGTGAAGTCTCGACGTTCATAGAAGCGGCGGTTTTCCGCTGTCGATGTCTCCAGACAGCATGGGATGCCGAGTCGGTCAGCCTCCCCGAGGGTCGGTGCCAGCACCGCGGTCGCCAGGCCCTCGCGTTGGCGCTTCGGGTCGGTGGCCAACACTCCGAGATACCAGTAGGGCTCTGCCGGATACGCGGCGGCGACAGCCTCCTTGTAGCGCGCCAAGCGATCGGACGCGTCCTCGCCGGCAATGGCGCGGTAGCGGGCCCACACGCTCTCGGCGTATCCCGACACGGCGTCGCTCTTGCCGGGTGGGTCCCACATCGCCACTCCCGCCAAATCGTCCGTGACCCACACGTTCTTACCCCCAACCCTCACATCGAACGTCGCCCCAACGAAATCAGCTACCAGGCGCTCGTACTCCTCGCCCAGGATGAATGCCCAACCCGGGTCCTTCGCGAAGGCCGCCGTCACGGTCGCCAGCACGCCCGGGCGGTCCTGGGGGTGGGCTTGGCGGATCACAGTCAGCCGGCTGTCAGCAGGTCGCTGTCCCCGTGCAGGCGGATGAGCTCTGCCTGCAAGCTGTCCAGGCGCTCACGTGTGCTTGCCGGGCGCGTATCGCGCTCGAACTGCGCAGCCGGTATGCGCCAAGACCCGCCGGGTCCTCGCGTCCCTTCGATCCGCTGCTTCTGCAGCCACTTGTAAACCGCCTGTGTGGTCACACCGAAGCGTGCCGCGACATCCCCGACGCTCAGATACGCCGGCTCCGGACGCCGGCGCCCGAGCACATGCTCTCGCCACTGCGACGCCATCTCGACCGCGCGCACTCGCCGCTCAACGCCCAGGTGCTCGACATCGGCTGCCGCACGGAGCAGCCCCGCGAGCTCGGCGGCAAGCAAGTCCGCGCCTCCGCCGGGCTCGTGCAGGACCTCCAAACACCTGCGCAGACTGTCGCTGGCGAAGAGTCCCGCATCGTCGAGGGTCTCAAGGGTCTCAAGAGTCAGCTGCGCGTACCGGTCCTCGTACAGGTCCAGCGCGCTGAGACTCTCGACGACCTCCTTGGCGATCGCGTGCACCAGCGCCTCGCGCCGGCTTCCATCGGCCTCAATCGCCGCACGCCACAGCACGACTCGGTCCTCTGGGCTCAGGATCTCCATCGGCTCATCCTAACGTCGCCAGCCAAAATCTGCAACTCTTGCAACCCATCGGTACCGGCATAGATCAGGCGATTGGTAGCGTAGACGGGCTGCGATCGGTAGCGTAGCCTCGAGCGGCTGTACGGATTTCCCGTACAGGGATGTACGGTTTTCCCGTACAGGACGATTCGCCGCCGAGTACTTCAGGGCGGTTCAATCTCGGCTGGCTCCTGGCTCCCGTTCCTGATCCTTTGACTCGACCAGCCCAGCTCTTTGACCGGCGACACTCACCTATGTTCCGGGCGGGTGGTGTTGTTGTCTCCCATCCAAAACACCTCATGTCACCTCTGCGACGATGAATCAAGAGGGTTGGCTTTATTACTGCTACGCCATGTTGGGAATGGTTTTACATTTGCTTGTGAGCTTGCTGCATTTGATTTGGTCAACCTGAGGGTTTTCGTTGGGTTTTGAACTCTGGCTGATGGCCGTGGGCCCTGTTCCCGCGTGAGATCGCTTGCATGTTCAGGCATGGCTGTAAGCATAAGGGTGACGCCTGTCACGCGCCCGCTTCGATCGTGACTAGCTGACTTGTGCGTGGTCGCGCGGGGCGGCGTGGCGGTGGTTGGCGTGGAGTGTGCGTCGTTGGAGTGTTATGCGTCCGCCGCGTGCGGGTACGATGAATACGTTGCGGTGGGCGACTCGCTCTGGGCGCTGGTGGGAGGGTTCGAGGCGGGCGTGGCGCAGGATGGTCCTGAGTACGATTCGCGCCTCGGTGAGGGAGAAGGCGGCGCCGATGCATCGTCTGGGTCCGCCGCCGAAGGGGATCCAGGTGTAGGTGCCGGCGCGTGTGTCAAGGAAGCGCTCGGGGCGGAAGGTGAGCGGGTCTGGGTAGAGCTCGGGACGGCGGTGTACGAGTGTTATGTAGGGGACGACCATCGTGCCGCTCGGGATGGTCAGCCCGGGTAGCTCGAACGGCTCGGTGGCGAGTCGTGCGGTGAGCGGGAAAGCTGGGCGCAATCGCATCGCCTCCTTGATGACCGCGTCGAGGTACTCATCGTCTCCGTCGAGCGCGGCGGCTTGCAGGCGTGTGAGCGCGTCGGGGTAGCGGCTGACGCGCTCGAGTATCCACGTCAGGGTGGAAGCGGTCGTGTCATGGCCACCGAGCAACAGGGTGCGCATCGCGTCGCAGATCTCCTCGTCGCTCATCAGGCGGTCTTGGCTGTCGGGTGTGCGCAGGAACATTCCGAGCACGTCTTGGCCGTCGAGTTGATCGCTGCTGCGGCGGTGGGCGACCTCTTCCAGCACGATCGCGTCGACCGCGTCGATCGCGCGGCGGACTCGGGGGAATGGTCTGTCCCACCCGTTCTGGCGGCTGGTCGCGATTATCGTCTGGAGGAAGAACCGCCGTGAGTGGCCCTCGGCAAGCAGCGCGAGCGTCGCTGAGCGCAACCGGTTGACGCGCGCGGGGTCGGTGACCCCGAACACGGTGGCCATGATCACCTCGAGGCTGATCGCTTCCATGTGCGGCTGGGAGGGCGTGGGGTGCCCGTAGGGCCAGCGTGCGAGAACCTCTTCGGTCTTGCACTGCATCGTCTCGTGGTAGCCGGCAAGCGCGTCGCCGTGGAACGGGGGCAGCTGCGTGCGCCGCCTGCGCATGTGCTCGGCGCCGTCGATGTTCGTGAGTCCCGTCGGGCCGAGGAAGAGATGGTGCGCGGACGCCTTCGCCAGTGCCGCTCCGAGGCGCAGCACGCCGGTGTCGGCTGTGAAGATGCGCTTGATGTCCTCGGGATCGGTCAGGCACAGCCACGGCCCCGTCGCCGGCATCGGCACGAGGAAACGGTCGCCGAGGCGCTGGCAGTGGCGCGCGAACTGCTCCGGGGCCAGCCAGTACTGGGCGGCATTGACGACCGCGGGGCGTCGCAGTCGGGGCACGTCGGTGAGCGTTTGGTCCATGAGCAGCATCCTCTCTAGTTACTCTGTGTGAAATAGAGTAACATAGTATCCAATGGTGCCTATCGCCGACTTTCTCGAGGCTGCTCCCGTCGTGGGCGAGGACACGCTCTTTGACCGCGTTGCCGCGGCAGCGCTCGACGAGTTCGCCGAGCACGGCATCCGCCGCACCTCAATGGAAGACGTCGCCCGCCGCGCCGGCGTCTCACGAATGACCGTCTTCCGCCGGTTCACGAGCAAGCAACGCCTCATCGAGATCGTCATCGCACGCGAGATCCGCCGCGGAATGCAAGAGCTCGACCTCCTCTGGGAAGGCGCAGAAACACTCGAGGACCGACTCGTCGCAGGATTCGAGTTCGCCGGGCGCTACGTCCGCGACCACCCACTATTCGACCGGCTCCTACGCAGCGAACCCGAGGTCCTCCTACCA
>Ga0182024_10007028_pt1 | contig 24447 bp, 22 predicted proteins | sample P32metaG_FD_120480 | JGI IMG/M metagenome (GOLD analysis project Ga0182024, IMG submission 120480) | Permafrost microbial communities from Stordalen Mire, Sweden - P3-2 metaG (Illumina Assembly) | ecosystem: Environmental > Terrestrial > Soil > Wetlands > Permafrost | place: Sweden: Stordalen...
ATGAAGAACGACGGTGGCGCGAGCTTCAGCTTGCAGCGTCGGCTTCAGCCGACGGTCTTCGCGCTCACAGAATTCCGGCGAATGTGCGGCGAAGCCTGGGCTGTTCTTCAGGGGAGCGGTTTCAGGACTGTCGACGCAAAATGACCCCAAATTATGGTCGCTTAACGCATCGCAAAGGGTCTTTTAAGAGCATTTAAGGTCATTTAAGAGCATGAAATTCTCCTATTCCTGGCTTCGAGAACTAGTCGACGGCCTCAACGAGTCCCCGCAAGAGCTGATGCATCTCATCACGCTCAAGACCGCCGAATGCGAAGGCCTCGAAGAAACCGGAGCCTTGCTCGCCCAAGCCTGCGAAGCCCGCGTCGTTACCGTCGAGCCGCTCGGCAAGAACGCAAAAGCCGTGGTAGCCACCGCTAACTACGGCATTAAAACGGTGATTTGCGGTGCCCCTAACTGCCGTCCAGGCGTGCGAACCGTCTATGTTCCGCTAAGTAGGAAGACCGTAGACGGCGTCGAAAGCGACGGCATGTTGGCCAGTGCCTCCGAATTGGGCATCAGCCGCGACCACTCCGGAATCATCGAACTTACAGAAACATTGACACTTACGCCCGACTGGATCATCGAAGTCGACAATAAATCCCTAACCCATCGCCCCGATCTGTGGGGACATTATGGCATGGCGCGCGAGGTCGCGGCGATCACCGGAAAAAAGCTCCTCGACCCTGTAAAAGAAAAGCTCACCCTCGACCCGAAAATCCAGGTAACTATCGAAGACTATTCACTTTGCCCGCGTTACTCCGCCCTGGTTTTCGAGAACGTCACCATCCAGCCATCCCCTCTCTGGTTGCAATATCGCCTCGAATCGATCGGCCTCAATCCCATCTCGAACATAGTAGACGTGACCAATTTCGTCATGGCGGAGCTCGCGCAACCCATGCACGCCTTCGATGCCGACAAGCTCCATGGCGGCCAAATCATTGTAAGAACAGCACATTCTGGCGAAAAGCTGGCCGCGCTCAACGGCGAGACCTATGAGCTCGACCCGTCGAATCTAGTCATCGCCGATCCCAACGGACCAGTCGCCCTAGCCGGCGTCATCGGCGGAGCGGACACCGCAATTTCCGCGACGACAACGCGCCTAGTTCTTGAAAGCGCATGCTTTAACGCATCGAGCATTCGCAAAACCTCATCAAAACTGCGCCTCCGCACCGACGCCTCCATGCGATTCGAGAAGGCGCAAGATCCGGCCAACACGATTCGCGGCCTGTCCCGAGCCCTCGAATTGTTGCAAGAAGTCTCGCCCGGAATCAAGCTGGTAGGCGGATTAGCAGACGCATATCAACCCCTCAAACCATTGCAGCCGATCGAGTTACCGCTAGACTGGCTCAACCGGAAATTAGGCTGCGAAGTACCGCCAGCCGAAGTGCGCCGAATCCTCGAAGCCCTCGACTTCAAAGTGGATGAAAGCTTCCACGTAACCGTGCCAAGCTGGCGCGCGACCAAGGACGTTTCTATTAAAGAAGACCTGGTCGAAGAGATCGGCCGCATGATCGGATACGACAACATCGTCCCCCTCGCGCCGCTGTCTCCCGCCCGCGTTCCACCAGGAAATCCCGAGCGAGCGTTCCATCACAAAGTGCGCGAAATGGCTGCCGCGCAAGGATTTACCGAAGTCTACAACTACTCCTTCATCACCGAGGAATCCGCCCGCGCCTTCGGCTTCACGGATCTGGCCCGAACCGAACAACACTATCTCCGCCCCGGCCTGTTACCCGGCATCCTGAAGAATATACACGATAATGCCCGCCATTTCGATTCCTTTCGATTCTTCGAAATTGGGAACGAAATTCATCCCGACCACGAAACTCCCCATTTCATAGCCGTCATCTTCGCAAAAGACACCGGACTCCTTGAATTAAAACGACTTGCCGAGTGCCTCCTCCCCGGCATCCAGGTCCGTCCCACAACTGCCCGTTCCTACGAACATCCGCTGCGAGCCGCCCTGGTTGGCGATATTGGACGCCTTTTCGAATTTCATTCTAAAATGGTCGAAAGCGGTCGCGCCGCAGTACTCGACTTGAATCTAAATCTGCTAAATCAGCCGCATGAAGTGCGTTATAAACCGCTGCGCCGTTTCCCCGAAAGTACTTTCGATCTCTCAGTTATCGTTCCCGAGCGTGCTTTGATTGCCGACGTCGAAGCCGCGATGCCGAAGCTGCCGGAGATTCTCTCAATCGAATTCCTGCGCGAATTCGCCCTTCCCAACAAACGCAGTCTGTCATACCGAATCACGCTGGGCGCGGATGATAGGACACTGACCTCGGAAGAAGTAAGCGCCGTCCGTGAGGGAATGATAGAAGCCCTGAAAACCAGCGGATACGAATTCAGATCAACGCTTTAGCGCCTCGCCGCGTATAACATTGTGAAGTGGCTGAGGAAATGGCATTGGCGTTTTTCGAGCGGCTCGTCCGCCTGCATGAACGCATGGTGCTCGGAGTCGCGTATCGTTTGCTTGGCCGGATGGAAGATGCGCAGGACGCCGCGCAGGAAGTTTTTCTAAAGCTCTTTCAAAAGCGCGAGCAGATCCATGGCGATCCCAAGCCTTGGCTGTACCGGGTAACGGTAAACGTCTGCAACGATTGGTACCGCAAACGAACCTTGCTCGCGGAGCCCGATGAGCGTGCGGCCGATCCGTCGAGCGACGCGCTGACCACGATCACGCTCGAGGAACGCAAGCGTCTTCTCGCCGAAGGCCTGCAAACATTGGGTGATCGTGAGAGAGCCGCGATCGTGCTGCGCGATATCGAAGGCCTCTCAACACAAGAGGTCGCAAAGATTCTGGGCGTTGAAGAAGTAACGGTGCGAAGCCAAATCTGCGTGGCGCGAGTGAAATTAGCGAAATATGTGAGGAAACACTCATGACTTGTCAGGAATGCGAACTTAAGCTCGGGATGGGTGAAGACGCAGGTGAGCATTTGGCATCCTGCGAAGAATGTCGTTGGCTGGTGGAAGACCTGCGCCTCAATTCAATGGCGATGCACGAAATGAAAGCTCGTCCGCGCCTGCATTGGGAGTGGGCGCTGGCTGCGGCCGCTGCGATCGTGATGGCGATCGGCCTTTGGAGGACGAAAACACCGCCCAACGAGCCGCCTGAAATGGCGGAGGCCGCCAAAATTGGCCGCCCCACAAGACGAGAATCGAGTGTGCGCGCGGCCGTATCGCCTCTGCCACCTCGCACGCATCATGCTAAGAGGCGAGAACCGGCGGAAGCGCTGCGAGTAAAAATGTTGACGTCCGATCCGGACGTGGTGATTTATTGGATTGTCGACAAAAAGGAAGGTTACGAATGAAGATCTTATGCGGGCTTGCGCTTATGTCGTTGGTGGCGTGGGGGCAGGAAACAGCTCCCAAGACTAGAGTGGAGCGCAAAGTGATCCAGCTCAAATACGTGGATGCGGGCAGGGTCGCTAGCCTGCTTTCGAGCAACTTTAACGGCGATATCCAGCTGCATGCCGACACACAGTTGCATGCGATCGCCGTGCTGGGCACGCCGGAAATGGTGGCATCTATCGAAGAAGCCGCGAAGAAGCTGGATGTGCCGCCTCTCGATTTCGAATTGACGGTTTATCTTATTTCAGCCTCTTCTCAAGGCGGCGATCAGCTGCCGGACGCTCTGGCTTCGACGGCGAAGCAACTGCACGGAGTGTTCGCATATAAGGGATACCAATTGATCGATTCCTTCGTTCTGCGCGGGCGCGATGGACAGGGTATGAACGGGCAGGGCGGAAGCGCCGACGGAACGATCAAGAACTCCACCTATTCCTTCCGCTACAACCGGGCGAACGTTTTGGACGGGTCGCCCAAAATTGTCAATCTTCAAAACCTTAACTTGCAGATTCGAATGCCCTCGGGAGTCAGGAGCGAGAAGGGGCAGATGGAGTACAAGACCACCGGGTTGAGCAGCGATATCGACATTCGCGACGGGCAAAAAGTGGTAGTCGGAAAATCCGATGTGAACAACGGAGAGAGCCCTCTGATCCTCGTCGTCACCGCTAAAGTCGTGGAGTAGTATCGCGTCGGGCGAAAGCCGGGACAGACCGCTCTGTCCACCGGCGGTGGAGTGTGAGGCGCCTGCGCGAGGATCGCGGCGCCTTGGGACAGAGTGGTCAGTCCCGGTTTTCGCGCTCTGTAACGTCGTGGAGTAGTATCCTCGTAGCGTGAGATCCATTCAGCTTGTTGCTCCTCGAACTTTAGAAGAACGCGACATGCCGCAGGAGCGCGATCCGGGGCACGGACAAATCACCGTGAAGGTCCGCGCCATCGGCATCTGCGGCAGCGATCTGCACTGGTATCTGGACGGGCGCATCGGCGAAGTTCCCGCGTATTATCCGCGCGTGCCGGGACATGAGCCGGCAGGCGAAGTGGTCGCCGTCGGCAAGGGTGTCGAGCATTTCAAAACCGGCGACCGCGTTGTGATCGAGCCCAGTCTGACCTGCGGCCACTGCGAATATTGCCTCAAAGGTCAGCACAACAACTGCATCCATTGCGTCTTCATGGGCGGGTGCCAGGCCGACGGCATGTTGCGCGAATACGTGACCGTCCCCGCCGGCAACGCGACTCAGTTCCCCAAAGCCTTCGACTTCGCGAAAGCCACTCTAGCCGAGCCTCTAGCCGTCATGATGCACATGCTGGAACTGGTCGAGATTCATATGGGCGACACCGTCTGCGTCACCGGCGCGGGACCCATCGGCATGCTGGCCGCCGCCACCGCGAAAGCAGCCGGCGCGAGCCGCGTGTTCATCGCCGACAAATTGGCATACCGGTTGAAGATTGCCCAGCAGATGGGCGCCGATGTGACCATCGACACCACCAGCGCGAAGCTGGTCGAGACAGTACTCGACGCGACAGGCGGGCGCGGCGTGGATAAAGTTTTAGAGTGCGCCGGCTCGGCCGAAACGGTGAATGCGGGTATCCACATGGCGCGGCCGGGCGGCACAGTGATGATGATCGGCATCCTGAGCGAGCTTTATCCGAAGATCGATATCCACGCCGCGATGCACAAGGAGCTGCGCTTGCAGACTCTCAAGAGATCCAATCATCGCGCGCAGGAAGCGCTGGACCTGATGTCCTCCGGACGCGTGCCCACCGCGCTGCTGACGCATTCTCTGCCGCTGGAGCAGACACCCAAGGCCTTCGACATGATGGCGAATTATACGGACGGCGTGGGCAAAGTCGTCGTCGAGATAAAATGAAAGCGCTTTTTCAATGAAGGCTTTGGCAGTCGACCTCGGCGCCACCAGCGGCCGCGTGATGTTGGGCGAGCTGGAACAGGGCGAGCTCGCGCTCGAAGAACTGCACCGCTTCTCGAACACGCCGGTGCAGCTTCCCACTGGATTCTATTGGGACACGCTGCGCCTGTTTCACGAGATTCGCCGCGGCCTGGCGATCGCCGGACGCGAGCGCAGATTGCAGATCGATGCGATTGGCGTGGACACCTGGGGCGTCGATTTCGCTCTCCTTGGGGAAGACGGCGCGCTGGTGGATAATCCGCGCCATTATCGCGATGCGCGCACCAACCGCGTGCCGGAGAAAACGTTCTCTGTGGTGCCGAAGGAGGAAATCTTCGAAGGCAGCGGCGTCCAGTTCATGCAGATCAATTCGCTCTATCAGTGGTACGCGATGAAGCTGGCCGGCTCGCCGGCGTTGCGTGTCGCGAAGCGCTTGCTGTTCATGCCCGACCTCTTCAACTACTGGCTCACCGGTGTCGCGCGCGCGGAGCGGACCATCGCCAGCACGTCGCAATTTTACGATCCACGCAAACGCGCCTTTGCGGCGGAGATGCTGACGCGGCTCGGCTTGGATGCATCGATTTTGAGTGAACTGGTCGATCCCGGCACGAAGCTCGGTCCTCTGCTGCCCGATCTCGCGGAGTTCAGCGGCCTGGGCGCGGTTCCGGTGTACGCGAGCGGCGGTCATGATACAGCGGATGCAGTAATAGCGGTGCCAGCCGAAAGCCGCGACTGGTGTTTCATCAGCTCCGGCACATGGTCGTTGATGGGCGTCGAACTCGATGAGCCGGTGATCAACGCGGCCACGCTTGCCGAGAATTTCACGAACGAAGCGGGAGCCGCCGGCAAAGTACGATTTTTGAAAAACATCGCCGGGATGTGGCTATTAGAGGAGTGCCGCGCGGCGTGGGCTCTCGAAGGGAACAACTTCACCTACGAGGAATTGCTGGAGAGCGCGGCGGCTGCGAAGCCTCATATCGCGGTGATCGATCCCGACGCGTTTCTGGAGCCCGGCCACATGCCGCAGCGCATCGCCGAGTTTTGCAAATCGTCGGGACAGCGCGTACCGCACGATCCAGGAGAGATGACGCGCGTGATTCTCGAAAGCCTTGCGGAGCGGTACAAAAAAGTTCTCGCGAGCATCGAAAAACTGACCGGGCGGAGGATTCGCGTGATCCACATTGTCGGCGGCGGATCGCAAAACCGGTTGCTGAACCAGCTCGCGGCGAACATTACGGGTCGCGTGGTGATTGCGGGTCCAGTGGAAGCGACGGCAATCGGTAATGTGCTGATTCAGGCGATGGGCGCGGGGGTAGTCAGGGATCTTGGAGAGGCTCGGGAGATCGTGGGGAGGTCGTTTCCGGTGGAGAGATTTGAGGCGGAGAGGTGAGCCAGTAGGTAGATAGGTGCCATGCCGACCATCAGCACGTTTTATGGCATCTTGATCCGAATGTTTTTCAACGACCACGCGCCGCCGCATTTTCACGCGCGATATGGCGAGTTCGAAGCCACGATCGACCTTGGCACTCAGGAGGTGCTCGAGGGCCAACTGCCGAGCCGATGTTTGAGCTTAGTCCAGGAATGGGCGATGATACATAAAGAAGAACTGCTCGAAGATTGGCGGCCCTGCCGCGAGAACGCCCAGCCGACGAAGATTGATCCGTTGCCTTGAGGTTTTTATGCATTGGGATGTCGTTGAAGTGAAACCAGAGCCCGGCTATTGTCTCTTTGTTCGATTCAGAGACGGACTAACGGGCCGGGTGCAGTTGCGGCCGGAAGAACTGACAGGTGCACTTGCGCCCCTTTTGGATGTGCAGTTCTTCGAACAGGCCTCGATTGATTACGGCGCGGTCGCGTGGCCGGGTGAGATCGATTTGGCTCCGGATGCGATGTACGCGCAAGTTGCGAGACAGCATCATAAGTCGCGGGCGACCTCAGATGGGGCCACGCTTGAGAGCCAACCACCTCGCCGTTAAGGCAGGATTGCAGGGGGCGGCTGAGTTAAGCTAAGTAAGAAGCGGATGAACCTGACGATCAACCTTCCCGATGAGGACGTACTAGCACTAAAAGCGAAGGCCACGGCGCGAGGCGTGTCGGCTGAGCAATATGCGCTGCAGGTTCTTGAACAGGACCTAGCTCCGGAGTGGCTTCGCAAATCGTGGGCAAGTGCGAAGCAAGCAGGACTGGACCAACTCACTATGGAAGAGATTGACGCGGAAATTGCGGCGGCTCGAAAGGCCAGGCGCGAGACTAAGCCGCAGCAGAGTAAATGATCCGGGTCGTTCTCGACACGAATATTATTGTCTCGGCACTGTTAAACCCCCTTGGTCCTCCGGCGCGAGTTTTTTCACTTGCCATCGACGGTACGATTGAACTTTGCCTCAGCGGGAATATCTACGACGAGTATGAAGAAGTCATCCGAAGGCCGCGCCTTCGCCGCGATGAAGATACCATCGCAGTAACGCTTCATGCCATTCGCGAGAACGGTTTTTGGGTAAAGCCTACAGAGCCGGTCAAGGCGTGTTCCGATGAAGATGACGATATCTTCCTGGAGTGCGCGCAAGCCGCTGGCGCGGCCTACTTAGTGACCGGCAATATCAAGGACTTTCCTGCTTCCTGGCTGGAGACCCGGATTGTCACGCCGCGGCGCTTCCTGGAAGTTCTTTCGGGTGAAACCGAACCGGCTCAGAGATAGACTTCCGCTCCCCCAATGCAGTATCCTAACCCTCCAACGAGGCCGTTCATGAATCTTTCACGCATCCTTCTCTCCTCCGCTCTGTTACTCCCGCTTGCGAGTGCGCAGAACATTACGACTCCCGAAAAATTCTTTGGCTTCCAGCTCGGCGCCGACGGCAAGATGGCTCGTTGGGACAAGATTACTGAGTACTTCTCCGTCCTCGAAAAAGAGAGCGGCGGAAAAATGAAGGTGAATAATATGGGACCCACTACCATGGGCAACCCGTTTTTGATGGTCGTCATCACGTCGCCCGCCAATCAAGCCAGGCTCGAACATCTGCGGCAAGTGAACCTTCAGATCAGCGACTCGCGCGGGCTTACGGAGGCGCAGGTGAAAGGGCTGGTCGCCGAGGGAAAGGTGTTCTGCGTCCAATCGATGAGCTTGCACGCGAATGAAGTGGGCGGCACGCAGATGGCTCCGGAACTGGCTTACGACCTGATCTCCCGCAACGACGAGGAGACCAAGCGCATTCTCGACAACGTCATTTTTATTGAGGTGCCGTCGTTCAATCCCGATGGGAACGTGATGGTGACGGACTGGTATCGCGAAAGCGTCGGCAAGCCGTGGGAAGGGACCAGTACGCCCTGGCTTTATCACAAGTACGCCGGTCACGATGACAATCGCGATGCGTTCATGACGCAGATGGTCGAATCGAAATATATGGCGGAGCTGTTGTTTACCAAGTGGAGGCCGGAATCCTACGTCGATCATCACCACATGGGCAGCTACGGCGCGCGCATTTATCTGCCTCCGTACGCGGAGCCGGTGCGGCCTTACGCCGACCCTTTGATCTGGCGGGAGCTGAGCTGGTATGGCGCGCATATGGCGTACAAAGAGGAAGAAGGCGGCGAGTCCGGCGTCTTCAATATGGGCGAATATTCCGGCTGGGGACACTTCGGTTTCCACTGGATCACGCCGTTTCACAACATCGCGGGAATGCTGACCGAATCGGCCAGCGCGCGCATCGCGTCGCCCATGTTCATTCATCCCGAGCAGTTGCAGGGCAACGTTCGCAACATGCCGAAGTATGAAGAGGAGACGGTGTTTCCGAATCCATGGCCGGGCGGTTGGTGGCGGTTGCGCGATATCGTCGACCGGCAGAAAATATCGGCATGGGCGGTGCTCGATGTCTCGGCGCGCAATCGCGAAACGGTGCTGTGGAACGCGTATCTCAAAGGGAAGCGGCAGACGGAGCGCGGCGCGGCGGGCAAGCCTTACGCTTATGTGGTTTCGGCCAATCAGCACGATCCTTTGACCGCCGATCTGATGATCGACAAGCTGCTGGTGCAGGGGATTGAGATTCACCGGACGACGGCGCCGTTCAGCGCGGCGACGGGAGTGGATTATCCGGCCGGGTCTTATGTGATCTCGCTGGCGCAGCCGAAAATGGGGCTGATTCGCAATCTCCTCGGGCGAACATTCTTTCCCGATAACGATTGGACGCGCAATAAGGACGGGTCGCCGATTCGTCCTTACGACATGTCAACGGACACGATGGATGAGTTCATGGGCGTTCGGACCGATGTTCTTGACGAGCCGGTCGATATGACGAATTTGAGAAAACTGACGGGCCCCGTTGAGCCTTCAGGCAAGGTGAGCGAAGGCAGCGCTGGCTACGTCATCGACGGACGCCTTAACAATGGATTCAAAGCTGTCAATGAGCTGCTCGCCGCCGGTGCGTCAGTCCAGCGAGTCGATCAGGCGCAGGCAGGATTGCGCGCAGGAGATTTTATCGTCGCCAAGGGTTCGGCGGTTGCGCCCATCGCAAAAGAAACCGGAGTGTCGTTCATGGCGCTGAACACTGCGCCGAAGGCGGGCACGACTCACGGCGTGAAGAAGCTGCGCATCGGATTGCGGCAGCGCTACTCCGGCGGAAATATCGACGAAGGATGGACTCGCTGGCTGGTCGAGGATTTCAAATTTCCTTATACCAGTCTGATGGACAAAGATATCAAGCTCGGCAATCTGATCGATAAATACGATGTCATTGTGATTCCGGACGATAGCATCGCGATGATCACGGGCGCAGCGCCTGCGGGGGGCGGAGCGGGGCGCGGAGGTCGCGGCGGCGCGGCTCCAGCGGTTCCGGCAGCCGGTGGACGAGGTGGTGGCGAAGGCGGATTCGGCGGCGCGAATTATCCGCCGGAATATCGCGCAGGCATCGGCCCTGAAGGGATCGCGGCGCTGAAGGAATTCGTTAGCAAGGGTGGTACGTTGGTCGCGCTCGGCGGCGCCAGCGAATTTGCCATCGAGCAGTTCAGTCTCGGCTTGCGCAATTCGCTCGCCGGTGTCAGCACGAAAGATTTCTGGTGTCCCGGGTCGACACTTCGTCTCGATATCGACAACTCGCAACCGGCGGCCTACGGGATGCCATCGCGAGCGCTCGGAGTGTTTCTGCAAGGCAACATGGCTTTCGATCTGACGAACACAGCCGACGAAAATTACCATGTGATCGCCCGTTATGCGGATCGCGAGATACTGCAAAGCGGATGGCTGGTCGGCGAACAGAATCTTTCGAAGAAAGCGGCCATGGTGACGGCGGGCGTGGGCAAAGGGCACGTCATTGTAGTCGGTTTCCGCACCCAGCACAGAGCGCAAACTTACGGAACGTTTAAGCTGCTTTTTAACGCACTCATCGGGTGATTAAGGTCCTTGAAGGACTGGGCGGACACATTTACCGATAATAACTTTATATGCCAGCCATCCCGACGAATCCCTTTCAGGATCAACGGCCCGGCACCTCGGGGCTGCGAAAGAAGACGCGCGAGTTTCAGCAGCCGCGCTATGTCGAGAATTTTGTGCAGTCGATTTTCGACGTACTCGAAGGAGATGTGCGCGAGAAAACGCTGGTGATCGGCGGCGACGGGCGCTATTACAACCGCACGGCGATTCAAACCATTTGGCGCATCGCCGCGGGCAACGGCTTCGGGACAATTCTGGTGGCGCGGGGATGCATTCTTTCGACCCCGGCGATGTCGGCGGTCATCCGGAAACGCTCCGCGCTCGGCGGACTGATTCTTTCGGCCAGCCACAACCCGGGCGGCGAAGATGGCGACTTCGGCATTAAGTACAACACGCACAACGGAGGGCCGGCGCCGGAAGCGTTCACCGAAAAGATTTATCAAAGGACGCTGACGATCGATCGCTATCTAACCGTCGAGCATCCCGATTTGGATTTGGATAAGGAAGGCGCGGTGACGGTGGGCGATTCGAAGATTATTATCTTCGATCCGCTGGAGGATTACACCGCGCTGATGCAGTCGCTGTTCGATTTCGATGCACTGAGCGAATATCTGAAAACCGGGTTCCGGATGACTTTCGACGCCATGCATGGATCGACGGGACCGTATGCGCATCACATTTTCGAGCGAAGTCTGGGCGCGGCGGACTCGTCCATTGTGATGCGCGGGAATCCTCTGGAAGATTTCGGCGGAGGGCATCCGGATCCAAATCTCGTGTATGCGGCGGATTTTGTGGCCAAATTGAATACGCCGGATGGGCCGGATTTCGGCGCGGCGTGCGATGCCGATGGCGACCGCAACATGATCCTGGGTCGTAATTTTTTCGTAAGCCCGGGAGATTCGCTGGCAATGATTGCCGAGCACGTGCCGGATTGCGTCCCTGGATACAGGCGTGGGTTGATGGGCGTGGCTCGATCGTTGCCGACCAGCACGGCCGTGGATCGGGTGGCCGCGGCGGCTGGCATAAAGTGTTACGAGACACCGACCGGATGGAAATATTTTGGCAATCTTCTCGACGCCGGGTTATGCACCTTGTGCGGAGAAGAGAGTTTCGGTACCGGGTCCAGTCATATGAGGGAGAAGGACGGGTTGTGGGCGGCGCTGTGCTGGCTGTCGATTCTGGCGCATACCAGGAAGTCTGTGTCGGATGTGGCGCACGATCATTGGAAGAAATTCGGGCGTAGCTATTTTCAGAGACACGACTATGAGGGATTGGATTCGGCCGCGGCTGCAAAGATGATTGAAGACTTGCGTGCCAAACTGCCCTCGCTGCGAGACCAGACGCTGTCCGGAATGCTGGTCGCGGTGGCTGACGATTATTGCTATCGCGATCCCGTCGATCAGAGCGATACGGAAAACAGTGGGATTCGAATTGTGTTCACCGAAGGGTCGAGGATTGTTTGCCGGTTATCGGGTACCGGGACTGAGGGAGCTACGCTGAGACTTTATCTGGAGAGATATCAGAAGGACTTGAGCGACGACGATTTGGGGTTGGCGCTGAGTCCTTTGTCGCAGGTGGCGCATGACTTGATGGAGATTAAACGGAGGTTCGGCCTCGATGGGCCTACGCTGGTGACTTAGTCCGATAGAATGTAAGCCTTGAACCCGGGCCCGGAGTATTTTGAAAAACGCACGCTTCGCCGTCACGCCCGCGTGCTTCATTTGTGGGCTTTGGGAGTCGCGGCGGTCATCTCCGGCGATTTTTTTGGCTGGAACTTCGGATTAACCGCCGGAGGATTTTCCGGCATGCTCACCGCGCTCATTGTCATGACGGCGATGTACGCGGGGCTGTGTTTTTCCATTGCCGAAATGTCTCCTGCGCTGCCTCACACCGGGGGTGCATATTCCTTCGCGCGCACCGCGATGGGTCCGTGGGGCGGCTATATCACGGGACTTGCTGAAAACATGGAATATATCTTGACGCCCGCGACCATCGTCGTCGGCATCGGGGGATACCTGGGAGCGATTTTTCATACACCGAAATCGTGGGAGCCCGGATGGTGGGTGGTCTGCTATGCCGTGTTCGTGGGGTTGAACATTTTCGGTGTCGCGCTGTCGTTTCGATTTTCGGTGTTCATCGCGGTTGCGGCGCTTATCGTGTTGATGGTGTTCTGGATCGGAGCGATCCCGCATGTCGACTTTGCGCGTTACGCCTTCGATGTTCCCGCCAAAGGATGGAAAGGATCGTTAGCCGCGCTCCCGTTTGCGTTGTGGCTCTACTTGGGTATCGAGCAGCTTCCGCTGGCAGCGGAGGAATCGCACGATCCGCGGCGGGACATGCCTAAAGGTATTCTTTATGGGCTCTTAACGCTGATTGTGTGCTCGTTTCTTACCATGATCTTGAGCGCGGCGATCGCACCGGGGGCGGCGAAACTGGGCGCATCGCAGGAGCCGTTAGTCTTGAGTTTTCAAGCCATTGCCGGCTCGGAGTGGACGAAGTTATTCGCGGTCGTCGCCTGCATCGGGCTGATCGCGAGCTTTCATACCATTATTTATGCATACGGCAGGCAGATTTATTCGTTGTCGCGCGCGGGATATTTCCCGCAATGGCTCTCGGTTACCAGTTCGCGTCACCAGACTCCGGTGCGTGCGCTGATGTCGGGTTCGGTGCTGGGCATGGCGGCCGCACTGGGGATTTATTTCTTCGGACAAAATAGCCAAGTAGGCGCCATCCTGTTAAATATGGCTGTATTTGGCGCGGTTATCGCTTATATATTGCAGATGGCGTCGTTTCTGATTCTGCGGACGAAAACGATTGAACGGCCTTACGTGAGTCCGCTCGGTGTCGCCGGTGCTTGGATCGCGACGATTATTTCCGGTATCACGCTGATTGTGTTGTTCTTAAATCCAGATTACAACAAAGGCGTGTGGGGCGCGGCGATCTGGTTCGGGCTGGGGATTGCTTATTTCGCGCTTTATGCGCGAAAACGGCTGGTATTGTCACCGGAAGAAGAATTCGCAATTAAATGGAATTAAAGACTTTGCTGGCCAAGGCAACTCCTCTGCGGTCGGGCGACCAATTGGCCGGCATTGCGGCGGAATCGGCGGAAGAACGCGTCGCCGCGCAGATGATGCTCGCGGATACTCCTTTGTCCCGGTTCTTGAACGATCTTCTAATAGAGGATGAAGTCACGCGTTTGATTATAGATATGCATGACAAAGAAGCGTTTGCGCCGATTGCGCATTTAAGTGTCGGGGAGTTTCGCGAGTGGCTGCTTCAATCTAGCGGCGGGGCGATCTCCGCGCTTTCTATTATGCCGGAGATGGCCGCCGCGGTATCGAAGATCATGCGAGTGCAGGACTTAATCACCGTTGCGGCTAAGATTCGGGTGGTGACAAGGTTTCGCGACACGCTGGGCTTGCCAGGAAGGCTGTCGACCCGGCTGCAGCCAAATCATCCAACCGATGACCCGAGGGGAGTTGCGGCCAGCATTGTAGACGGATTGACGTATGCGAGCGGCGATGCTGTGATTGGGGTCAATCCTGCATCGGATGATGTGCGGTCGGTCGAGACGCTGCTCTATCTTCTTGATAAAATAAGGGAAACTCTGGAGATTCCGACGCAGACTTGCGTGCTGGCTCACGTCACAACGCAGATGGAAGCGATGAGGCGGGGGGCTCCGGTCGATCTGGTGTTTCAAAGCATCGCTGGAACGGAAGCGGCGAACCGGGCTTTTGGAATTAATCTGGCCTTGCTGGACGAGGCTTGGGATGCTGCGAAGGAGTGCCATCCTGATGCAAACGTTATGTATTTCGAGACTGGACAGGGGAGCGCACTGTCGGCGAACGCGTATCATGGGATCGATCAGCAGACATGCGAGGCTCGGGCTTATGCGGTTGCAAAGCGATACGAGCCGCTGCTGGTGAATACGGTTGTCGGGTTCATTGGGCCGGAGTATTTATATGATGGCAAACAAATAACCAGGGCGGGGTTGGAGGACCATTTTTGCGGGAAGCTGATGGGGCTCCCGATGGGTTGCGACGTGTGTTACACCAATCATGCGGAGGCGGATCAGGACGATATGGACGCGCTGCTAACTCTTTTGGGTGCAGCGGGATGCAACTACATTATGGGTGTGCCGGGGGCGGACGACATTATGCTCCATTATCAGAGCACGTCGTTTCATGATGCGCTTTACATCAGGGATTTGTTGAAGTTACGTCCCGCACCGGAGTTTGAGGCCTGGTTTGAGCGGATAGGGTCGGGCTCATTTGAGAAGGCGCTGCTGCTATGCTAGCTCGGATTTCGCTGGGTCGGGTGGGGAATAGTTTGCCTACGAAGGAGCTGTTGGCGTTCCAACTGGCACACGCTAAGGCAAAAGATGCGGTCTTAAATGATCTTAATTGCTTGTTTTTGTCGTCGTATGAGCCCTTAATCGTCCATAGTTGTGCACTAAATCGCGCTGTTTATCTGCGGAGGCCGGATCTCGGGCGCCGGCTTTCCGATCCTCAGATTTTAGAACGCGGCGATTATGATGCGGTGATTATTCTGGCCGACGGGCTTTCTGCTACTGCGGTGCATCGGCATGCGGGGCCGGTACTCGATGCGCTGTTGCCGATGCTTGAAGGATGGAAGATTGCGCCGATTGTGGTCGCGCTACAGGCTCGGGTGGCGATCTCGGATGAGATTGGAGAATTGCTGGGGGCGAGGATGAGTCTCATTTTAATTGGCGAGAGGCCGGGGTTGAGTTCGCCGGATAGTCTGGGGGCTTATCTTACTTGGGCGCCTCGCGTGGGACGGACGGATGCGGAGCGGAATTGCGTTTCTAATATTCGGGAAGAGGGGCTGAAGCCGGAGCTCGCGGCGGAGAGGATTGCGATGTTGATGCGGGCTGCGCGGGGACGGGAGTTAAGCGGGATTGGGTTGAGTGGCCCGATGAATTTGACGGACGGCGGCTGAAGCCGACGCTGCAAGCTGAAAGCTCGCGCCACCAAGAACACGAAGAGATCGCTCGGCCCAGAGGGCACCCCGGTCGCGGCTCGGTAGAGCTCTGGGTTTTGGTAGAATGTAATTTCTCCCCATGAAAATTGGCGTGGTTGTTTTTCCTGGCAGCAATTGCGATCACGATGCCTGGTACGCCTTCTCCCACAATATGGGTCAGCAGGCTGAGTTTCTTTGGCATGATACGCCTTCGGTAGGACACGTGGATGCGGTGGTTCTGCCGGGAGGATTCTCTTACGGCGATTATTTGCGGTGCGGGGCGATTGCCAAGTTTTCTCCGGTGATGGCGGCGGTCAAGAAATTTGCGGCGGAGGGTGGGCCGGTGCTGGGGATTTGCAACGGGTTTCAGATTCTGGTCGAGAGCGGGTTGCTGCCGGGGGCGCTGTTGCGGAATCGCGGGCTTAAATTTGTTTGCCGCGAGGTTACGCTGCGCGTGGAAGCGACGGGTCAGTTATTGAGGATGCCGGTGGCGCATGGCGAGGGATCTTATTTCGCGGAGGAGCGCACGCTCGATCAGCTTGAGGCGGAGGGGCGCGTGGTGTTGCGGTACGTGGATAATCCGAATGGGTCGTTGCGCGATATTGCGGGGATCTGCAATGAAGGGCGGAACGTGATGGGGATGATGCCGCATCCGGAACGGGCTTCTGATTTGCTGCTGGGGTCGGCGGATGGACGGGTGATTTTGGAGTCGCTAGTACAGAGTGTTGTGGGGCATGCGGGGTAGCGGAGGCCCGGGCGTCGCCAGGAGTGGCGACGCGGCACGCACGGGTGCGTGCGCCACAAGCCGGCAAACAGAAAATTTATGAGACGGGGCGAAAAACCGGTCCCGGTTTTTCGCCGTCTGTTGGGGTTTAAGAAATCAGCATGAGTGATCTTACAGCGGGGGAATTGGATAAGGTCCGCTCGATTCTGAAGCGGGAACCTAACGAGACTGAGGTTGCGATTTTTACTGTGATGTGGAGCGAGCATTGCTCCTATAAGAGCTCGCGGATCCATCTTAGAACGCTGCCTACTAAGTCGCCGAGGGTTCTCGTCGGGCCTGGGGAGAATGCGGGGATCATCGATATTGGCGATGGGTGGGCCATCGCGTTCAAGATTGAATCGCACAATCATCCTAGTTTTATTGAACCGTTTCAAGGAGCGGCAACCGGGGTTGGTGGGATCTTGCGCGACATCTTCACGATGGGGGCTCGGCCGATTGCGGTGATGGACTCTTTGCGATTCGGACCGCTGGACGATGCGCGCAATCGAAGGATTCTGGAGGGCGTGGTCAGCGGGATTTCGCATTACGGGAATTGTTTCGGCGTGCCGACGGTGGGCGGAGAAACGCTGTTTGAATCCTGCTACAACGGGAATCCACTCGTAAATGTCTTTGCGCTGGGGTCGTTCAAGCACGACGAGATTTTTTTGGGGCGTGCTGAGGGGATCGGCAATCCGGTGATTTATGTCGGCGCTAAGACGGGGCGCGACGGGATTCATGGGGCGTCGATGGCGTCGTCGGAGTTCGATGAAGAGTCGGCGGGCAAGCGACCTAATGTGCAGGTCGGCGATCCGTTCATGGAGAAGCTGCTGCTCGAAGCCTGCCTTGAAGCAATGAAGACCGGCGCGATTGTCGGGATTCAGGACATGGGCGCGGCGGGGCTGACCTGTTCAACCTGCGAGATGGGGAGCCGGGCGGGGACCGGGGTCGAGATCGACCTGGCGCTGGTGCCGCAAAGGGCGACGGGGATGACCCCTTACGAGATCATGCTGTCGGAGTCGCAGGAGCGGATGTTGATTGTGGCGGACAAAGGGCGCGAGGGCGAGGTGTTCGCGGTGTTTAAGAAGTGGGGCTTGGATGCGGTTACGATCGGCACTGTGACCGATGATGGGATGCTGCGGGTTCGGAATCACGGCGAGATTGTGGCGGAGATTCCGAATCGGGAGCTGGCGGATGAGGCGCCGCTGTATGATCGGCCGCATGATGTGGCGCCTTATCGGCCGGCGCCTTTGGAGGTTCCGAGGGAGTTTGCTGACGAAAAAATGGGGACAGACGGATCTGTCCACTCCGCGCAAAAACGGCGCTCCGGGACAGATTCGTCTGTCCCCATTTTTTCGCAGGCTCTGTTGGAGATTTTGGGATCGGAGGATGTTTGTTCGAAGCGGTGGATTTGGCAGCAGTACGATTACACGGTTCGCACCAACACGCTGGCTGGGCCGGGTGGGGATGCGGCGATTGTGCGGATTAAAGATACGGACACCAGCGTGGCGATGTCTCTGGACGGAAATGCCCGGTATTGCGCGCTGTCGCCTCGCGAAGGGGCTCGGCTGATTGTGGCGGAGTGCTGCCGGAATTTATCGACGGTGGGCGCGCTGCCAGTGGCGGCTACGAATAATTTGAATTTCGGGAATCCGGAGCGGCCGGAGATTATGGCTCAGCTGGTGGAGACGATCGAGGGGATCGGCGAAGCGTGCCGGTTTTTTGAGACGCCGATTACCGGGGGGAACGTAAGTTTGTATAACGAGACTCTCGGCGAGGCGATTTGGCCATCGCCGGTGATGGGGATTGTCGGGCTGATGAAAACGGCCGAGCCGATGACGATTCCGTTCAAGAACGAAGGTCGCACGGTGATGCTGGTGGGCGGGTTCGGATCGTGCGACTTGACGCGGTTTGGCGGGACGCAGTATGCCAAGGTCGTTCTGAAAGAGATGTGGGGATTGCCGCCTGCGCTCGATATGGAGTATGAGAAGCGGGTGCATGGGGCGATCCGCGAGATTGTGAACGGGAAGCATGTGGAATCGGCGCACGATTTGTCGGATGGAGGGCTGGCGGTCGCGCTCGCGGAATGTTGCTCGGGAGGGATTGGCGCAGCGGTTGAAGTTCCCGATCCTCATTTAACCATTGCTCTATTCCATGAGGGGCCATCGCGAATATTGGTGTCCACGGTCACGCCGGAAGCTGTCGAGAAGATTGCCCGGGAGCATAAGGTCGAGTCCGTGCGGATCGGCGTTACAATTAAAGGGGCGCTACAGATTAGTCACGACGGAATGACGATGTTCGATTGGGCAATCTTTCGGCTCCGCGAGGCGCACGAGAATGCGCTTGAAAAAGAATTATATGGCCGCTGATGAACGCTGATCAACGCGGATACGGACGCCGGCTGAAGCCGACGCTGCAAGCTAAAGCTCACGCCACCAAACGGAACATACATGTTTGATAAATTCCATGACGAATGCGGGGTTTTTGCCATTTACGGGCACCCGGAGGCGGCGAATTTAACTTATCTCGGGCTCTATGCGCTGCAGCATCGCGGGCAGGAGAGCGCGGGGATTGCTTCGAGCAACGGGCGCGAAATTTTTTGCCACAAGAGCATGGGGCACGTAGCCGAAATTTTCACGCCGGAGGTGCTGGGTGGGCTGCCGGGAGAGGCGGCGATCGGGCATACACGATACTCGACCGCGGGCGACACGGTGTTGCTGAATGCGCAACCGTTCTCGGTGGCGTGCAATAAGGGCAACGTCGCGGTGGCGCATAACGGGAACATTACCAACGCCGGGGAGTTGCGGCGCGAGCTTGAAAAAGAAGGGTCGATCTTCCAAGCCTCCAGCGATACCGAAGTGATTCTGCATCTGGTGGCACGCTCTCGGGAACGCACGCTGGCTGGTGCGCTGCGAGAAGCGTTGCTACAGCTTGAAGGGGCATTTTCACTGGTGTTTCTGGCGGGGGACCGGGTGTTGATCGCTCGCGATCCGCATGGGTTTCGTCCGCTGGCGTTCGGGCAGATGGAGCTTTCAGGCGGGCGGACCTGCTATGTTTTTGCGTCCGAGACTTGCGCGTTCGATTTGATTGACGCGGTTTATTTGGGCGATGTCGAGCCGGGCGAGATGGTGATTGTCGGGCCTGAGGGGATGACGCGGGAACGATATGCGCCGGTGCGGGACCATGCGCATTGCGTGTTCGAGCATGTGTATTTTTCACGGCCCGATTCGATTGTGTTCGGGAGGCCGGTGCAGCATTCGCGGGAGATGCTGGGGAGGCTGCTGGCGATTGAGAGTCCGGTGGACGCGGATGTGGTGGTGCCGGTGCCCGATTCAGGGGTCGCGGCGGCGATCGGGTATGCGGCCGAGGCGGATATTCCATTTCGTCAGGCGCTGATTCGCAATCATTATGTCGGGCGCACGTTTATTGAGCCTTCGCAGGCGATTCGGGATTTCGGGGTGAAGCTGAAGCTGAATCCGGTGCGGCATTTGCTGGAAGGCAAGCGCGTTATTTTGGTCGACGATTCGCTGGTGCGGGGAACGACTAGCCGGAAAATTGTCCGGATGGTGCGGAATGCGGGTGCTCGCGAGGTGCATCTGAGGATTTCGTGTCCACCGACGGTTTCACCTTGCTTTTATGGGGTGGATACGCCGAACCTGGCGGAATTGATTGCGGCGAATAACACGGTCGAAGAGATTCGTAGATTCGTCGAGGCGGATTCGCTATCCTACCTGTCGATGGGCGGACTGCGAGAGGCGGTGGCGGATACCGATCACGATTTCTGCTATGCGTGCTATACGGGGAATTATCCGACGGATCTGGTCCATATCGAAGAATTGATGGGGGCGAAGGACCGGCGCGGGTAGGCAAAACATTTCACGCGGAGACGCAGAGAACGCAGAGCCTGCCGAAAGATAGGTTGCGCGGGACACCCGATCCGTTGTCTAATTCCTTTTTGACCACTGCATCCACCGCGTCGTGTCTGCCTTTCCGCGAAAATCGGTTTCTGCATTGGATTTGCGCCGCAACAGCGGTGGCATTTCTAGCGGCGGCGTTCCGGCCGGATACGTTGTTCGATTGGGCGCTCGAGAATACGCTGGTGTTTATTCTCGTGCCGGTCATGATCTGGGCTTACCGCAAGCTGCCGCTGTCGGATCTTTCGTACCTTCTCATTCTGATTTATCTGTGCGTACATGAGTGGGGGGCGCACTACAAGTATTCCGATGTTCCGCTAGGCGAGTGGATGAAGGGTTGGCTGCACACGCAGAGGAATCATTACGACCGCGTGGCGCATTTTTCGTTCGGGCTGCTGTTGAGCTATCCGTTCCAGGAAGTGTTCATGCGATCGGCAAGGGTGACCGGGATGTGGCGGTATTACCTGCCGATCGAGGCGACGCTCGGGTTCAGCGCGATTTATGAAATGCTGGAGGCGGGGAGCGCGTCCATCCTGAGCCCGAAGCGTCTGGAAGAGTTTGTCGGCATGCAGGGAGACATTTGGGATTCGCAGGAAGACATGCTGATGGCGGGGCTGGGATCGATTGTGGCGATGATTTGCGTATACCAATTGAGGAAGCGGCGGGCCGCGGCTGCGGCGTTGCGCGAGCTGGAATACGCGGGGCACGCTAAAAAATAAATGCCTGCTACTGTCGCTGCCTCGGCGCTGGCCGTTCCTTATTCGAGAATTCGTGAACTGGCTGAGATCGCCATGGGGATGGAGGGCGTCCTCAAACTTTATTTTGGTGAATCGAATATTCCGACACCGGAGTTTATCAAGCGCGCGGCGCAGAAGGCGATGGCGGACGGGTTCACGTACTACACGGAGAACGCGGGGCTGCCGTCGCTACGCAAATCGCTGGCGCGATATTACGCGGAATTGCACGGAGTGGAGCTGGATCCGGCGTCGGAGATTACGGTGACGGCGTCGGGCGTGCAGGCGCTGAGTGTCGGGTTGCGGTGCATGGTGGATCCGGGCGATGAGGCGCTGGTATTGACGCCTTCGTGGCCTAATGGACCGTCCATTATCCAGATGTCGCACGGGGTGGTTCGAGAGGTGCCTCAGCCGTTGATGGGCGATCGGTATGCGATCGACTTCGAGGGGCTGGAGAGGGCGGTGACTCCGCGGACGCGGCTGCTGCTGTATACATCGCCATCGAATCCGTTGGGGTGGGTCGCGACGGAGCAGGATCAGGAACGGCTGCTGGAGTTTACGCGTCGCCACGGACTGTGGCTAATGGCGGATGAGGTTTATGAACGGCTGGTTTATCGCGATCCGCCGGTGAAGACGGTGCTGTCGATTTTGAAAAAGTGTACGCGCGAGGATGCGGTGGTGGTGGTGCAATCGTTTTCGAAAGCGTATTGCATGACGGGGTGGCGAGTAGGATGGCTGGTGGCTCGGAAAGACTTGAGCTTACGGGCGTCGCAGTTGAACGAATTTTATATATCGCACGCGCCGAGTTTTTCGCAGAGGGCCGGGGAAACGGCTCTGTTGTGGGGCGAGGACGTGGTGAAGACGATGGTCGCGCGGCTGAGAGAGAATCGCGATTTCTGCATGGCGGCGCTTAAGAAAATGCCGGGGGTCACGACGCCGGCGGCCGATGGAGCGTTCTATCTGTTCCCCAAGATCGAGGGGATGACCGATTCGTTCGCATTTTGCAAGGAATTGCTGATGGAAACGAAAGTCGGGCTGGCGCCGGGGGTGGCGTTCGGGGCGGGGGGAGAAGGCAGCGTTCGGATTTGTTATGCGTCGGAGAAGTCGATTCTGGAAGAGGCGATGGGGAGATTGAAGTTGTTTCTGGAGTCGCGGCGGTAGTAGACGCTTCGCGAGATTGCATGACGGGATCCGCGTCCTCAGCTTTCGGAGCGTCGCCAAAGGTGCTCCCGTGCGAGACAATGAGTGGCTCGGATAGCTTGGCCGTATGCGTCCACCACGCGACTGAACAAATTCTTCGTTCGCCCTTCCAGCGTGGGCTCTGGGAGGCGTTTCAGCAGTCCTGTGGCTGCGATCTCTGAGGCGAAGGCCAAAACGCAGTCGCCGCTCTCTCTTCGGTCGTCCCATCGAATTTCAATCGATCCAGCAGCGCCGCTTAGGAAATTCTCCACCGCGAAACGAGCTGAGGTCTCGCCGAAGTGTCCGCCGACGTCATTCCGAATTTCCCTCCAAAGGCGCTCGTGATCCCTGAAATATCGAACGGACTCCAGCCACGCTGCGTGGGCTGGCGGCCCGAAATTCGCCAGGATCGGCCCGAACCCATCCGTCTCGTTCAGCAAGCGCAAAGCCTCCGCGAATTCGCAGCAGGTTCCGATGGATCTCCGCAGAAAGTATATCCGGCGTAGTCTATAACCTGCCACATCAGAATGAGTGTCTTGTGCTGAGCTTTCTATGACGCTCGGCGCGAGCAAGTCGAGCCCGATCAGCTCAATTCTCAGATCCTCAAAGAGCACACAAATCCGGGCTATTCGGGCGTTCGTGTCGATTTCGGGGCTTCCGGGAAATAGCTTCTTCAGCTTCGGCCAGCGGGTTCTAGTGTGTGTTGGTCGGGCATGTGGCTGGCCGCTGATGAGCATGATCCTTAGGATAGCTGCTGCCCAAGCATCGGCCAGCAGAATTGAATTCCGCGTGCGGCGAATGATAAACGGAGCGATGAAGACTGTGCTGGAAGAGCCGTCTAAAGACGGCTGCCGCCAGGAATGGGCGCCCACAAGACGGCATGACATAAGCGTGTTCGGGCGCGCGCCCTACAAGGTCAGTCAGCTCCGCATTTTAGCCCGGGACTGTTGAGAATTAACTTGCGCTGTCCTTCGTGAAAATCGAGTCGCTCGGCGGGAGTCAGCGAGAGCGTATAGCGAATTAGCGTTGGGTCGATGTCGTCTTCAAAGTATTCGGGCTGCTCAGGCGGTGCCATGAATATAGAATAGCGCTGTCAAATCCGTTACCCCCTCCCCCGACGTATCATCTGCGAGCAATATCCCCTTTAAGGAGGAGTAAATGAAACTTCGCAGTTGGCAACTTAGTGCCGTTGCGGTCTGTCTGACGGTTTGCACCAGCAATCCGGCATTCGCGGCCAGCCATCGCAACGGCCCGCTGTTGCTGGAAGACCAGACGGCCAACCTCAACGACTTCTATATTTTCCGAAGTTATGAGCCAGGCAAGTCGAACAGTCTTGTGATGAGCATGAGCGTTCAGGGCTTTCAGAATCCCGATAATGGACCGAGTTACTACAAGTTCTCGGACAGCGTTTTGTATCGCTTCAACATCAACAATCAGCGCGGGCTGGATGGGAATCCGGATATTGAAATCGATTTCGTTTTCAACACCCAGCTCCGCTCGAATACCACGTTCCTCAGCTATCTTGGACCGATCACGTCCATTGACAGCGCGGGAATCCTACTGTACCAAACCTACACGATCGTGGTGAGGAACCTCGACAAGGGTGTGACCAGTTACTTCTTTACGGATGCGAACGGTCATGCTCTGTCGGTGGCTCCGCCCAATTTGGGTCCCAAGTCCACGCCGATGTATGAGGCGACGCTTGGCCAGCCCAGTGTGTTCACCCTGGCGAACGGCATGCGCGTATTTGCCGGTCCTCGGGATGACGCGTTTTACTTCGATTCCGGCGCTACGTTCGACTTCCTGAACTTCCGTACGCCCGCTCCGGTTCTGACCGGCGCGGATACGGGACCGGGCGCGGCGTATCCGGCGGCGGTAGACGGTTTCGCGGGCTACAACGTCAGCCTGATTGCCGTTGAAATGCCGATCACGATGGCCACCGCCAACGGCGCGTTGCCCACGGCCACGACCGATCCCAACGCGCATATCGCGGGTTGGGCCTCGACGAATCGCCAGATTGTAACGATCCGGCCGAGCCCCAGCGATCCCCAAAACTACGGAGGCTGGGTGCAGGTCGACCGCGTCGGCAATCCGCTCACCGTGGAAGCTCTGATTCCTCTTCCGATGAAGGATTACTGGAATCGCAGCCTGCCCGTCTTCGATGAGCAGTTTG
>Ga0182024_10007029_pt1 | contig 24446 bp, 22 predicted proteins | sample P32metaG_FD_120480 | JGI IMG/M metagenome (GOLD analysis project Ga0182024, IMG submission 120480) | Permafrost microbial communities from Stordalen Mire, Sweden - P3-2 metaG (Illumina Assembly) | ecosystem: Environmental > Terrestrial > Soil > Wetlands > Permafrost | place: Sweden: Stordalen...
ATTCGTTCGACGTGCCGCTGCCTCCGGCGCAAGCCTGGGCGGTGCTGATGGATATTCCGCGCATCGCGCCCTGCATGCCCGGCGCCGAATTGACTGAGATCGTCGATCCGCAAAATTACAAGGGCAAAATTTCGGTCCGGCTCGGCCCGGTGGCGCTTACGTTTGCCGGGCGCGTCGAATTCGATCAGCTGGATGCGGCCGGCCATGCCGCGCGGGTCAAGGCGCAAGGCAGCGACGCCAAAGGCCGCGGCGGCGCGAACGCGACCGCGGCGTTCCGCATCGAGCCGGCCGGCGCCGGCTCGACCGTGCGCATTCATACCGAGCTGATGTTGTCGGGCGCAGTCGCGCAATATGGCCGCGGTGTCGGCATGATCGAGGCGACCGCGGCGCAGATCGTCGGCCAGTTCGCGACGAATTTGCGCGCGCAGCTTGCGGAGACGCCGCCAATGCCTGAGGGTGCTTTGCGGCCGGCTTCTTCGGAAATACAGCCAGCTGCCGCCAAGCCGATTTCCGGTCTGTCGCTCATGGCGGGCGTCATTTGGTCGAGGCTTGTGGCTCTGTTCAGCGGAAGCAAAACTTAGCGATCATTCGCAGCACAGGCAATCCGCGTGAATAAAATAATTGGAACGCGTGTCCCCCGCCTGGAAGACCAGGCGCTTCTGACCGGCAAAGGCCGTTTCGTCGACGACATTGCCGCAGCAGGCGCGCTGGTCACGGCCTTCGTCCGCAGCCCGCATCCGCACGCGCTGATCCGCAGCATCGATGCCATGGCTGCCCGCGCGATGCCGGGCATCGTCGCGGTACTCACGCTCGACGATCTGACGCCGGTGCTCAAGCAGCGACGCATGATCCGGACGTCGAATTCCGGCACCAAGCTCGACCAGAGTTGGCCGTTCGCGCTGGCCGATGGCGAAGTCTCCTTCGTCGGCGAACCGGTCGCCGTCGTCGTCGCCGCGGACCGCTATCTGGCCGAAGACGCCGCGGCGCTGGTCGCGATTGACTACGAGCTTTTGCCGGTGGCCGTCGATTGCCGGGCCGAGCGGGCGCCGCCGGTGCGCCGCGAGCTTCATTCGAACGCGGTGATTTCCTACAAGGTCACCTATGGCGACGTCGACGCGGCTTTCGCCAAGGCGGCGCATGTGGTGCGCGACGATCTGTGGATGCATCGCGGCGCCGGCCATTCGATGGAAGGCCGTGGCATCCTCGCCCAAATCTCCGATCGCGAAACCACGATCTGGGCGTCGACCCAGAAGGCGCACGATCTGCGCACTGCCATCGCCGACTACATCGATCTCGACGAAAGCCGGCTGCGCGTGGCGACACCCGACGTCGGCGGCGGCTTTGGACCGAAGCTTTGCGTCTATCCCGAGGACATCGCGGTGGTCGCCGCGGCCACGCTGCTCGGCCGCTCGGTGAAATGGACCGAAGACCGCCGCGAGCATTTCACCAATGCAGCGCAGGAGCGCGATCAATATTGGTCGATCGAGCTCGCTGCCGATGTTGAAGGCCGCGTGCGCGGCGTGCGTGGCCGCCTCATCCACGACATCGGCGCCTATGCGCTCCAGGACGTGAACATCCCGTATAATTCCGCAACCACGATGACCGGGCCTTATATGGTACCGGCGCTGGCGATTGACGTAGTTGCGACTCATACCAACAAATCGCCGGTCTCATCGGTGCGCGGCGCCGGCTATCCGCAGGCGGCGTTCGCGATGGAACGCATGATGGATCGTCTGGCGCGCGAAATGAAAATCGACCGCGCCGAATTGCGCCGCCGCAATCTCATTCCGGCGGAGAAAATGCCGTACCTCAAGCCGCTCAAAGCGCGCTCGGGCGATCAGGTGCAATACGACAGCGGCGACTATCCCGGCTGCCAGGGGGAGATCCTACAGACCGCGGGCTGGGACGACTTTCCGCGCCGCCAAGCCGCCGCTCGTGCCGAAGGCCGTTACATCGGCATCGGCCTCGCCCACGGCATCAAGGGTACCGGCCGCGGCCCGTTCGAATTCGGCAATGTGCGCGTGTCGCCGACGGGACACATTACTGTTTCGACCGGCGCGGCGCCCATGGGCCAGGGACTTGCCACAGCGCTGGCGCAAATTTGCGCCGAGTCGTTCGGCGTGCGCGCGCAGGATGTCACCGTGGTTGCCGGCGACACCGCGGCGGCGCCACTTGGGCTTGGCGGCTTTGCCAGCCGGCAGACGGTCACCGCCGGTTCGTCGGTGAAAATTGCCTCGCAAGCGGTGGCGGCGAAGGCGCGCAAGCTCGCCAGCCACATGCTGGAAGCGGCCGAAGAGGATCTCGAGATCGTCGATGGCGAAGTGCGCGTGGTCGGCGCGCCGCAGCTTGCCGTCAAGCTCGGCGAGCTCGCGCGCGTGCTTAAAGGCGCGCCCGGCTACGGTTTCCCGCCGGGCATCGATCCCGGTCTCGAAGCCAGCGGGACCTTTCGCGTCGATCAGCTGGCATATTCCAACGCCTGCCACGTCGTCGAGGTCGAGGTAGATAGCGAGACCGGTGGCGTGCGCATCTTGCGCTATATCGCGCTGCAGGACGCCGGTCGCCTCGTCAATCCGCTGATCGTTGAGGGCCAAGTCCACGGCGGCATTGCCCACGGCGTCGGCAATGCTCTACTGGAATGGATGGGCTATGATGCTTCGGGCCAGCCGGTGACCACGACGTTTGCCGATTATCTCCTGCCAACGGCGACCGATCTGCCGAATTTCGAGACGCTGTATAAGGAATCGCCGTCGCCGCATAATCCGCTCGGCGTCAAAGGCGTCGGCGAGGTCGGCGTCATTCCCGCCGCCGCCGCGGTGATCTCGGCCATCGAGGACGCGCTGTCGCCGTTTGACGTCCGTATTTCGCAAATGCCGGTCATGCCGTACGAACTTGTCGCACTGATCGCCGCAGGTGCCACAGGATAATGTGCCGAAACAGGAGACTAGAATGAAACGTTTAAAAAACGCCGCGCGCGCGGTGGTGTGGTCCGCATTGCTGCTGTCGCTGATCGCGCCGGTGCGCGCCGAGACCTTTCCGTCGCGGCCCATTCACCTGATCATGCCCTTTCAGCCGGGCGGTATCGTCGATTTCGCCGGACGGGTTCTCGCGCAAAAACTCGGCGACGCGCTGGGGCAAACGGTCGTCCCCGATAACAAGCCGGGCGCCGGCGGCATCGTCGGCCTAGATTATGTCGCCCATTCATCGCCCGACGGCTACAACATCGTGCTGATCGATCCGAGCGTCGTCATCAATCCGACGCTGCAGAAGTCTTTGCCCTTCGACCTTTTCAAGGACTTGGCGACCGTTTCGATCATCAATTCCTCGCCAGAGGTTCTGGTCGTGGCGCCGCAGCTCGGCATCAAGACCTATCCGGAGCTCGTGGCCTACGGCAAAGCCAATCCCGGCAAGCTCAATTATGCCTCGGCGGGCGTCGGCACGACGCCGCATCTCGCCGCCGCGATGTGGGCGCAACGCACTGGAATCACCGCGGTGCACGTACCGTACAAAGGCGTGGGTCCGTCGTTCGTCGACCTGATGAGCAATAAAGTGCAGATGGAGTTTTCCAGCATCGCCGGCGCGCTGCCGTTCACCTCCAAAGGCAGCGTTATCGCGCTCGCTACCACCGGTTCGAAACGCTCGCCGGTCTATCCCGATCTGCCGACGGTGTCGGAATTCCTGCCAGGCTACGACGTCGATCTCTGGCTCGGCGTCTATGCGGCGGCCGGCACGCCGCCCGACGTTCTGGCCAAGCTCAATAGCGGCATCGCCAAGGAGCTGCAGGACGACCAGCTCAAAACCGCGTTCGCAAAGTTTGGCCTCACGCCGCGCGGCACCAGCCTCGACGAGGGCACAGCCTTCACCAAGTCGGAATACGAAAAATGGAAGAAGGTCATCGCCGACGGCCACATTACGCTCGATTGAGCGGGACATGAACGCCACCGAAACCACGCAACCCTGGCCGACCGAATTGCGCCTACATAAGGATCGCAAGACGCTCACCGTCGCTTTCGACGACGGCGAGCGCTTCGATCTCGCCGCCGAATATTTGCGCGTGCGCTCACCGAGCGCCGAAGTGCAGGGCCATTCGCCGAGCGAACGGCGCACCGTCGGCGGCAAGCAGGAGGTGCAGATTCTGGAGCTGCATCCGGTCGGCAATTATGCGGTGCGCATCGCGTTCGACGACATGCACTCCACCGGCATTTTCAGCTGGGATTACCTCTACTTGCTTGGCCGCAATCGCGAAGACTATTGGAGCGACTATCTCGGCGAGCTTGCGGCGCAAAACCTGTCGCGCACGCCGCCGGGGCGGTGAAGCAAAAGCGCGGGCATTTTATCGTTGTTTTGCCGACAATCGTCAGGTCGGACTTAACGGCGCGCTTCGCCCCTGTCCGTAGATTTGCTTATACGCATTGCGAACGCGGACTCGGGCATGGCTTGCACGAGGGGTTAAGTCACTGGCGAGAGGGTCAGCAGATGGGCAAGTTCGGCAATTGGCTGTCGCATTTTGCGACGCACGAGTGCGCCGTAACGGCGATTGAATACGGTCTGATCGCAGCCGGTATCGGGGTTGCGATCATCGCCACGATCGCGGCGCTCGGCGCCAACCTCAATACGACGTACTCGAACGTCTCTGGCGGACTGTAAAACCTCTAGCGAAGCGGGCGCCGCGCCGCCGCCTCCGGCACGTCAACGATCAGTCAACTTACCCGCGGCATGATCGAGACAGTGTCGGGGTGGGGTGTAATGGGGCGCCTGCCGACATTAGAACGGCCTCGGCACCCTCCCTCGGGCCGGGGCCGTTCGATTCTCGGCGGACGGCGCGGCAATAGGGCCGACCCAAGGCCCGGGACGAGACGCTTGTCTTCGGCTAAGATCACCAAAGCGGCTGCAAAAGAGCCGCCGATGAGGGAGGAATACGATGAAGTTGCGTGGTTTGACCGCGATCGCGTTGGCTATGGGCTTGCTTGTGGTGGGCGCCGCCTATGCCCAGCAGCAGCCGCCGGCCGGGGCGCCTGACCTGAATGCAATACCGCCCCAGATGCCGTTCAACCTTCCGTTTGGGACCCCGGTCACCCTGGACAAAGCCCAAGCATTGATTCAGGCGGCGACGGCCGAGGCCAACAAACGGGGCTGGCCCGAGGATTTTGCAGTCGTCGATTGGGGCGGCAACCTGGTGGCCTTTGCGCGCATGGACGGCGCCCAGCTCGCGTCCATCGCCATCGCCGAGCACAAGGCGCGCACTGCGGCACGATATCGCCGTCCTACGGTGGCGTTCGAGAACGCGGTGCAAAAGTTTGGCTTCAATTACATTCTGACGCTTGATGACGCCATTGCCTCGCGCGGCGGCATTCCGCTGGTCGAGGGCGGCAAAATCATCGGCGCAATCGGCTGTTCCGGTGGCACCGGGTCCCAAGACGAGGCTTTGTGCCAGGCCGCGGTTAGTGCGGTGATGAAATAACCGTCCGGACACGCGGTCTCGCACCTTACGGAAGGCGTTTCGAACAGAAGGGCGGCAGCAATGCCGCCCTTCTTGCGTCATAGAATCGGCTATGAAGGATCGGGCTCAATCGAAACTGATTTGGACAAGCGGCGAAGGAATGAGGATCGGTCCGATATACCGCTGCGCGTTCTGTTTGCTCGCCGCTGGCCTCGTTGTTGCATCGGCGGCGCTTGGCGCGCCGCCGGTCGCTGCGCAAAGCAGTCAGCCGACAGCCGGGGCGGCAAATCTCGGGGCCGCGATGGCGCAATATCGCGCCGCGCTGGAAGCCTATAACCATTTCCACGACGCTTACGCCGCCGCCGCGGACGCGTATTGGCGCGACATCGCGGCGAAGCGGCGGTTGCGCAACGCCAAACGCGCGCAAGGCGAAACGCTGTCGCTCGATGATTACGTGCTCGCACAGCCGCCGGTCTATAGCGGCCCGCCAAAACCGCGCAATCCGCTCAAGCCGGAAGCGCCGCCGCAGCGGGTCTATGTGCCGGTGGTCGCCGATTTTCTTTCCGCGGCGGAACGCGAATTCAAATTTGCTCCGCAACAGCCGCAAAGCGACGATCAGTTCAAGCGCGCCTACGCCAGTGTGGCGCTCGCCTCCGGGCTGACCCGAGATCAAATCGTGCGCATTTACGGCTTCGAGGCGACCGGCAACGGCAACTACGATGTCGAGGCCGGCCGCGAATATAATACGCACGCCCACGCCATCACCACCGCACTCGGCTACAATCAGCTGTTGGCGACCAATACCGTCGAGATTGTTGCCGAAGACGGCACCCACTTCCTCGACGATTTGCAGACGAGAGACGCGCGATTGCCGATCGATCGACAATGGGCGCTGGCGAACAAGATCGAGGCCCTGCGCCGGATGATCGCCTTCGCCAGAAGCGTGCCGGATGCCTGGGGCCAGCACGAAATCCTGGCCAACACCGAAAAAGGCCTCGGCGTCCATGCGCTCAATCTTGACCTTGACGTCGGCCCGCTGCTGCAGACGCAGAAGCTTCTGGACTCGGTCGTGTTCGCCCGCCGCAAGGGGGTTGAACGCATGCTGAGCGCGGCCGAGCTGGAAATGATGAACCTCACTGGCGACGGCAACGGTTTCGATATGGTGACCTTGCCGCTCTCCTGGCGCGACAAGGTGCCGACCGCCAACTTCTTCCAGCCGAGCGGTTATGCCGACAATCCGGTGGCGCAACGAAACAACGTTGCCGCCAAGCTGCTGGCGGCAACTAACGCCCGCATGGACGAAGAGAGCAAAAAGCCCGGTGCAGCGGAGCTGGCGGCCTTGTTGCATTGATCGCCGATAGCTGCTCCGGTGGTGTTCCGGTACGGAGATTTGGCCATTGCGATGCCACGCTGGGTCGATACGATGGCCGTATCGGATCGTCTAATTCCCCTCCTTCAAAAGGCCTGTTTGGGCAGTCGTGAAACGGCGTGAATTCATAACATTGCTCTCCAGCACGGTGGCGTTCTGGCGGGGTCTGTGGCCGATTGCGGCGCAGGCCCAATATCAAATGCCGCCGCCCTATCCCGCGCCGGCCTATCCGCCCCAGCAGATGCAGCCGCCGCCACAGCCACAGCAGGCGCCGGCCGCCGCGGCCGCCGATAATTCAGTCGGCCAGGTCGCGACCTTACAAGGCAGCGCCACCGTGACGCGGGCCAATGCCGCGGCTGCGGTGTTGCAAGTGTCCGACCCGATATTCAAGGACGACACGCTGGAGACCGCTGCGAATTCCGCACTCGGCGTTACCTTCGACGACGAAACCACGTTCAGCCTGTCGGCCGATACGCGTATCGTCGTCAACGATTTCGTTTATCAGGAGGGCGGCACCGGCAACGCCGCCTCGTTCAACGTCGCGACCGGCACCGCCGCCTTTGTCGCCAGCCTCGTTGCCAAGACCGGCAATATGACCATCACGACGCCGGAAGCCGCGATCGGCATCCGCGGCACCACCGGCGTCGTCGAGGTGCCGGCGGCGGGTGGAACGGCCGCGCCGACGATCAAGCTTTACCCCGATGCCGACGGCCATGTCGGGCAGATCGAACTGTTCGACAGGCAAGGCAACAGGCTCGGTTCGCTGACGCAGGGCGCCAGCGCCTTTACAATCCGCCGCGGCGCCGGCGGCCGCCTGATCGCGCAGCCGTACCGGATCCCGCCGCAGGAGGCGGCGCGCGACCGCGGCGTGCTGCAGCGGCTCAATGTGACGCACAATGTCGGTCGGCAGATGCTCAACCAGCGCCGGCAATTGCGCGGGCCCAATCGGCAAGGGCCGAACAATCAGCGGCGTCAGGGCGGCCCGCAGAATTTCCGTCCGGGTGGGCAGCAGAATCTTCGGCCGAATGGTCCGCAGAATTTCCGTCCCGGGGGACAACAGAATCCTCGTCCGGGTGGTCCGCGGCCGTTCAATCGTCCGCCGGGTGGGCCCGGCCGGCCGCGGCCGCGCGGGCCGAAGAACGACAATCGAAACCGATAAAAGCGCCCGTCGAATCCGGCGCGAACAGAAACGGGGAAACCAATGCGAGCCTATCAAATACCCAAGGGGGGCGCCGGCATCGAGTCGGTGGTCGAGGTCGAGCGTCCCCAACCCAAGCCGGGCCATCGCCAGGTGCTGGTGAAGGTCAAAGCCTGCTCGCTCAATTTCCGCGATCTCGGCATCGTGCGCGGCACTTACCGCGTGCCGGTGCGCGAGAACGTCATTCCGCTGTCCGACGGCGCCGGCGAAGTGGTCGAGATCGGACCGGGCATGCTGCGTGTCAAAGTGGGCGATCGCGTGGCCGGCAATTTCTTTCAGCGCTGGCCGGGTGGCGAATCGTCAGCCGAGGTGCACGGCAGCGCGCTCGGCGGCGGCATCGACGGCATGCTGGCCGACTATGCGCTCTTGGAAGAAGACGGCGCGGTGAAAATTCCGTCGCATCTGTCATTCGAAGAGGGCGCGACGCTGCCCTGCGCCGGCGTCACCGCCTGGCACGCCATGATGGAGCACGCCAAGCTCAAGGCCGGCGACACCATCCTCTTACAAGGCACCGGCGGCGTCTCGACCTTCGGCCTCCAATTCGCCCATGCCGCGGGCATTCGCGCCATCATCACCTCGTCGAGCGACGAGAAGCTCGCGCGCGCCAAGAAAATCGGCGCGGCCTTTGGCATCAACTACAAGACCACGCCGGATTGGGACAAAGCGGCGATGGAATTCACCGGCGGCGTCGGCGTCGATCACGTCATCGAGGTCGGCGGCGCCGCGACGCTGGCGCGTTCGTTCCACGCCATCCGCGTCGGCGGCAGAGTGTCGATGATCGGCGGCTTAAGCGGCGGCGCCACCGAGCTCAATCCCGGCCTGATCTTCTCGCGCCGCGCTAACGTGCAGGGCATTTCGGTCGGCTCGACGCAAATGTTCCTGGCGATGAACCGCGCCATCGAAGTCAACGCCATCAAGCCGGTCATCGACAAAGTGTTCGCCTTCGCCGATGCGCAAGCGGCCTACCAGCACATGGCCTCGGGCGCGCATTTCGGGAAGATCGTCATTAGGGTGGAGTGACAACAAAAGGCGTGCTGGCTTGCCGAGTCGTAGGGAATGGCAGTGGTCGTTTTGACCGCATCGCAATGTTCTGAGACCCACTTTCCCGACATCGATTAATCCTCCGCAGCTATCTACCGGCGGGTGACAAGTGTCTGTGCGGAACCGGATGGCAATAAGTTTCAAATCCGACGACATCAGGCCCGATTACGGTCGGAATACGATGTTTGAACCTATGGGTGGACTGCGCTGCGATCAGGCGTCGGAATGTGCTGCCCAGCCCGCTCTTTCTGGAAAATAATTGCGACGATTAAGAAGACTACGAGCAAGCCGATGCAGATCAGGGTGTACTTTATTTCGCCGCGATAGATGTATGGTTGTGACCGCCGCATAAAACACGAATGAACAACAGTTCTAGTTTATCCGATTAAAACAAAGACCCCACTGCGCTGGAACGCGGCGGGGTCAGTGAATGCAAACGAAAGGACTTCAAGTTTTGCAGACGCTCTCGAAATAGTCAAGCGTGCATCGACCGCAGAGCTTGAGCACGCGCACCATTGAGCCAGCCGAGGTTCCGATCAAGCCGGGCAGCTATCTAGGCCCGAGCAGAAAGCCACTGTCGCGACCCAGGGTCTGCCCGTCACGATGCCCGCCGCTGCTTCCAGCGCGTCATCGGACACTTCGTTGGTAAAAAGTTCTTCCTCAGTCTGTTGGATGGTGGTGTCATTCATGGCATTACCTCTATCGTTTGCCGACGCCGTCGGCAGCAAGGGATTTATACGAATTTTCAGCGCCTAAGCCAAGGGACGAAGCTGCGCTCCAATGCGGGGTACCGCGAGCCACAACGCGGCCTTTGCCGATGCCGCTACCACAAACACGTGGTTGTGATAATTTGGCATCAAAGGCGACGCGCCAGACACGGGAGAGTTCCGTGTTTTTACCATTCCTCATTGCATTGATTTTTCTCAGCGTTGTCGTTGGGATAGCAGCGGACACCAACGGCGAAGGTATATCCTGGGTGTTTCTGGCGGTCGTTATTTCGCCGCTGGTGGCCGGGCTGATTGTTTTCGCGGTGCGTCGGCGCAAGTAACGACTTATCAGTTCAACCGCCTGCCGGATTTGTCGGCCAAATTTGTTGCCCGTTCGTCTCTTTTAGAAGCTTTTTCTTGCGTTCGCGTGCGAGCATGGCCCATGCTTCGGCCATGTCCTCAAGCTGTTTTCTATGGACTGGATCGCGCATTTTAGTCGCCATCTGACGACACTCAGTGGCGTGGTCTTGGTACTCCGACAATTTACGCATCTTTCCCCCAGGCCGGACCCACACTTTACTCAATACTCAACGTCAATTGAAATAGTCGGTTCCGCACGTTTTGTCGCCTACCCGACTCTTTCATGGGCAATCTGGGCATTGACGCACGGAACAATAGGCGCACTATTTATTGCCATTGCTGGTAGGGCGCTATGCTGCGGACGGGACCTTCGCAGATGGATTACCGGGCATACATAACCGACCACCAGGGGCACTTTGCGGGCGTCTATGAGACTTGCGCGTGATATTATGTGGTCGAGCCTTGCCGCCAGCGGGTTTGACCATTTCCGCATTATGCTGCCAGGGTTGGCCACGGGGCTCACCTATCGCGCAGAATTCAGGTGGGCAGCTGCAAAATCTTGTAGCGTTTGCGCCATAATACCAGGATGCCCGCTAAAAAGACTCGACCCGAAATTCGTCCTTCAATCACAAACTAGCGCCCAGGGGTGCGGCACCCTTCTATAACGAACGATCTAAGCGACCGGCATCTTCGGTTTAGCTATTGGATGATAAGTTGCCTGACTACACTTTACATAGTGTTGAAATGGTCTTGTGTTGCCCTGATCAATGTCTCCTTAACAGCGCCGATTGGATGATCAGCGCGAGCACCACCGCCGTTAGAAGCCAAGTGAAAATCTGCGGTCGAAGCCTAGGTTCGTAGAACGCTACGCGGCAAAGCAGATCGAATACGACCCTGATTCTTCGAGGCCGTACTTTGGATAACGGTACTCTCAGGATAATGCTTGTATTCTCATCCGTGACGACAACTTTCCAAGTCGATCCGTGCAGACGATGACGTACAATGTCTTGGGCTAAAGCGACTGCTTCACGCTTCGCCTCAGTGGCGTTAAGCAAGGACGCACCTGCGGAATCTCTGATGAAAGTCGCGGTACTCGCGTCAAGCAAATGAAAATAGTAGCGGGGCATCGTTGGCTTGCTCTCGGCTTTTAATGGCCAAATGAACCAGGGACGAACAAAGCGCAGACGATTTCATCTACGCGAGCATCATAACACCGCACGTCATCTCCAGTTCGTCAGCAGTGCGGCATTTAATGATCAGTATGACTGCGTTGTCTATGCAACTTGGAAAAAGCCGTTTATCGCGAATAACAACTGAGGCAATCCCGGTACCGTTTTGCGACACCTGTAGATTCGAGAATCTGCGTCGCCGCATCAATTCTCGGAATTGAAATCGGGCCAACGTACGCCTTCTACGTCGAACGGCCGCCATGATTCCTAACCGCAAGAAGACACTCCGCGTAGCTATCCAGAATCCACTTACGTGATGGGAGATCACCACCAACGCCGGAGGAGGTCTTTCCCTCCGCGAACGCGACACGTTCCAATAGACGATAGGCGACTCCCTCGGGCGAGTTATCTCCAATGCAGAACGCGCGAATTTGCCTTGGTTCTCAATGCGATGGTTGGCGTCAAACTTTGGCCGCGCCTCCGGCGAATGATGCACTTTGGCGTGGCGGAGTGGGGTTGAACCATGCGAACAGTTCAGATCCTTGTCGGGGTCGCGGCGCTTTTCATTTATTTGATCTATTGGAATTTCGGCACGCTTTCACCTTGTGGCGTGCTTCGCGAGAGTGTCCAGCAACGTGACGGGTTGGCCGCTACACCTCCTGACAGCATCGTCGGCATGGATGTTGCCGCTCAAAACGGGGCGCTATCACCGGCCCGTTGCCTCAATCTTTTCCTGAGCCAAAAGCAAATATTGCTCTCGATTGCACCGCGGCTTGCCCGGCAATCTTCATCGCTGGGTGGTCAGCAGTCACTACAGGGTCTGACATCATCAAATCGGATCGCACGAAGCGAGGCGCTCGACCAAGCCGAGCACGCCGTTGACGAATGCACGACCAAGCGCCTCAGCGGCGTGCTAGCAACCTTCGTAGCAGCGGTGCAGTGCTCTAACCCTGGTATGATACGGGCATTCAGCGCGGTGAGTTACGGCTACATGGACCTAATAAAGGTCCTGGCTGAGAAGCGTTTGACATTGGCGCAGAAAATAGATCGCGGTGAACTGACGGAAGATCAGGCTAACCTTGAAAACGCGAAGCTGTATTTGGAACTGGCAACAGCCGAGCGACAGCGCGATACCGCCAGCAACAGATAGCGTTACCGAGCTTTCCACCTCTTGTTGGCCGGGGCTCGGCTTTTGAACCTCGCCGAAACCAATTTCACTGACGAGTGGCGGCAATTTTGAGGCTGTCGTGATGAGCACGATATCTAACGAAGCCAAATGTGACAATCGAGCGACTCTCGTTCAACGTGGACGGTCCCAATACTGAGATCGGAGATTGGGCCTGCACGGTGCGGCGCTCATCACTCCCAAAGCTTTGCAAGTTGATTTGATCGGTGGAGGTTAAACGGCCCTAAATTGGCTTATGTTGCGGTCCTCGTATCATTCGCGGTGACGCGCACCAAAAGTTTCCCAAAATTCTCGCCTCGCAATAGCCCAAGGGACCCGCGGCATGTGCAGGAAGACACTCCGTGAATGATAACGTGGTGTATAATAAAGAGAGCAAAGCCACGCGAGCCCCACGTTTAGCGCGGGAAGTATTGCAGGAAAAACTGAAATCATAAGGCACGCCTGCGCGCAAGAAAACTAACGGCCGAAACATTCTCTGAAAAAAACATCAGCAAGGAACGCGTGTACACACCCAGCTAAATTAGTGCCAAGCGTTTTGTGTTTAAATATACGTCGTTTTTGCAAAGATGCAGGTGGCACCCAAAAGTACACAAGCCGACCATTATGCTGCTCGCCTTTCAAACCTTTGATGTCAAATTTGTTAGCTCGCATGCCGACCTCCCTTGCTTCTGATCGATTGGTGGCTCGAAAGCACTGCGGGTCTCGCAGTCACGGCGCGATGAGTTCGTCTCAGAATACGATAAGCGTCGCGACGGCTGGCATCGTCACATGATCGGCGGTGATGCGTTTCGTGGGCGAAACGTGGGCGCGACTGAAACTAATAAACGCTAAATCGTTGATATATCTGGTGGGCGCTGTAGGGATTGAACCTACGACCTCTCCCGTGTGAAGGGAACGCTCTCCCGCTGAGCTAAGCGCCCGGTCCAGAATCGCGATTTAGGCGGCGGCTCTTCGGGGTGTCAAGCGAGCGGAAAAGCCACGCAAAACCCGGCCTAATTCGTCGACGCCACGCGCGAGGCGGTCGATTGCAGGGCGCGGATGCGGTCGGCCAGCGTGTTCTTGTTTTCCGCGGCGGTGTCGCCGTTTTCGGTAGCCGCCTCGCCGCGGCCGGCTGCAACGACGCGGCCTGCGCTCGCCGCCTCGACCAGCATGGATTCGATCGGCGAGCCGGGGCCTTCCAGCGTCGCGGTGAGACGGGCGACCTCGGCGGCAACGTCGTTGATGCGCTCGCGCAGGAGCGCGTTCTCGACGCGCTCGGCCGCCCAGGTCGATTCGGTGTCGCGCTTCATGGTGCCGATTTCGCGCTGCAGCTTGGTGCGTTCCTCGATCGCCGCGGCGAGCTGGGCTTCGAGTTGCGCGATATCGGACCGGAAGCGGTCGACTGCCGTGCCCGAGCGGCTGCCGGAGGTGGCCAGTTCGCCGCGCAGATCGGCCTCGATCTTGCGCGCATCCTCGATTTCGTTGCGCAGGCGTTCGAGCTGATAATCGCGCTCGGCCAGCACGCGGCCCTGATCGGTGAGCCGCGATTCCAAATCCTGAACGCGGCGATTGAGCAGTTCGGCTTCGCTCTGATGCACGAACAGTTGCCGCTCGAGATCGGTGGTTCGCGTGCCGAGGTCGCCGAGCCTGCCGCGCGCCGCGGTCAATTCACCGCCGGCGGTTTCGGCGTCGGCGCGCTCGCGCTTCAGCCGGCGCTCGGTTTCCGCGACCGCCCGTTCGTAATCGGCGACGCTGATCTTCATCGCCTCGACTTGGGTGCGGAACGCCGCGATCTCGGTGCGCTGGCTGTCGGCGGTCAGCGATCGCTCGCCGAGCTCGCCCAAGAGCTTCGTCAGCTCGGCCTCCTTGTCGGCAAGATGCCGCTCGGCCTCGCGCAGCGAGATCGACTTGATCTGGAATTCCTCTTCGGTCGAGCGCAATTGGTCGCGCAGCGTCTTGTCGCGCGCTTCCAAGGCAAAGATCGTGGCGGTTTTTTCGCCGAGCTCTTTCTTGAGCTGATTGATGGCGTCGCTTTTCTTGCCGAGCTCGGCGAGCTGCGTCGTCGTCTTGGCTTTCATCTTCTCGACGCTCATTTCGAGGCGTCGGGTCGACATGGCGAATTCGGCGCGGAGCTGATCCTTGTCGGCGCGAATCTCGGCGACCGACAGCGGGGTGGCCGCTTCGAGCCGCTTCATCGTCAGGCGGACCGCGCGATTATGAACAAGCGGAACGAATAACAGGCAAAGCAGCGCCGCAACGAGGAACCCGATACCGAAATACATGACCGATTCGATCATGACGCTACGCCTCCAAGCCCTTGCCTATTCCTTACCCGCTTGCGGGGCAAAGAAGGGGAAGGGAACGCATGACCATGCCATGAGGGTGCCCCACCGCACCACATTTACGAACCGTTAACCTAAACCGAGTTTGTCCGCTGCGCTATCGTTTCGAGACGTGTCCTGCCTTTTGCCGGCAAGCGAGGCATCAAAACGGATTCCAAGTCGGCCGCTCGGTGAACTTGAGGTAGCCGAGATTGGCGCCGAGACGAAACCCGACGCCGGAACGGATCGGCACCAGCACGATATTATTGGCGGTGAGCGCGGTCATGCCGAAACCGCCGATGAAATAGGCGGAACCGTTGACGCCGCCGAAGCGGTCGAAGATCGCCTGGGTGGCGGGAAGATTATAGACCAGCATCATGGTCCGCGCCCCGTCGGCGCCGGCATCAAAGCCGATGCTGGGACCTTCCCAGAACACACGCAAATCGCCGGCATTCTTGGTGTAAAGCGTGCCGTCGCCGTAGCGCAGCCCGCCGACAAAGGCGCCGCTGCCTTCTTCGCCCAGGATGTAGCCGTTCGGCTCGCCCCATTGGCTGAAGGCTTTCTGCATGACCATGGCCAGTCCGCGGGAGACGCCGCCGAAGAAATGGTGTCCGGCGTCAATCAATTCGTCCGGGGAGAAGTGATTGGAATCGTGTGGCGGCGGCGGCGGTCCGGGAGCGGCTTCCGGCGGCGGCTGCTGCGGCGGCATGGTCTGGGCGCCGACCGGACCGGCCGCGAGCGATGCAACGACCATGGCGATACTGGCGACGCGCAATGTCAGATTCATCGTCAGCTCCCCGCTTAACCCCTTGCTCACGCAATCGGCTCTAACTGGAAGCCGAACCGATGCGAATCAGCCCAGCTTTTGCCGAGACTATGACGACAGCACGGCGAAAACGGAAGCAATACTGGGCCGCAGTTGCGGGCTGCGCCGGGCTTGCCGCCTATGCCGGCCTTGTTTTTGCGCTGACCGCCGGTCCGCCGACCTCGCGTGCGTCTGCCAGCGAACGGATTGTGGCGGACTGGCACACGGGCCTCGCAATCAACGGCTGTGATCCGGTCGCCTTTTTTACCGACGGCAAGCCGACACAGGGCAGTCCCGATCTTGAATTGCGCTATGGCGGTGTGGTCTGGCGCTTTGTCAATGTCGGCGACCGCGCCGCATTTGCCGCGAACCCCGATGTCTACATGCCGCAATATGGCGGCTACGATCCGCTCGGCGTGGCCCGTGGCGTCGCGGTTGCTGGCAATCCAAATGTATGGCTGATTGCCGGCGAAAAGCTGTTCCTGTTCTACGACAACGACCGTCGCGACAAGTTCGCCGCCGATCCGGATCGTGTCATCGGACCGGCCGACCGAAAATGGCCGGCCGTGCTGCACAGGCTCATCCCGTAATCGGCTGGCCCGACGCGATAAACGCCGGGATCAAAAGATCGCTGGTTCCATAGTGCAGCGGTAAGCCATCCGGTGTGGTGACACTGCCGCCTGCCGCTCTGAGAATGGCGTGACCCGCCGCGATGTCCCAATCCCGCGTCGGCGCGAGCCGCGGATAAATATCGGCCGCGCCTTCGGCGACGCGGCAGAACTTGATCGACGACCCGGATTGCACAAGCTTGGCCCGCGGAAACCTGTCGACGTAGGCGCGTGTGTTTGCATCGAGATGCGAGCGGCTGACCACGATCGCGACTTCGTGCGGCGGCCGCGGCCGGGTGTGAATCGGAGTTGGCGTCGCATCGCCGGCGGCGATCCGGTCGGCGCCACGGCCGACTAGGCCACGCCACGTCAGGCTTAAGGCCGGCGCGCAGATAATCCCCAGCAGCGGCGCGCCATCGGACATCACCGCAATATTGATCGTATATTCGTCCCGGCCGGCGATGAATTCGCGCGTGCCGTCGAGCGGATCGACCAGAAAATAGCTGCCGCGCTCAATCGCTGTCGGCTTTTCCCGTGCGGCCTGCTCCTCCGAGATGATCGGCAGTGCGGGTGCAAGCCGTTGCAGGCCCGCGCAAATAAGCGCTTCGGCGGCTTCGTCCGCCGCGGTCACCGGCGAGCCGTCCGCTTTGGTGCGCGCATCTGCCCTGGTGGCCAAATCGAGGATCGTTTCCGCCGCCCGCGCGGTGAGCTTGGTCAGCTCTTCCATGAGCGCAGTACAGGCGGCGGCGTCTAAGTTTGGCACGGATGGTTCCCAGGGTTCCGGTCGCTCAAGGGCTTGCGATCTAGCACGGCTCGCGCCGGAGGGCACGATTGCCGAATCGCCCGCGCTGTGACACGGACGGGCTTCATCCCGTGCCGCGGAGTCGCGCATGTCCGCCCCTGTTTCCGGTCCCATCAGCATCGGCGCCCTCGATCTGGCGGCGCTGCTGTGTTCGCGCGTTTGCCATGATCTGATCAGTCCCGTCGGCGCCATCGTCAATGGGCTCGAGGTGCTGGAAGAGGATAAGGACGAAGAGACCAAGACCTTTGCGCTCGATTTGATCAAGAAGAGCGCGGGTCAGGCCTCCGCCAAGCTGCAATTCTGCCGGCTGGCCTTCGGCGCCGCCGGCTCCGCCGGCGCGCAGATCGAGCTCGGCGACGCGGAAAAAGTGGCACGCGGCCTCATCGAGGACGGCAAGACGACGATCGCCTGGAACCTGCCGCGGGAATTGGTGCCGAAAAACCGGGCGAAGCTCCTTCTTAATATGCTGATGGTTGGCGGCGGCGCCATTCCGCGAGGCGGCACGCTGACCGTCGACCCCTTCGAGGGGGGATATCGGGTCACTGCGTCCGGTCTTAACGCCCGGTTGACCGCAGCCACGGCCGAACTCCTCAGCGGCAGCCCGGCCCATCCGGTCGACGCCCATGCCATCCAGCCGCTTTATACCGGTATCCTGGCCCGGGATTGCGGATTAACCGTTTCGGCGGCCCCCGAGGGCGAAGTGGTGGTTGTAACGGCCCGTTGACCGGATTTTGTCGGATTTGCGAGCCTGATTCCGGGCGTTCCGCAACCGAAATTAAACGCTTTGGCAACAGACTGAGCCGGCCCGATCAGGCGTAGCGCGCCTGGCGAGGACGGCGCGCGTCGTGCGCGGCCGGCAGTTGGAATGCACGCTCTGCGTGTTGCCGGCGGTTGGCCGGCGGCGACGAGGCGCCCGGAATGGACGAGTTGCTGCGCGACTTTCTCACTGAGACCGGCGAGAGCCTCGATCTCGTCGACGCCCAGCTTGTGCGTTTCGAGCAGGAGCCGAATAACGGCGGCATCCTCAGCAATATTTTTCGTCTCGTTCACACCATCAAAGGCACTTGCGGCTTTCTCGGCCTGTCGCGGCTTGAAACGCTGACGCACGCCGCCGAGAATTTGATGGGCAAATTCCGCGATGGCATGCCGGTCACGGCCGAGGCTGTGACGCTCATTCTTTCGACCATCGATCGCATCAAGGCGATTCTCGGCGAACTCGAGGCGAAAGAGCAGGAGCCCGCCGGTAATGACGGCGAGCTGATCGAGCGGCTGGCGCGCATGGCACGGCAGGAAACGACAGCGGCGCCGCCGCCGCAAGAGCCACCGCCGCGAGAGCCGGCGGCCGAGGATGCCGACGAGCGCCGTAGCGCGACCGCAGCCGCGGAGCCAGAGAAGCCCACGGCCGAAACTAACGAAAAGCTTGCCGGCCATTCGATCCGGGTCAGCGTCGACACGCTCGATCGCCTGATGACGACCGTTTCCGAGCTGGTGCTCACGCGCAACCAGCTGCTCGAAATCGTGCGCCGCTACGAAGATTCCGACTTCAATGTGCCGCTGCAGCGGCTGTCCAATGTCACCGCCGAGCTGCAGGAAGGCGTGATGAAGACGCGTATGCAGCCGATCGGCAATGCATGGCAGAAGCTGCCGCGCATCGTGCGCGACCTGTGCGCCGAACTCGGCAAAGAGATCGAGCTCGAAATGCACGGCGCCGAGACCGAGCTCGATCGCCAGGTTCTCGAATTGGTGCGCGATCCGCTGACGCATCTGGTGCGCAATTGCGCGGATCACGGCATCGAGAGCCCGGCCGCGCGCATCGCCGCCGGCAAGCCGAGGGCCGGCACCATCCGGCTCACCGCCTGCCATCAGGGCGGTCACATCATCATTGAGATCGCCGACGACGGCCGCGGCCTCGACGCTGCGCGCATCAGGGCCAAGGCCATCGAGACCGGGCTCGCCAGCGAAGCCGATCTGGCCGGCAAATCCGATGGCGAGATCGCCAATTTCATTTTCGCGCCCGGCTTTTCCACCGCCGCGCAGGTGACCAGCATTTCCGGCCGCGGCGTCGGCATGGATGTCGTGCGCAGCAATATCGAGCAGATCGGCGGCACGGTGGAGCTGAAGTCCGCGGCCGGCGCCGGAACGAGCTTCATCATCAAGATTCCGCTGACGCTCGCCATTGTCTCGGCGCTGATCGTCGAAGCCGCCGGCGAGCGCTTCGCCATTCCGCAGCTCTCCGTGCTGGAGCTGGTGCGCGCCGGGGGCGCCGGCGAGCATCGCATCGAACGGATCAAAGACACGCCGGTGTTGCGGCTGCGCAATCAGCTATTGCCGCTCCTGTATCTGAAGGACGTTTTCCGTCTAGGCGACAGCGAGCGCGACAGCGGCTTCGTCGTCGTGATTCAGGTCGGCAATCAGGTGTTCGGCGCCGTCGTCGACGGCGTGCTGCACACCGAGGAGATCGTGATCAAGCCGATGTCGTCGAAGTTGCGGCACATCGCCGTGTTTTCCGGCACGACCATTCTCGGCGACGGCTCGGTCATCATGATCATCGACCCGAACGGCGTGGCTCAGGCGCTCGGCCGCGCCGCCCAGGCCGCGCAAGCCGACGCGCCGGAGCTCAAACAAGGCGAGGTGGCCGCAGCGGACGACATCGTCTCGCTCCTGGTCTTCCGCGCCGGCTCGCAGCAGCTCAAGGCTGTGCCGTTGTCTCTGGTCACCCGCCTCGAGGAGATTGATTGCCGCCGTATCGAGATCTCCGACGGCCGCCATCTCGTCCAATATCGCGAACAGCTCATGCCGCTCGTTCGCATCGATGCCGAAGCGGGCCTGAAAACAGAAGGCGCCCAGCCGATTCTGGTATTCTCCGATCACGGGCGCTCGATGGGTCTTGTGGTCGACGAGATCGTCGACATCGTTGAGGACAAGCTCGACATCGAAGTCGTCAGCAATCGTCCGGGCGTGCTCGGTTACGCCGTGGTTAAGGGCCACACCACCGAGATCCTCGATGTTGCTCATTTCCTGCCTCAGGCCTTCGAGGACTGGTTCCGCCGCCGCGACGGCGCCAAACCCGGGCCGGCGCGCACGATCCTGCTGGTCGACGATTCGCCGTTCTTCCGCGACATGCTGGCGCCGCTGATCAAGGCGGCCGGCTACCGGGTGATCGCCGTCGGATCGGGCAGCGAGGCGCTGGCCGCGCTCAAATCCGGCAAGCGTATCGATGTCGTCGTAACCGACGTCGAAATGCCTGAACTGGACGGCTTCGCGCTGGCGCAGGCGATGCGAGGAGCGCCGGCGACCGCCGCGATCCCGATCATCGCGCTTGCCGCCATGGTTTCCGATGAGACGATCGCGCGCGGACGCGCGGTCGGCTTCCACGACTTTGTCGCCAAATTCGATCGACCCGGCCTGATCGCCGCGATCAAGGAACAAAGCGCCGATCTCGAGCGTGCAGCGTGAGCGCGATGAACGACAACACCAGCGTGACCGACTACGTCACCTTCACCACCGCCGGCCAGCTGTTCGGCCTGCCGATCGAACGCGTGCAGGATGTGTTCAAGCCGAGCCGTATGACGCGAGTGCCGCTGGCCGGCCCGGAAATCGCCGGCGTGCTCAATCTGCGCGGACGCATTGTCACGGCGATCCATCTCAGCAACCGGCTCGATCTTCCGTCGCGCGCCGACGCCAAGCCGCCGATGGCGATCGGCATCGAATCCGGGGCCGAATCGTTCGGCCTGCTGGTCGACACGGTGGGCGAGGTGTTCAAGCTTGCGGACAGCGAGCGCGAATCTAACCCGATCAATCTCGACCGCAAGCTGGCTCGCGTCTCTGCCGGCGTATTCCGGCTCGACGGCCAGCTTCTCGTCGTGCTCGACGTCGACCGCGTGCTGGATTTGGACGCCGAAACGATGGCGGCATGAACACAACCGTAATCACGGTAAGAAACGAGCCCGCGGCTTTACCCGCGTAGGACTAGAGCGAGGAGAACTATGAAAACGTGTTTGATTGTTGACGACTCCAGCGTCATTCGCAAGGTGGCGCGGCGAATTCTTGAAGGGCTCGACTTCCAGATCGTGGAAGCCGAGAACGGCGAAGAGGCGATCGTGTCGTGTCAGACGCAAATGCCGGACGCGATCCTGCTCGATTGGAACATGCCGAAAATGGACGGCTACGATTTCCTTCGGGCGCTACGACGGCTACCGAGCGGCGATCGGCCCAAAGTGGTGTTCTGTACCACCGAGAACGACGTCGCGCACATCGCCAGGGCGCTGCATGCCGGCGCCAACGAATACATCATGAAGCCGTTCGACAGGGACATCGTCGAAGCCAAGTTTCAGGAAGTCGGGCTGATCTAAAGCATGATGCGGAAAACCGAAGATCGGTTTCCTGGAGAGGTCGTGCCCCAGCCGCTGTAAATCCGGCTGGTCTTCGCGTTGGTGAGCCAACCAGTTCAAAGTCCGCGTACCCGAAAGTCTTTATCGTATGAGTACCTTCCTCGCAGCTGCAAGCCCTGCGCTCCGGACCGCAAGCCCCCTCCGTGTTATGGTCGTCGATGACGCCATCGTCGTGCGCAGCCTGTTGGCGCGCTGGGTCGACGCCGAGCCCGACATGGAGGTCATTGCCTCGCTGCGCAACGGCCGCGAAGCGGTGGCGCGGATCGAGCAAAGCGACGCCGATGTCGTCGTACTCGATATCGATATGCCGGAACTCGACGGCATTTCCGCTCTGCCGCTGCTGCTGCAGAAAAAGCGCGATCTGGTCGTCATCATGGTGTCGACGTTCACGCGGCGCAGCGCCGAAATCAGCTTGCGTGCGCTGGCACTCGGCGCCAAGGACTACATTCCGAAGCCGGAAACGACGCGTGAGGCGACAACCTCGGTCGAGTTCCGCCGCGAATTGATCGAAAAAATCCGCACGCTGGGGCGCAACCGGTTTGCGCCGCGCGCCTATACGCGGGCTCCAACGCCGGGGGCGCAGCCGCCACCGCACGCTAAGCAGGCCCCGGCGCTGCGCGCGCGCAAAACCCCTTCGCATGAAGCGGCGCCGTTGCAACTTCGGCCGTTCTCCCCCGTCCCGCCGCGCGTACTTTTGATCGGTTCCTCGACCGGCGGACCGCAGGCGCTCACCGCCTTGATCGAGAAGTTGCCCGCCGCAGTCGACCGCGCGCCGGTTTTGATCGCGCAGCACATGCCGCCGATGTTCACCACGGTGCTGGCCGAGCATCTGTCGCGTGCCGGCGGCCGCGGCGCGCACGAAGCAGAGGACGGCGAGCCGGTGCTGGCCGGCGGCATTTATGTTGCGCCGGGGGGTCGCCACATGCGCGTCGTGCGCGACGGTGACGCTATTCGGATCGCGCTGGGCGACGACCCGCCGATCAACTTCTGCAAGCCCGCGGTGAATGCCCTGTTCAGTTCGGCGGCTCCGATATGGGGCGCGGCGTCACTGGCGCTCGTTCTCACCGGCATGGGCGCCGACGGTACGCAGGGCGCCCTCGACATCGTGGCGGCCGGCGGCAGCGTCATCGCTCAGGACGAGGCGACGAGCGTGGTATGGGGCATGCCGCGTTCCGTGGCGCAGGCTGGCTTGTGCTCGGCCGTGCTGCCGCTCGACCAGATCGCGCCGAAAATCATCCGGCTGTTCTCGGGGGCGCGCTCGTGACCCCGCTCGATTACGATTTCCTTCGCACCTGCCTGAAGGCCCGCTCCGGTCTCGTGCTGTCGGCCGACAAGCAGTATCTGGTTGAAAGCAGGCTGCTTCCGGTCGCCCGCAAAGCCGGGCTTGCCAATCTCGCCGAGCTCGTGACGGCGCTCAAGCCGGCGCAGGATGCCGCGCTGATGACAGCCGTCGTCGAAGCGATGACCACCAACGAATCGTTTTTCTTCCGCGACAAGACCCCGTTCGAGCATTTCCGCTCGACCATCATGCCGACGCTGCTTGCGGCGCGGCGGTCGTCGCGTACCATCCGCATCTGGTGTGCGGCGGCGGCGACCGGTCAGGAACCGTATTCGCTTGCGATGTGCCTGAAAGAGATCGAAGCCGAGATCGCCGGCTGGCGCATCGAATTACTCGCCACGGATCTCTCCGGCGAAGTGCTGGAGAAGGCGCGCAGCGGACTCTATACCCAATTCGAAGTGCAGCGCGGCTTGCCGATCCAGCTCTTGATCAGGCATTTCGCTCAATCCGGCGAGCTTTGGCAGATCGCGCCTGAAATCCGCGCCATGGTGCGCTACCGGCAGCTCAATCTGCTTGCCGATTTCACCCAACTCGGCACCTTCGATCTCATCTTCTGCCGCAACGTGCTGATCTATTTCGATCAGGAGACCAAGACCGACGTGCTCAACCGGCTGGCGCGGGTCATCGCGCAGGACGGCTTTCTCGTCCTTGGCGCCGCGGAAACGGTGGTCGGGCTTACCGACCGCCTTAAGATGGTGCACGACAAGCGCGGCCTTTACGTTCCGGCGGCGCCGGCCTCCCGGCTTGCGCCCGTGGGCGCCCCCAAACCTGCTCCCCGCCTCATCGCCATCAATGGCGGACGCTGAGCAAAGCACGCCGCCAAGAGTCCGCCGGGGTTTCGGCTCTTAAATTTAAGGACGCAAACAAAAACCCCGGCCAGTGGCCGGGGTTTCGCCGTCTCGGTCTTACCGTGTTCGTCAGGCCGGAATCTTTACCTCGTCCTCGGCTGGCTCGCGCAGCACATAGCCGCGGCCCCACACTGTCTCGATGTAATTCTTGCCGTTGCTGGCATTGGCAAGCTTCTTGCGCAGCTTGCAGATGAAGACGTCGATGATCTTCAGCTCCGGCTCGTCCATGCCGCCATAGAGATGATTGAGGAACATCTCTTTGGTCAACGTCGTGCCTTTGCGCAGGCTCAGGAGTTCCAGCATCTGGTACTCCTTGCCGGTCAAGTGGACCCGGGCGCCGTTGACCTCGACAGTCTTGGTATCGAGGTTGACGCAGAGGTCGCCGGTATTGATGACCGACTGGGCGTGACCCTTGGAACGGCGCACGATGGCGTGGATGCGCGCGACCAATTCGTCCTTATGGAACGGCTTGGTCATGTAGTCGTCGGCGCCGAAGCCGAGACCCCGCACCTTGTCCTCGATGCCGGCGAGCCCGGAGAGGATCAGGATCGGCGTCTTGACCTTCGACACCCGCAGCGAGCGCAAAACCTCGAAGCCCGACATATCCGGCAGGTTTAGGTCCAGCAGGATAATGTCGTAGTCGTAGATCTTGCCGAGATCGATGCCTTCTTCGCCGAGATCGGTGGTGTAGACGTTGAAGCTCTCGGATTTGAGCATCAGCTCGATCGATTGCGCGGTGGCGCTATCGTCTTCAATCAGCAAAACGCGCATGCAATGCCCCTTCTTCGCCGCGCGGGCTCAAGGTCGGCCGCCGCAGCGGCGGCCTTCCGGGAAACGCCTTGCACAACTGATTCGGGACACTAACGGTGCTATGGTTAACAAAACC
>Ga0182024_10007030_pt1 | contig 24445 bp, 25 predicted proteins | sample P32metaG_FD_120480 | JGI IMG/M metagenome (GOLD analysis project Ga0182024, IMG submission 120480) | Permafrost microbial communities from Stordalen Mire, Sweden - P3-2 metaG (Illumina Assembly) | ecosystem: Environmental > Terrestrial > Soil > Wetlands > Permafrost | place: Sweden: Stordalen...
ATGCCTGGCGCCGGTCCATCGCGTTCCTGACAACAATTCTCCACCGCGTCGACTCGTAGTCCTAGCAAATCCATCCCTGCCTCTCGAAAGGACTCTACATGATCGCGAGAAGGGCCGTTTCTAGTTTAGATCTGTCGCAACTTAGTGTTCTGGGACATTGCTAGTCTATGCGCCGGATCACGCCGGCTGCCCGCAAGGCCGATGGCCGAGAGCAGATAAACGATATCTTTCCGTTGCTGACGGCTGCCTAAAGCGGAGCGCGCGGCACGGCTTCTCATGTCTTTCGGGTCGATAGCAACTTTGCCAAGGATGGGTGCGCTCATTCGCCGGTTGGAAGAAGAAAGCGCTTGACACCAAACGGCGGATTAGTGAAGCAAACATTTGCCGCGCTTCCGGCTCGCTCCGCGGTGTGGTAAGGCGAGTGTGGGCAACGCGTGGCTTATCCGGATATCTTTTCTCGAGGAGAGCGTTTTGGCCAGGATCCCGCAAGTTTTGCACGAACACATCAATACTGCCTACCCAACAAACGTCTGTCTGATCGGAACCGCGCTGCCAAATGGGTTTGCTCAGATCACACCGCGCGGCAGCACGATGGTCTTCGACGACGAACACATCGCGTTGTGGGAGCGCGGCAACGGAACCACGACGGACAATCTTATGGACGGAACGCCGGTCACGGTTTTCATGCGCAAGCCGGCGTTGCGCGACGCCGGAATTTTACCAAAAGGAGGAATTCTACGACTCTACGGACGGGCGAAAATCCACAAATCCGGATCAGTTTATGAAGAGGTCTGGAGCCGTCTCATCGAGGCGGAGAAGAAGGGCGATCCAGAAAAGAAGGGCCATGCCGTCCTCGTTGCGATCGAAAGAGCCGAAGATTTGTCTGGGCAGCCCCTGACCTGATATACGTCGCGATAAACTTCACTTTTCCGATAGAGGCGCGCTTCCAGCGGCTTCTCGGATGAACCCGCTGCTCGATCTACTCGAATTGAAATCACCGAGGACTACGCTTGGACGAGACCATGCCCACTGCCGGTTTGTCGATTAATCTTGCCACTGTCAGAGAGCAATGGAATTTGCGCGAAGCTGTCGAAGCCTGCGCACGCCACGGCATTCGCGCCATCGATCCGTGGCGGGAGCAGGTCGCGGCCATGGGTCTTACCGAGGCCGTGCGTGTGATCGGGGACTATGGACTTAGCGTTAGCGGGTACTGCCGTGGCGGGATGTTTCCAGCGCTCGACAAGACAGCGCGACTGGATGCGATCGATGACAACAAGCGCGTCATCGACGAAGCTTCGGCGTTAGGAGCCGCCTGCGTGGTTTTGGTGGTCGGCGCATTGCCCCCAGGCTCCCGGGACATCCACGCAGCGCGTCAGATGGTTGCAGAGGGAATTTCTGCCATTCTGCCGTTTGCCCGATCCAATAAGATGCCGCTTGCCATCGAGCCACTGCATCCGATGTATGCCGCGGATCGAGCGTGTGTGAATACGCTGGCTCAGGCACTCGACCTATGTGATGACCTAGGCGACAACGTCGGCGTAGCGATCGATGCTTATCATGTCTGGTGGGATCCTCAATTGGAAGCGCAGATAGCGCGGGCTGGCGCCGATAACCGTATTCTCGCCTATCATATTTGCGATTGGCTGGTTCCCACGCACGATATCCGGCTGGACCGCGGCATGATGGGCGACGGCGTCATCGACTTGCCCAAAATTCGATCTGCAGTCGAGAACGCTGGGTATCGCGGCTATATCGAGGTAGAGATCTTTTCAGCGCACAACTGGTGGATCAGACCAGGAGATGAGGTGCTTCGAACCTGCATTGAACGATTTGCGACTGCCTCCTGATAATTTCGGGCGGCAGTGTGCGAGCGTTTTGCACCAAGATTGACTGCAAAGCGAACGACCTGACGCGCATTTCCCACGGCTACCAGGCCGAGCCCATTCGGATTGGTACAGAGAAATTCAGTGGAAGTTGTTTCGCAGCCGTTTGTAGCGGCTATTGCAATTACGTATCCAGTCCCTCAGGATTGACGCACGCAATTACAATCGTTCCACCCGAAGTGCCCGATGAGTGGGAAGCGTTCCACTACTGCTATCAATGTGTCAATGGACCGGACATCCTAATGATCGGCGCTTCCAACGGCATTGCCGCCGACGCTGGGATCACGTCCTTGATCATTATAACCCTTGGCTCTACCTCGCCGGAATTGTCGGTGCACTCGCTTTGCTCGACGCCGTGTTTATCGTACCGCTATTATTGCGACCGATAGTCGCGGTGGGCCTTATTAGTTCTCGGAGGCGGCTGGGCTATGAAATTAATTCTGGTGACTCGCGCTGGTTACAATCAACGCTTTGCCATCAGTCGCGGCAGCGGCAGCGGATCGACGACATGTATTGAGAGACCGGGATGGACATCATGAAGCGCTTAGCGACATGATGACCATTGAGCTTATAAGGCGGAGGGTAGTCAAATGACAAGAAACGCGAAGGCGGCTGTCGCATTTGCTGTGGTCAGCCTTTTTTTTCGTTCTGCCTATGCTGTCGAGCCTAGCGCGCCCCTTACAATTCATCTTGTAGCTGGCAACCCAACGGTTGAAGTCATCGGTATGATGACCAGCAAGAAGGATATCCTGCCAAACTATGGGAAGGCATATGTCATCGAAGCAAGACGAGTCGATCCGTGCTCCGAGGCCGCATCGCTCCTTGCCTCGGGGGCTGCCGACATTGCGGTATCGTGCACTGGCGCGCTAATCAACACGAACCTGAAGCTTCATGCCGATCTCCGAGTCGTCGCCGACGTAGCGCAAAACGGCGTCGATGGTCAAAATGCAATCTGGTACTGCGTGCGCGACGATAGTCCGATCAAGACGATTCAGGATCTGAAAGGGAAGACCATCGGCACCTCGGCCTACGGCACCTGGACGGACCTTTCGATGCGCGTCGGCATGAATAAGGCCGGGTTCGATCCGAAGGATGCGACCGTCGTCCAGCTGCCGTATTCTGCAATGGAAGCAAGTCTGCGCGAAAAGAAGATCGATATGATGTCGGTGACGCCGCCATTCTATCAGATTGCAATGGCAAAGGGTGGCGTGCGGGTGTTGTTCACTGCGGCTGAGGCGCAAGGACGCGTCCAAGGACTTTCGCTCATGGCCCGCCAGAGTTTTCTGAGTGATAACCCTGTCCGGGTCCAAGCGTTCTTTGACGATTATTATCGCTTCCTGCGATACACCTTCGATCCCAAGAACCGGGACGAGATGATTGAGATTGGTTCAAAGCTGCTGAATTCACCACCGGATGTGGAGAAAACCCTGTGGAACACTAAGGACGATTTCTACCGGGACCCTAAAGGAATCCCGAACATCGATGCCATGAAGCGAGAGATGGCGACGCTAAAGGACTACAACCTAATCCCTTCGGAAGTAGATCTCGACAAATGGGTCGATCTCTCGTTTATCCAGAAGGCTGCCGTTGACGACAAGCACTGAGCGGTAACGGGCTAAGTGCCGCGGCTGTGCGAGCATTCACGCGGCCGGAAGAAGGGCGTTGGACGTGGACAAGATTGCCGCGAGGAACGTAACCAAACGGTTCGTTGAACGAAATCGCGAGATAACAGCCCTTTCGAATGTTAATCTTTCGGTCAAGGACAAGGAATTCGTTGCCATTGTCGGGCCGAGCGGTTGTGGCAAGAGTACGCTGCTTTACATCGTTGGCGGCTTTCTTGAGCTCAGTGAAGGACAAATCCTAGTTAACGACAGACCCGTCAAGGGTCCAGGGCCGGACCGAGGCATTGTGTTTCAGCACTTTGCACTTTTTCCCTGGCTCACCGTGAAACAGAATATTGTTTACGGCCTTGAAGAGCGAGGCGACCCCATCGGCGAGCGTGAGCGGATTGCAGCGGATCTGATCAAGCTAATCGGCCTTGTGGGTTTCGAGCACGTCTACCCTCGGCAGCTCTCAGGTGGAATGAAGCAGCGCGTCGCCATAGCACGCACGCTTGCTTTCGACCCCGAGATCCTGCTCATGGATGAGCCCTTCGGCGCTCTTGACGCGCAGACTCGCGTAATGATGCAGGAAGAACTCAATCGCATCTGGAATCGAAGCAAGAAAACCGTTTTATTTGTTACTCACGATGTACATGAAGCGGTCAGTCTGGCAGACCGCGTCTTCGTGATGACCGCACGACCTGGCCGGATCAAAACGCTAGTCGAAACCAGCGAGATCCGACCATGGGACAATGTGGGATTTCGTGAGACGCCTGAGTTCTCACGAAAGGTCAATGAAATTTGGGAATATCTGCGCGAGGAGGTGACCGCTGCGGAGCGGATCGAAAGCGTCGCCGCGTCCGGGGTAAGTGATGATTGAGAAAATTCGCGCCGATTTCGTGCGCAACTTCCCAGTCATCATTGTCGCGCTCTGCTGGGAAGCGGCCGTGCGTTGCGGCGCCGTCTCGTCTGATGTTTTGCCGGCGTTCAGTACGGTGGCTGCAACAGTATTGAAGTTATTAACCTCGAGCGACTTCCTGTTCGATATATGGATTTCCCTTTATCAGACCGCGATCGGATTCATGATTGCAGTATTCTTCGGTATCGCGGTCGGCACGGCCATGGCGCGCCTCCGGACTGTTGAACTGGCGTTGAGTTCTCTTCTGACGTTGTGGTATCCAGTTCCCGTCGTGGCGCTGTTTCCTCTACTGGCACTGGAATTAAAGCTCGGCGATCGACTTCAGATCACCATGATTGTTCTCGGTTCGGTACTACCCGTGATCGTGACGACGTTCAATGCAGCGCGAGGTGTTGATCATTACCTTATCTGGTCAGCTCTCAACATGGGAACTTCACCGCGACGCGTATTGCGAAAAATCGTCATTCCGGCAGCTTTGCCGGAGATTCTCAGTGGTGTCCGCATCACGCTCGCACTATCGTTCGTGCTGATGGTGGCATCACAGCAGCTCGGAGCGACCGGCGGACTTGGATCTTTCACTTTATTGGCCGGCGAAAACGGATTTTACAGCGGCATGTTCGCCGGGGTGCTTGTGGTAGCCCTCATCGGATTCATCGCTGATCGCCTTTACATGACGGCGATCCGATATGTGTTGCGTTGGCAGGAACGGCCATGACCGTACCGAACGCCCCGGCTGTTTCGGCGCGTAACAGGCCACCGCTTCCTCGTGCCTTTTGGCGCTATCAGCCGGTCTATTCTGTCTTGATTGCGCTCGTCGCATGGGAGCTGAGCAGCCGCTTCGCACTCATCAACCCCTACTTCTTTCCGGAGCCTTCAAAGATAGCGGTGACGGCGCTTGATCTAACGCTTACTGGCGAGTTGCTGACACATTCAGGTGCCACATTTCTGCGCGCGATCGTGGCACTCGGGCTCAGTATCGCGGCGGGTGTGCCGCTCGGAATCCTGGTCGCTCGGGTTAGGGCGTTTCGCTGGTTTTTCGATCCGCTGATCTCGTTCGGCTTTCCCATACCCAAAATTACCCTGTGGCCGATTTTTGTACTCTGGTTCGGCTTTCATGATGTGTCAAAAATCCTGCTGACGGCGTTTGCATGCGTGCTGCCGATCCTCAGCGCGACGCAGCTCGCAACCCTAGACGTTGACAAGTACCTTTTGTGGTCTGCTCGCAATATGGGAACTGGCGAGTACAAGCTACTATGGAAGGTGATATTCCACGCCGCCTTTCCGAACATCCTAACGGGCATTCAGACGGTACTGCCGGTAGCCTTCATCGTCACTGTCCTGACTGAGATGTTGTCCGGCGGTGTTGGGCTCGGCGCAATGATCATGATGGCCGGACAGCTCGCCGACATGCCGACTTTATTCGTTGGCATAATTGTGGCTTCGTTGCTTGGCTATTGCACAATGCGCGCCGTAGAGTTTCTGCGCCGTCGCCTCTTGGTATGGCACGAAGAAACGGCCACGCACCAATAAACGTCTGGGGCCGTCACAGAGAAGTGGCTTTCATTCGACCAGTGCGATGACGCGCGCAGGACTGCCGTCGCCACCCTTGATTTTCAATGGCAGAGCGACAATGGAAAACCTGCCGTTCCCGATCCTCGACATGTTGGTCAGAAATTGGATTATCGCAATTCCCTTTTCCAGCAAGGCAATGTGATTGGCCATCCAAACTTCACCCGGTTCAAGCGGTACGCGCCAAGTGGCCTTTTCCGGAAAGATGTCCATACCAACCGCGGTCACTCCTTTTTCCGCAAAGAAGTCGCCGACACCCTGCTCAAGGTAAGGTATTTCCTCCCAGAAGCCGGGATTGCCCCACATCTTCTCGGTCCACCCAGTGTGGATGATAGGCACGACATCCGGGCCGAATTCCACTCCGGTGTTGACGATGTCCTTCACCGAAATCGTCGAGTTTGCACCTTTACTTGGCAGACTTATCAGCACCGCCTCCCCCACAAGACGCTCAAGCGGCGTCTGGTCAATTGGATAGCCTTTCTCAACGGCATGTCGCGGTGCATCGATATGCGTCCCGTTATGCACTAACATGAAGAGGGTCGAGATCATCGATCGACCTGTGACAACGACATCGTCACGAATGGTGATGCCTTCGGCTTCCACGGTCTTCCGTTGACCGTCGTTCATTATGCCAATGACATCCACGCGAGATGGATGTTTGTCGTAAACAGGAACTCCGGGAATACCCGGCATTCCGCTCTCAATCGGCACCGTGAGATCTACGATGCGACTGTATTGAATCTGCGTAAGCATATTAGCCATCACACCGCCCCGAAAGCGCCTCGCTCGAACATAAGCAGTTTTCTTTCGGTTTCCGCTTGTTATCGGCCTTTCTCCGTCAGTGCAACCGAAAATGTCTTTCGCCAGGGAGAGAGCGTCACAAAATCGCAGATGACCTGACTTCACTGATCAATTTTCAGCGTGATAGTTTTTCTAAGGCGCAACCGTACGATTCGGGTCGCGTGTTCGTCTAAAATTGCAAGTTTTCGTTCGAAGTCAAACTCGAGCAACTCGGATAAGCGACTTAGATACCCGATGGAGTTGCGAGCTTTCGTGCAAGATCAGCCAAGGGCCCGCCGCTCGCCAGATCGTCGGTTACATTGAAATGAGCGCGGCCTTTCAATTCGAGGAAAAGCGCGTTCCACTTCTTGGCAAGATTGGACGATTGGCGCCGGAATTCGTCAGATTCGAGCCGGCCTACGGCAATCCCTACTCTTGCACCGGAATTTGGCGTCTTGAGCGCGGGAGACAATGCACGTGCTTTCGCAACGTCGAGACCGAGGATGCGGCCGGCGGGCAACAAGGATACCGGCTCAAGCTCGAGCACACCCGAAATAGCAAGCGCTGAACGGATGAAGTGCAATGCCGGATCGCAAACCAGAAACGCTGAGAGATGGCCACCGGCAGAGGTACCGGCAATATTAAATTGCTCCGGATCGAGACCATAGCTCGCAGCGTTACAATGCATATGCTTCATAAAGCGCCGCAGCTGTTCGACGATGACGGGCAGCGTCGCAGGCGCACAAAGATCGTAGTTCGGCATTGCCGCGGCATACCCGGCTTTGAGCATTTGCGTAGCGAGGAATTGGACATCGTCTTTGTCACTCGCTTGCCAATACCCTCCGTGAATGAAAACCCAAAGCGGTCGTGAGCCTTTCTGCTCCGGATAGAACAAATCAAAGATTTCGTTCCGTCCAGGGCCATAGCTGATGCCATAGGCCGCATTCGGATGAGTTGCGCGAAACTCCAGACCTTGATCGCTCTTTTGCTTGAAAACGGCTTGCATTGATACGGCCGCGCTCCGCGGACTCATCTGCCGTTCCAGTTCGGCCAAGCTGTAACCACGCCATATCGGCTTCGGGTCATTTCGCGGCTGGATGCTGGCCTGCGCGCGAACGATAAGCGGGCCAGCACCCGGCGAAAGGGTAATTGGTGGCCGAAACCCACCGAACACTTCGCGATAGCAGAGATCGACCTCGCGCCGGCTGGGGTCAAAGGCGCCCGGCATGGCCGCTTCCCAGTGCATCGCGGTGAAATCGGCGGACCGGCCGCCCGCGGCACGTAGTTGATCGAAAATATTGTTAAGAGTCTCGCGGAGCTGATCGATCGGCGGCCCGTTGTCCGCGGATGCGTGAAAATCCATTGGCCTAGACTTTAAAATCTCGGGCCCATCGCAAGGTTGTCATGGCTGCCTGCTCCTTCAGTTGCCGATGCTGATATTGGCATCCTTGATGATCTTCCGGTTCTTAGCGATTTCGGACTCCTGAAATACTGCGAAGTCCGAAGAACTTGAACCGACCGGGATGACACCCAATGATGCGAAACGGTCGATCACACTCGAAGTTTTCATTGCTTCGCTGATCTCGCGATTGAGGATGTCCACCACATTCTGCGGCATGTGCTTTGGACCCCAAGCGGCAAACCAGGAGCCTCCTTCGACGGCGGGATATCCGGCTTCGGCCATCGTTGGAACGTCCGGCAACGAACTCATGCGGCTCTTGGACGTGACCGCCAGTGGACGGACGGTGCCGGCTGAAAACTGTGGCGTCAGATTGCCCATCGGACTAATCATGGCGCTGACGCGCCCCGCAAGAAGATCGGCCAAGGCTGGCGTCGTGCCTTTATAGGGCACAATCAATAGCTTAAAGCCTGCTTCGTGCTGGAGCTGGGCCGCCGCCATGTACCCAGCCGCTCCAATCCCTTCTGAGCCCCAGCTAAGCTTGTCGGGATCGGCTTTCGCCAACGCAACGAATTCCTTCACGGTTTTCGCCTGAACGCCGGGATAGACTCCAAAGGCCAGCGGTATCGTTCCGAAATTGGAAATCGGCGTGAAGTCTTTCACCACGTCGTAGGGAACACTCGTCAGCATCGGCGTGATGACGAAAATCGACGGGTTCATCAGCAGTATATAGCCGTCGGGTTCGGCCCGTGCGACCTGGATCGCGCCTAACGTGGTGTTTGCCCCGGTGATATTCTCGACGACGAACGGCTGTCCCAGCTTCTCTTGGAGAAATTCCGACACAATCCGTGAGACGAGATCCGTCACTCCACCTGCCGGCGCCCCAACAATCACGGTGACCCGCCTTGACGGATATTCCTGTGCGGTCGCGTTCGTGGAGATGAAACCGGTTATTACAGCCAGCGCGAAGCCCAACCCTTGAAACATCCGCCTTAACCTACGGCGCGTTCCGAGCAGAGCGATAACGTCACCACGACACATAGACTGTTCTCCAATTCTGATCAGCGCGCCAATGCTATATCGAGCATCAAGCTCTTGTCACCCGTATCCGGATCGGGTATTGCGCAAAAAACCTCAAAGGAGCGCCGGATGTTCATGCAAGAGGCTCTAAAGCGTCTACCCATCAACTTGGATGAGTGGCTCGACAAGAACAGACAAACGCTTTTGCCACCCATTGGCAACCGGCAATTTTGGAAGGAGGGCTATCAAAATATCCTGGTCATGATGGTGGGCGGACCGAATTCCCGTCCGGACTTTCATGACGATCCCGGCGAGGAGCTCTTTATTCAGCTTCACGGCGCCGTAGCGCTAAAATTGATCGATCCAGTATCTCGTCAGCGTTCCGAAGTCGTCGTACGCGAGGGCGAGATGTATCTGCTCCCTGCTCATGTGCGGCACTCGCCTCAGCGCGGTGAGAATACCTTCGGTCTAGTCATCGAGCGCTATCGGCAACCCGGCGAGGTTGATGCGCTGGAATGGTACGATACGGATGGGAATCTTGAATTCCGCGGAGAGTTTTTCGTCGAGAATATTGAGCAGGATCTAGCCAAGGTCCAGGCCGCGTGGAAAGCGTGGATGGCAACCAATGCGCGTCAGACGCCTACGGTGTGGCGCGTTGGCGAATCAATCGCAGCGTCAGCACTTTGCCCGGAGACCCCTGCGAAGCTGAGAGGATAGGTCATGGCGCGAACAATCATCAACGTTACCTCGTTACCCCGATCAAACGCGCCTCACTCGAATGCGGTTAGGGTAGGAAATTTGATCTTTGTTTCTGGCTTCCCGGGGTACGACGAGAACGTGAAAGTCCCGAAGGGTGATTTCGCCGCGCAGATGCGGCTCGCGCTTAAGCACATCAAGACCGTCCTCGAATATGCCGGGAGCTCTGTCGAGAAGATTGCGAAGGTCAATATCTATCTCGATCGTCGAGATGATTTCGATGAAATGAACGCCATATACAAGGAGTTCTTCGGTCCTGATCAGTCACATTGGCCGGCGCGTACCACTGTCGAGGCTCGTCTTCCGCGGCCCGACTTCCTGTTGGAGATTGATTGCATTGCGGAAGCGTGACCGGCGCCCAGGACGTCTTCATTGACGGACGACTCCTCACGACTTACTCTTTATGACCCTGCTGCCCCAGGTTCCTGTTGAAGACCGGGCGGACTGATTTGTAGGGTTCAACTGGTGGATTCTCTCGGGCCCATTCGGTGCGTGCAAAAATCGCGAAATCATTGCGTTCGATCACGCGGCATCAGGCGCTGCGTTCTGAACCGAAGCACACCAACGGCAAGCGCGAGGCGAATAAGCTCGACAAGCTCGACAGGATAAAGCGAGCTGCCCGCGAGCTGTTCACAACTGTCGGCTACGACGAGTCCACCACCCGACAAATCGCCAAGAAGGCCGGCGTCGCGCTGGGCACGGTGTTCACCTATGCGACGACGAAGCGGGACTTGCTGTATCTCGTTTCGGACGACTTGCTCGCCGGTGCGCGGGACCTTGCAGCGAAATCGTTTCGTCAGGACCGTAGCCTCGAGCACAATTTCGTAGCATTTTGCGCCGTGTTCTACAAAGTTATCGGAGCCCAGCCGAAGCTTTCGAAGGTCGTGTTTCGCGACTTGTCATTCTACGATTCGGGAATTCATTCGGTTGCCGTCCTGGCGAATCGTGTCCGCACATTGAAGAGTATCGAAGCTCTCGTCGTTGCCGCTCACGAAAAGGGGGAAATCCATCTCCCGGTTCCGCCGGACTTCGTTGCATGGCTCTTGTTCAGCATCTTTCAGGCCGAGAATCGCCGTTGGCTTGCACTCAAGCACCATGATCTTGAAGACGGTCTCAGCCATCTATGGACGTCGGTCGTGGTCCTGCTTAAAGGCCTGTCGGCTAACCCAGCGTCTTACCGACCGCCCCGCGCGGAATTGCGAGAGATACTCGCAAAAGGATAGCCTTCGCATTTTTAGAGCGCGCTTCATTTTTCGATTGACATTCTTAGAGCGTGTTCAATAATCCCGGGCGGCGGCGATCCGCGCCAAAACGGCGCATACCGCTGATTGGGAGCGCACATATGGTCGAGCCAATCAATGGGCACTCTAAGCCCCGTCTTCCGGAGACGCATTATCTCGACAATCGAATTTTCACGGACACGAGCGTTTTTGCCGAGGAACAAGAAAAGATATTTGCCAAAATCTGGCAATTCGCCTGTCACGAGAGCGAGCTCGAGAAGCCGGGCGATTTCCGCTGCGTTCAGGTCGCGGGCAAGTCCATTATCGTGGTGCGCGGTCCCGATGATATTGTCCGGGCCTTTCATAATGTCTGCCGGCACCGAGCGGCGGAGGTAGTGCGGGAGGATTCAGGCAACAGCGCACGAGGGTTCACCTGCTTCTATCATCATTGGACTTATAGCTTGAAAGGGGAGCTTCGTGGCGTCGCCAAACCGGACGGCTACGATGCCGTGCAACTCGACAAGTCCGCGCTCGGCCTGGTTCCAGTACGGTGCGAAATTCTGGCCGGATTGATATTCGTCACACTCGACGAAAGCGCAGAGCCATTGCGCGACTTTGTCGGTGATATTGGTAAGGGCTTTCTTGAGCCTTTGGGCACTATCCCGTTGGAGGTTTTTCATTTTCATAAGGCAATCTTGAAGACCAATTGGAAGCTCTGGCAGGACAATAACAGCGAGCGTTATCACTCGATACTTCACGTCGCGAATCGCAAAACGCTGGCGTGGGTATTGGGCAAGACCAGTCCGATGAAGCTGCGGATTGAAGCTAAGGGACACAGCGGCTATTGGGCCGATGGCGGGGAAGCGCTCGTCGATTACGCGAAGGGAGGCTATTCCAGCGGAGCCGAGGGTGCATTACCGGGCATGCGCGGCGATGAGATGCGTGTCATCAATCTGTTCCCCGACCTTATGATCAATATCCGCTCCAACGTCATACGTCTTGATCGTATGGTGCCGCTTGGCCCTGACCGCACTCTCGTTGAGTGGCGAGGTCTGGGAGTAAAAGGCGATGATGACAGGATGCGTGCTGTGCGCATTCGTCAGCATAATCTCTTTTGGGGTCCGACGGGGCGCAATCTCCCCGAGGATGTCCTCGCGGTGGAATCGCAAACTCGTGCGATGCACGCGGATAAGGTCCGCTACAGCATCATAGCTCGAGAGGAAGATCTTAATCCGACAGACGACGCCAATGTCCGTGCCTACTACCGGGAATGGGGAAGACTGATGGGTAAGTCGCCGGCGACAGTTGCATGAGTGCGGCGGTGGGAGATCAGGAAGCGGCGCGAGAGCTCATTCAGCGGTCCGCGATGCTCCTTGATGCGGAAGACTTCGACGCATGGGTCAAGCTCTTCGACGACGGCGGCATCTACGAGCTGACTGCCTATAGCACCGAGATTCGCCGCTGGATGACGTGGCAATCATCCGATCGGGCTACACTGGATAAAATGCTCAAGGAGGTCGGTGAGCATGTGCGCGACACTGCGCAACGACGGCATATTGTTGGCATGCCGCTCGTAGAGATCAGCGGCATCCAGGGTCATGTGCAGTCGACTTTCTCTTTGTTCAGAACGCTGCCGGATGGTCAGTCGTCGCTCTATATGATCGGCCAGTATGACGATCATATCATCAAACGTTCTGGAGTGTGGCTTTACGCGATGCACAAGGTGATCGTGGACACACGCATGCTGGACAGTTTCACGCATATTCCGATCTGAGGTTGGCGTGCTGAGAATTGCACTAGGGATGACGTTTGTTCTCACCGCGATGCTTGGGGGCGCGGACGTTCGAGCTCAGGACTATCCGAACAGGCCCATCCGCGTGTTCGTCACGTCAACCGCCGGTGGACCGCTCGACGTCTTCACACGCCTCGTAACGAGCAAAATGTCCGAGGAAATGCGGCAGCCTTTCGTTGTTGAAGACCGCGCCGGGGCTGGGGGCGACCTCGCGGTGTTGGCTGTCAAGGAAGCGCCAGCGGACGGCTATACGATTCTCTTCTCGATCGACACAACATTTACCGTCAATCCGAGCCTGTTCGACCGCATACCTTTCGATCCCGAGCGAGATTTCGTTCCCATCTCCGTTTTAGCGAAATTCGGTCAGGTCCTGGGAGTGCCAATTGATCTGCCAGTGAAGTCGCTCTCCGACCTCAAAGATCTGTCGTTACATAAGGACTTCAACTATGGCTCGGCCGGGATTGGATCGCCATCGCACTTGTCTTTTTCTTACCTGCAGGCCGTGACCGGCCTTCGCGCCACTCATGTGCCGTACCGTGGCAATCCGCCGACGCTTCTCGCGCTGTCCAGCGGCGATATCCAGGCCGCAATGGTGATTTCGACCTCGCTCCTCCCGTTTGCCAAGGAAGGCAAGGTGAGGATGCTGGCCTACTCGGATTTGGTGCGTTCAGACGTCATACCTGACGTTCCGACGGTAGCGGAGCAGGGATATAAGGACTTTCAGGCCATCTTCGGCTACGCGTTGCTCGTAGCGAGGGGAACGCCACAGAACGTGATCGACAGCTTACAATCGTCCGCCAACCGCGCGCTAATGTCAGCTGACGTCCGGGACAAATTGAAATCTGTCGATACGATCCCAATCGCGTTGCCGCCCGCCGAGTCTGTCGCGTGGCTGCGGAGCCAGCGTAAAAAGTGGACAAGCGTCGTTCACAAGATGAATATTCATGCGGAGTGAAGGCAGGCGATGATCGCTGTGCAACAACGAGATCGCCGCGAGACTAATCCAGCGCTGGGCCGCCGCAAGCTCAAGCTCGGCACGTTCCAGACCAATCTCGACTCCGGTTGCGTGATGTCGGACCTCGACGGACGGCTGGAGCTGACCTGGCCGAATACCGTGACGCTGGCCAAGCTCGCCGACGAGATGGAATTTGAGGCGCTGGTGCCGGTGGCGCGCTGGCGGGGCTTTGGCGGGGCCACCGATCCGCAAGGCCCGGGCTTCGAGACCTTCACCTGGGCTGCCGGCATCGCTGGCGCGACGCAGAATTCCGGCGTGATCTCGACCTCGCATGTCGCGCTCAACCATCCGATCATCGCCGCCAAACAATCGACCGTCATCGATCACATTTCCAATGGTCGCTACACGCTCAATGTCGTCAACGGCTGGAATTTTCCGGAAATGGAAATGTTCGGCGTGTCCCTCTTAGAGCACGAGGATCGCTACGCCTGCGCCGAGGAATGGCTCGCTATCGTCAAGCGGCTCTGGACCGAAGACGAGAAATTCGACTTCGACGGCAAGTTCTATCGCATCAAGGGCGGCTATTCGCAGCCCAAGCCCATTCAGGCGCCTTATCCGGCGATCATGAATGCGGGCTCCTCCGAACGCGGCCGACACTTTGCCTGCCAGCACTGCGATCTGGTCTTCACCAATATCCGCAGCCACGACATCGCCACCAATACCGCCCATGTCGCGGCTTACCACAAACTCGCGCGCGAAACCTACGACCGCGAGGTGAAAGTGTGGAGTAATGCCACGGTAATCCAGGCCGAAACGGAAAAGGAAGCCCGCGACTTCTATCATTATTACGTTCATGAGAAGGGCGACTGGGCCGCCGCCCGCGATGTGATCGACACCATGGCGGCCGAGATCAACAAGCGCGGCTATCCGGAAGAGCAAAGGAATGCCATGGCCGAGATGATGATCTCGGGCTGGGGCGGCTTCCCGCTGATCGGCACCAAGGAACAGATCGTCGACGGGCTCGCCACGCTGTCGAAAATCGGTCTCGACGGCGTGCTCTTGTCATGGCCGCGCTACATTGAGGGCATGCGCGAATTCCGTGACGTGACCTATCCGTTACTCAAACAAGCGGGTTTGCGGAATTAAGGGTGCTCCCCCATAGATTAATGAAAATAAATTGCGAAGTGATTGCCGTTGCGGGGGGTGGATTATGCGATTTGACTTGGTCGATGACGAATGAGCTCTTCTGAAGTCGGCTAATGCCGAGGGGTTGAAGAAGCGGGAGGGATAGCGCAGTTGATGGCTCTAAATCAGATCATCATTATTGTTCTCGGAGCTCTGGCGGGCGGCTTCGTCAGTGGCCTGTCGGGATTTGGAACGGGCATTACCGCGATGGGCGTTTGGCTCTACGCCATCTCACCACCGGTCGCGGCGTCCCTCGTGATTATCTGCTCAATCATTTCTCAGCTACAGACATTGCCGATGGTCTGGCACGCGATCCAATGGAAGAGTGTGCTGCCGTACATCATTCCCGGCCTGATAGGTGTTCCAGTCGGCACAATCTTGCTGTCGCGGATTGATCCGAACCTGTTCAAGATCGGCGTCGGATTGTTTCTAATCGTCTACGCGATCTACGCATTGTCCCGTAAAAAAGAGATCGGCAGCGCCGTTGGTGGACGGACTGCGGATTGCGCGGCAGGCTTCAGCGGTGGCGTTCTCGGAGGAGTGGCCGGCTTCTCCGGACCGCCACTGATCGTGTGGACCGATGTTCGCGGCTACAAAAAGGAATATCGTCGCAGCGTCCTGCAAGCGTTCAATACATCCATACTGCTGGCTGCCTTTCTCTCGCATGCAATTTCTGGGTTTATGACCAAGCAGGTTGGCCTGGCGACAATCGCGGCACTGCCTGGAACCATCAGCGGTGCGTGGCTCGGCGCTTTCGTCTACCGACGGCTGGGAAACCGCGGTTTTCAGCAAATCATAATGGCGCTCCTTCTGGTATCTGGGATCATGCTCATCTGGACAAGCCTATAGGTTTCGCATGTTTGCCTCATAGATCGGTCGCCGAGGGAGTAAGTGATTTGACAAAGGAAAGTGCCGAAGGCGGAATTCAATATCGCTTCGGCTTCGACATCGGCGGTACCTTCACCGATCTTGTGCTGCTCGGAACGAACGGCGCGGTGCATACGGGAAAAGTCTTGAGTCGAAGCAGCAATGTTGCTCAGCCGATCATAACTGGTCTGCGCTCCATGCTGGCCGAGCACCAAATCCGGGCAAGTCAGGTCAGCGAAGTGGTTGCAGGCGCGACGACTGCGGTGAGCAATCTGGTCATTGAGCGCAAAGGTGCAATTACTGCGCTCGCTACCACGGCAGGCTTCCGCGACATCATCGAGATCGGGCGCGAGATTCGCTACGATATCTATGATTTGCGCGCCGTCCATCCCGACTGCGTCGTTCCGCGCCCGCTTCGGTTTGAAATCGACGAACGGATCGACAATCGCGGTACAGTCCTGCGTGCCCCGAGCGACGCGCAGATCGATGACCTCGCCCTTCAGTTGAAATCCTATGACGTGCAATCAGTTGCGGTGTGTTTTTTGCACGCCTTCACAAATCCAACACATGAAATTCGGGTCAGAGATATTCTTAGTCGGGCAGCGCCACACATCAGCGTGTCGCTCTCGTCCGAAGTCCTCGGCGAGATCCGGGAATACGAGCGGATCGTGGCGACGGTTCTCAACGCCTATGCGATGCCTTTGGTTAGTCAGTACCTGGCGGAGATCGAGGCCGCTCTCAAAGGCATGGGCATTGCCGCAACGCTGCAAGTCATGCAATCGAATGGGGGGCGCATTTCGCGAAGTTTTGGCGAGCGCATGCCGATCCGCCTCCTGGAATCCGGTCCGGCAGCGGGCGCTATTGCGGCCGCCTACGCGGCACGCCAAGCCCATGTCGGCAACATCGTTGCCTTTGACATGGGCGGCACCACTGCGAAAGCCTGTCTGGTGACGGACGGTGAGCCCGATGTCACCACGGAATTCGAGGTGGCCCGGGTACATCGCTTCAAGCGAGGCAGCGGGCTGCCAATCCGCCTACCTGTCGTCGACCTGATCGAGATCGGTGCCGGCGGCGGCAGTATCGCTCATATCGACGTCACGGGATTGATGAAGGTTGGCCCACAGAGCGCCGGCTCGGACCCCGGACCCGCCTGCTATGGTCTTGGCGGCAGTGAACCGACGGTTACCGATGCGGCGCTGTTGCTCGGCTATCTCGATCCATCGGGCAGCCTCAGCGGCCAGGTGAAGTTGCGACCTGACCTCGCCGAGCAGGCTATCCGCACCCACATCGCTGAACCGCTCGGCATGAGCGTTCTTGAGGCTGCGAGCGGCATTCACCGGATTGTCTGCGAGAACATGGCGGGGGCCGTGAAAATCCATGTGGTTGAAAAAGGCCGGGACGTGCGCCGCTTCAGTCTGTTCGCATTTGGCGGTGCAGGACCGATCCACGCCCGCGAGGTCGCCCGCCGCACTGGTTGCCGTGAAATCCTGATCCCGCGGCATGCTGGGGTACTGTCAGCGTTCGGTCTCCTTGTGGCGCCTATGCGGGTCGACACGAGCCGCAGCCGTTATGCCCGCCTGGAAAATATCGACTGGGAAGAAATCGATGCGGTGCTCGCAGAAATGGAGCAAACCATAGCCGCGGAGCTCGTGGCCGCAGGAGTTGCGGCAAGCGACATCAACTGCCGCCGCACCGCTGACATGCGATATGTCGGCCAGGGTTTCGAGGTGAACGCAGAATTACCCCGGCAGGCCTCAGGCGACCGCAACGCCATGCTGGCGAGTGCCTTCCATACAGCCTATGTCGCCAAATTCGGCCGCAGCCTGGCGACGTTTCCAATCGAACTTATCAACCTGCGCGTCGGTGCTTTTACCAGCTCAGGAAGTCCCATCGCACGAGCGGCGGCGAATGAGGCACAGACTGGCACGTCAACGCCACGCCATCGCGAGGTCTATTTTCCTGACGTTAATGCTTTCGTCACGACGCCGGTCATTACGGAGACTGAACTCGAAACAGGTCGTGCAGTCAGCGGCCCGATACTGATCGAACAACCTGGCACAACGATTATCGTCGGTCCCGGCGATCGTTGTAGCACTGTCGATAACCTGATAAAAATCGAGAGCGGAGTCGCGTAATGAAGGCTGAGGCACCCGGGCCAGTGACGAGCCTGACGATCAGCCCGATCGATCTAGAAATTTACTGGAACAGATTGATTGCAATTGCCGACGAGGCTGGAGCGGCCCTGAAAAGAACGTCGTTCTCGACTGTCGTGCGTGAATCCAATGACTTCGCTTGTGTCATCCTCGATGCCGAAGGGCGATTGGTCGCGCAATCGAGTCTGAGCGTGGCGGGCTTCATCGGCACGGGCCCGCTGTCGATGCGCCACATGCTGCAGGCAGTTCCCCGATCCCAATTGGCGCCCGACGACATCCTGTTCACCAACGATCCCTGGATCGGCACCGGCCATCTTCCCGACTCCACCATGGCAGCGCCGGTCTACGTCAACGGCAAGATTGTCGCCTTCTTCATGACCATTGCCCATCTGTCGGATATCGGCGGTCGGCAATGGTCGGCCGATGCCAATGAGGTGTTCGAGGAAGGCATTCGTTTTCCGGTCATGAAAATCGTCGAGGCCGGCACGCCGAACGCCCTCGTGCTGCGATTGCTCGAAGCCAATGTCCGTGTCCCGGACCAGGTCCGCGGCGATATCGAGGCGCAGATTATTGCGATTCAGCTCGGCAGTCGGCAATTAACCGGCTTGTTGGCGGAGTATGGCTTCGACGATCTCAGCAGCATTGCGGATGCCATTTTCGCAGCTTCGGAAAAAGCCGCACTGCGGGAAATCCGTCAGATCCCACCTGGCACCTATGTCGGCACGGTAGAGAGCGACGGCTGGGAAGAGACCGTTCGCATCCGAGCAACGGTCACCGTGAATGCCAACGGCGTGACGATCGACTATGCCGGGACCTCGCCCCAAAGCCGCTTCGGCATCAACGAAACTTACAACCACGCCTATGCCTATACGCTCTACCCGTTCAAGTGCATGCTTAACCCGTCAATTCCCAATAATGACGGCTTTACCCGACTGTTCGATGTGCGCGCGCCGGAAGGTTCGATCGTCAATTGCCTGCCGCCGGCGCCAGTTAACGCCCGGCATCTGATCGGCCATCTTTTACAGGCGGCAATTTTTGAGGCACTGGCTGGTGTGCTGCCAGACCGGGTTCAATCCGACAGCGGCACCCCACATTGGAATGTCGTGCTGCGAGGCATTGGGTCCAAGCAGTCTGCATCATTTGCTACCATTATTTTCTTCAACGGCGGCGTGGGCGCGATGACTGGACAAAATGGCCATCCGACGCTTGCCTTTCCCGGCAACGTGTCAAATACGCCGATCGAGGTGGCGGAGAATGTCGCTCCTATCCTCTTTAAGGCGAAGCACTTTGCCGAAAATTCCGGCGGCGCCGGAAAGTGGACCGGCGGATTAGGACAAGTCGTCGCCTTCCAGTCGCGCTGGCCGGGATTTATGCGTGTGTCGCTGATCACAGAGCGGATCAAGATCCCGGCAAAGGGCCTATTGGGCGGCCATCCCGGACAACCCGGTCGGGTCACGTTGAATGGCAAGCCGGTGGATACGCCCAAAGGCATCATCACGCTACACCAGGACGATATTTTGGAATTGCAAACTCCCGGCGGCGGCGGCTTCGACGCCCCGCGCAATTAGGAACGCACCGTGATCAATGCAACGATACCGTCCCCACTGCCGCGACTACTGGAAACGATCGATCGCTATTTCGACCTCATGTATGACTGCGATCTCGCCAGGTTCGACGACGTCTTTCTGCCTTCTGCAAGTTTGAACGGTCTGCGTGATGGATCACTGGTTGTATGGCCGGTCGCGCAGTACCGCGACATTTTGGCCAAGCGGCAGTCGCCTCAGTCGCTCGGAGCGCCCCGTCAGCAGGAAATCCTTCAGATTGACTTTGCTGGACCGCACCAGGCCGTCGCCAAGGTGCGGGTTCTGATCAACAAGAGCAGTTTCGTCGACCACCTGACGCTGATTGATGTCGATGGCGCTTGGAAGATAGCCTTCAAGGCCTATACACTGGAGCCATCGGCAGGATAATCGCAGAAAAACGCTTCAACTGCGTGGATTTGGGAGGTAGGTCATGGGTCTCACACGACGGAACACGCTACTGGGAATGTGCACGGGCCTCTCCGCGCTTTCGGGTGCGACGCTCGCGCGGCCGGCCAAAGCTGCAACACCGCTTCGTGTCGGGAATATCAAAGTGCCGCACTGGGCCGCGGTCTGGATGATCCCGGATTTTCTTCCAAAGTCGGTGCCTGTCGAGATGGTGGATTTCAAGACCTCACTTGAAATGATCGCTGCCATGTCAGCCGGCTCGCTGGATGTCGCGACTATCGGGTACTGGCATCTGGTGCGGCTGTTAGATCAGGGCGCCGACGTCAAAGCGGTAAGTGGGATCTGCTCCGGCGGAACACGATTGGTGGTGCGCAAGGGTGCTGGCATCAAGACCTGGGCCGATCTGCGCGGCAGGCCATGTGCCGTTGCCCGTGGCTCCACGCAGGATTTGCAGTTCCTGCTGGCCCTGAAGAGCAACGGGATGGGTATCAAAGATATCGATTACCGCGACCTCGGCGGCAACATGGCGGTGCAAATCGGTGCATTGCAGAAGGGCGAGATTGATGCGGCTTCGATGTGGGAGCCATTTGCGTCCTACGTCATCGACCAGGGTATCGCGACGAACTTCTCGACCCTCTATGACCAGTCCTTCCATGTAAACGGCATCATGGTTCTGCCCACAGCCAATCTCGCAGCCAACCGTAATCAAGTGCAGGCGGTCGTGAGCGCCTTGGTCAAATCCACCGACACCTTGCTTGCTAATCCGCAGCAAAGGCTCGAGTTCTCGATGAAGCTGAGTGGTTTCAACCAGCCCACAATGGAACTAGCCAATCAGAATTCCATACTCGAGTACATCATGCGCAAGCAAGAGGCTAAGACGATGGCGGCTGGCGCCCATGAATTCGGCTATGCGCACTCGGATGTCTCACCGAAGATGGATGCTGCTCTCGACTACAGCCTGCTCGAAGCGGCAACCAACAAACGAGCTACCGAACTTGGTGCCTAGATCTCGCATACGTAACTCTATCTCCTGTCCCACGCCTTGGGAGCGAACGTATCGTTTCTAAAGTATAAGGAGGATCTCGAGCGAGATGAGCGTTGCCATCGACACTCCGATATCTCGCGACTCTGCGAGGCGTACTACCCGGCGCGGCCATTCATGGAGTGCGCTCGCCTACGCGCTCGTGCTGCCGATCCTTGCTGCGGTGGTGTGGCAGAGTGTGGTCTACCTGAAAATCCTTCCACCCCTGTTATTTCCGTCGCTCTGGACTGTCGCGACCACAACGCTCGACACAGTGATTGGCTATTCCGGCACCGCCGACTGGTACTCCGGTAAATGGCTGGTAGAGGCTACAGCGACTACGCAGCGTGTGCTGGTCGGTTTTGCCATCGGTGGGGTCCTCGGGACCGTGCTCGGGGTCATCGCCGGCATGTTTAGCCGCTTCCATGAAATGATTGACCCGAGCGTACAGGTGCTGCGTCCCATTCCCATCGTGGCCTGGATCCCGCTGGCCGTGGCATGGTTCGGCATTGGCAATCCCCCAGCCATTTTCCTGATCGCGCTGGGCACATTTTTCCCCACCTACATCAATGCGCGGCTCGGCGTCCGCTACGTCGATCCGGTCCTGGTGCGCGCCACTCAGATGCTTGGCCACACCCATCCATGGGAGATTTTCTGGCAAGTCATATTTTGGGGAGCCCTTCCGAGCATCTTCACCGGGCTTCGAATTGGGCTCGGCCTTGCCTGGATCTGCGTTGCGACAGCAGAAATGCTGGCAGTTAAAAGCGGCTTTGGTTACATGTTATGGGATTCCTATAATTTCCTGCGCATAGATCTCATCATTACCGCCATGATCAGCATTGCCGTGCTGGGCTATCTCGCCGACCGTCTTCTTCTGCTTGTTCAGTCACTCGTGATGAGCTGGGAAGAACGATGACTTTCAAGCTGAATTGCGACCGCGTGCGGAAAATCTTTGCATCGGATGCCGGTGAAACCGTAGCTCTTGAGGAAACATCGCTCGATGTCAGGGCCAGCGAGTTCCTCTGTCTATTGGGACCTTCGGGCTGCGGCAAGACCACGTTGCTCAATCTGTTTGCCGGCTTCGAAAAGCCAACATCAGGCAGGCTGACGCTCGACGGGCAAGCAATCAAGGGTCCCGGAATGGACCGCGGCGTTATCTTTCAAGAGCATGCTCTGTTTCCCTGGCTGACGGTTAGCCAAAATATTGGGAGCGGCAAGCACATAAGTAGCAAGCCCGCATCAGAAAGAAACCGCCTGGTGCAAGATCATCTGCACCTGATCGGGCTCGACAATTTCGGTGACCATTATCCGCGCCAACTCTCCGGCGGCATGAGGCAGCGCGTTGCGATTGCCAGAGGCCTAGCCAACGAACCCGAAGTTTTGCTGATGGACGAGCCGTTTGCCTCGCTCGACGCTCTTAATAGCGGCGTCTTGCGCAATGAACTCGTGCGAATCTGGCTTAAGACACGCAAAACAATTGTCTTCGTCACGCACAACATTGAAGAGGCCGTGCTGCTCAGCGATCGTGTGGCGGTCATGACTGCACGACCCGGCCGCATCCGGGCCATCATCGACGTCGATCTCCCGAAGCCCCGTGATGTAAACAGTCCAGAATTCAACGCAATAGAACGTCAAGTGCGAAGTCTGATATTCGATAACGAGGCCATTGCTGCATGATGCGCCGACCTGATCACCTAGTCGGTTTGTTACGGTCGGCACTATCTGAGCGAACTTGTGGCGTTCGACACCGCTTTCTCGGAGATTCTCGTACAGAAGTTCTTCTCTCCTTCGTTCTCATCATTAGGAGGACAGTTGCAACAATTGGTTCCTTCTCCCTGGCAACCACTAATCGTTGCACCCGGCATACAGCTTGCAAGCCGTGTGTTTATGGCTCCGTTAACAACTGATTCGGCGAATGAGGATGGGGCCGTGTCAGAGGGCGAACTTGCCTTCCTGCGACGTCGGGCATCTCCACTCTTCGCCGCGGTGATCACGTCCGCAACTTATGTCGATCCGGAAGGTAAGGGATGGCAAGGAATAGGAGCGACCTCTGAGACCCACCTGCCCTCGCTGCGTTCGGTAGCGCGCACAATTCATGCAGCAGGTACGAAGGCCATCCTCCAACTCTATGATGCTGGAAGGTTGGCGGATCCCCGACTCATTCCGAGCCACCAGCCGAGAGCCCCATCTGCGATTCCCTCTGCACGTCCCAGTGCAGTGACGCCTCGCGAAATGCTCGATAGTGAAATCGATGAACTTGTGCGGGCATTTGCGCGTGCAGCCAGGCTGGCGAGTGAAGCTGGATTTGATGGTATCGAACTGCATGGGGCGAACCACTACATCGTCCAACAATTTTTATCGCCAAGAAGTAATCAACGTGCCGGTCCATGGGGCGGATCTGTTACCGCTCGTGAACAATTCCCATTGGGAGTCCTCAAAGCGATGCACCTGGCTGCCGGCGATCGCATGCTCATAGGTTATCGATTAATGCCGTGGGAACACGAGGCAGACCAAGAGCACATTACAGGAAAAGTATCTGCGCGCTTAGCCGCGCTCCTGGTGGATAACGGAATTGATTACATTCATATTGCATTTGACAACTTTTTTACCGGCACTCCATATTTTGAGAACCGATTTACAATGAAATTCGAGCGCTCAGTCATTCGATCGATTTCAGACGATCACCCGATTCGCGACATTTTAAATGCCATTGACAAACGTGTGCCCACAATCGCTTCAGGCGGAGTCCAAACTTCTGATGACATCGTCCCTATTCTCGAGGTCGGAGTGGACGCCATAGCAATCGGGCGTGCGATTGTGATCGATCCAGACTGGCCCGCCAAAGCCGCCGGGACACTCATCGCCCCGATTCAACGGTACTTACCCCAAGCTGATTGTGATCTTGCCAAGCTTGAAATCCCACCACGCATGCGTCGCTATATCCTGGGTCGCCCCGGCTGGTTCCCCAGGGCGTGAAGTCCGTCCAAGTGACAGCTCGTGAAACGCCGCGAAGTCAGCAAGGCGAGTTTGCTAATGCCTGCTTGGATTAATGTACCCACACAGCGGGCGCAGACGAGCTTTCCAAATGCACCTATTGAACCGCCCTCGTTCTGACTCCCGCGCCAAATACTGCATTTTCCTCAGCGTGAACGATCATTTCTAGCTTTGTATCGACGTCCCATACCACAACGAATCCGCGACGGATCTGCTAGGGATGGCGGAGTGGGCTGAGTTGCACAAAGGTTTCCATAATCCGTCACTATGCGAACGCAACGCAACGGTCTGTACAGCCCACACCCGTGAAGTCGACCGACAAGGAATTGCATTTCCCTTATCA